>Ga0209754_1000810_pt1 | contig 37445 bp, 34 predicted proteins | sample MesohylBB_FD_187295 | JGI IMG/M metagenome (GOLD analysis project Ga0209754, IMG submission 187295) | Host-associated microbial community of the marine sponge Aplysina aerophoba from Gulf of Piran - sponge mesohyl, lysed by bead beating... | ecosystem: Host-associated > Porifera > Sponge >...
CTTGATGTTCTCTTTAGAAGAAAAAACGAGAGATTCAGGTGTTCATTTTCCCTCGGAACAGGTGTTCATTTTCCTTCGGAACAGGTGTTCACTTTCCTTCGGAACAGGTGTTCACTTTCCTTCGGAATAGGTGTTCACTTTCCTTCGGAATAGGTGTTCATTTTTAGCCGTAATATGCAAAAGCGAAGAAAAAGCCTACGAGCCATAGAAGCACGGATAGCAGATATATCCAGTTGCTTGTCTTTCGTAATCTGGCACATGCCATTGCCTGCGCCGGGTCAATCGGGCAGGGAGCGTTTCTTGACCTCCAAAGCGCGACTCCGGCGATTAGAAGCATTGCGCCGGAGATTCCGAACGTCCAGATCTTGTATTTTGACAACGCGATCAGCCAGGGTGCGGTTCCTACGATTCCCGCCAGAACCGCGCCGGCGCCGATCGTCACTAATAATGCGGGAAGGGCGCAGCACACAAGGGTTCCAGCGGACGTAAGCAGACTGAGAGAGGGGAGAAGCGTTTGCTTCACTCCATATCCGGGATTCGTGTTATCCATGCTCGCACCCCCTCTGAATGGCATTCACGTTGTAGCCGGAGTCCGTGATAAGCTTCGTAAGCGTTGCATCGTCAATGGTCAATCCGGGCTTCGTGGCTACAGCTACGAAGCCTTTGCCGAGATCAACCTTGATTCCCGCAACATCGCTGCGTTTCAGGAAGACTTTTTCCAGGGAACGAGCGCAGAAATCGCATACAAGCCCGCTGACCTTGATATTGATTGTGTCTTCACAGGCGGCGTTTCCCATGTCGTTTGAAGCGGCGGAGGGCTCTGCCACCTGACCTTCATGGTTATGGTTATGTTCGTGTTCTCCATGTTGCGCATGGCTTTGGAGCGCGAAAAAAAGTGTCATAAAAAGAATTGCGGTGATTGATATTTTCATAGTTTTCTCCTTAAAATCTTATTATTAAATTGAACAAAATCCCACCTTTGTCGCTGATTCCGACCTCAACGAGATACTCGTTCTTAAAAAACCGTACAAGAGGCGTAACCGAGATGTTATCTCTCTCCCCCGTGATGTGGTCAACTTGCAGCATGAGCCAGGTGTGGAGATCGCCGTAGTCCCCGATATAAGGGGCGATTCCCACTCGCGCTTTCTGCCTGAAGAACTTCGCTATGTCTTCGGCGTAGTAGACGCGGTTCTCATAGCTCGTAAAGTACCGTCGAGTTTCCCAGTCAAGGGCGATATCGGCAAAGGCGGCGAGCTGGGGTTCGCTGTCGGGCACTCCAAGATCACCGTGAGCTGTGCCAAGGCCGCCTTTAAGATAGAAGTTTGCCTGCGAGGCTGGCGCGTTGTGGCGCTTCACCAGATAGTTAAGCTGCGCGCCGTGGAACTGCCAATTCTCCTCGCGCCAATATTCGGTTCTGTATCCTATCGAATACTTAGCCGTCGGCGAATAATGAACGTGAAGAGAATGCGCGTTCTTGTCGTTTTTCTGCATGACCGTCCATCCGCCCGGATACGAGACCGGACGAGACAGGGACTGGGGAGCGTATCCCATCAGGATCACGCAGCATAAAGTGAAAACTGTTAATTTCATGTTTCCTCCTGAGTATCGATTATGGCCTGGCGACGCCGAAGCGAAGCCGTTTATAGCGCGCGGGCGCGCGCAAGTTTGCTCAGGAGAGGCGTTTTGGAGGTCGGAAATGGGTTTCGATCTGGCGGGAGGACAGAAGCTGATCGGCAAGAATTCCGACAGCAGCTCCCCCATGATGATCTTTTACTTCTTCAATCGGCAGTGCGTTTGTCTGGACACAATGCTGGCAATCGCAGCCATCGCATTGTTCGGAGCTTCTATCTTCCGAATCTTTTGTTTCATGGCAAGGCATGTCCATGTCGGCGTCCATCTGCATTTCGGCGGAAGCCTTGTCCATGTTCATTGGACATGTGGAGAAAGCGTTCGCCATGCCGCCGGTAAAAAACAACGCGACAAATGTTACCAGTAGTACTGTTGTTTTAATTGTGTCCATATCCTAACTATAAACTATTCACTTTTAGCTCAAACTTCAATGGCAAAGGTTCGAAAGAACCAGGTTACGCGGGAGTGTTTGCAGATTAATGAAGAACTGCAATGGCCCGTCTTTATCTGAATTCGGGTATTACCTCTTTCGCGAAAAGCTCTATGGTTGAGGGATTCATCACGTCGGAGAAGAAGATCGTGTATTTGGATATTCCTTTCTCCAGATCTGCGTTGATCTTTTTTACGCAGTCTTCCGGGGTTCCCACGATCCCGAGTTTTTCTATGTCTCCGAAGAATCCGTAGCGTCTCTGGGCCTTTTCGAGTTTTTCGGAGAGATCTTTTCTGTCCTTAACCAGAACGCAGACGGTCTGCTGGGATATCGTTATATCTTCTATGTCTCTCCCGACTTCCTCGCAGTGCTTACTGAGTATCGAGTGCTTGCGGTCAAATTCAATTGCGCTTGTCGCAGGACAGTTCCATTCATCGGCGAGTTCTGCCACTGCCCTTAAAAGGAATCTTTCTCCGGAACCTCCGATGCATACTGGAATGTGGGGACGCTGAACGGGCTTGGGGTTGCAAAGCGCGTTTTCCACCTTGTAATGTTTGCCCGAAAAAGAGGCGGTTTCCTCAGTCCACATCAGTTTGAGTATCGTGACCGCTTCTCTAAGCATCTCTATTCTTTCTTTCGTTGAAGGGAAGGGATATCCGTAAGCGCGAAATTCCTCTTCAAACCAACCGGCTCCTATTGCGAACTCAACCCGCCCGTTGCTTATCACGTCGAGTGTTGAAGCCATCTTGGCAAGCAGGGGAGGGTACCTGAATGGGTTGCAGAGCACCATCGTTCCGAGCTTAACATTTTCCGTTACTGTCGAGAGCGCGGACATTAGAGTCCAGGGTTCATAGATGTCGATGCCGATTATTCCCTGACCTAGAACGTGATCGTAGAACCAAACGGAATCATATCCGGTCGAGTCGCATAACTGCGCCGCGGCCTTTATGTCTTCAAAATCTATTTTCTGCTGTCTCAGCATTACTCCAAATTCGGGTCTGCCCATTGTCTGTCTCCGTTTTTTGGTGTTCGTGCGGGGTGTAAAGCGCACGGGTAATTATCCCTTTAGCTGAAGACGCTGTAAACACGGCGCTGCCTCTTTTGCTTGCAAATAAAAGTTCACTGTTTCGCTTCTTTGTGCTATCATTACGGGCGACGGGAAGGGAAGAAAGCCCACAGTGCCTGAGGAACTTTTTACCGCCTGTTTTAAACAGAACAATTCCGTTTCTTATTAAATCTACGATCCAGAGGTTTCCAATGAAAAACGCAACTGTTTTCGTTCTATGTTTTATTTTCGCTTTGATTGCTTTTCCCGGTGACGGGTACTCTAGTTCCGATTCCAGTAATAACAAAAATACGTCCGCTAAATCGAGCGGCAAGAAAGAAAGGAGAAAACCAATGGTTCTGATTTCGACTTCGCTGGGCGACATAAAACTCGAGCTTTATGAAGAAGAGGCGCCGATTACCGTGGCGAATTTTCTTTCCTACGTGGAAGAAGGATTTTACGACAGCACCATATTTCACAGGGTGATAAATAATTTCATGATACAGGGTGGCGGCATCACCGCGGACATGAAACAAAAGCCGACTAAAGCCTCGATAAAAAACGAGGCCGATAACGGCCTTAAAAATGAACGCGGCACCATAGCAATGGCCAGGACCGCCGAGGTTAATTCCGCTACGTCGCAGTTTTTTATAAATCACGGGGATAACGCTTTTCTTGACCATGGTGCCCGCGATTTCGGTTATGCGGTGTTCGGAAAAGTGGTTGAGGGAATCGAAATTGTTGACAAAATCGCCGCTGTTCAGACCAGACCGGGAGATGTTCCTGTCGAGACGGTGTCTATTTTGTCCATGAAGGTCGTCAATTAACAGACGGCCTCTTTTTTCGTGTCGGAAAAAACTACTTACAAGAGCGCCGGTGTTGACGTGGAGGAAGGCGAGAGGTTCGTGCGGCTTATAAAACCTCTCGTTGAGTCGACCTACGGCGAGAGCAAAATAAGCCCGCTCGGGGGTTTTGCGGGCGCTTTTCCGCTTGATACGGACACTTTTCGCGAGCCACTGCTTGTATCCGCCACAGACGGGGTCGGCACAAAACTCAAAACGGCCTTCTCCGCGCGCAAATTCGATACGATAGGCATAGATCTGGTTGCCATGAGCGTTAACGACGTGATTACGTGTGGCGCGAAACCTCTGTTTTTTCTTGATTATCTGGCTACCTCAAAGCTCGATTCAGAGCAGGCGGCCGAGGTGGTGAAGGGTATCTGCGAGGGATGCGTCCAGGCCGGATGCGTACTTATCGGGGGTGAGACGGCGGAGATGCCCGGATTTTACGCCGAGGGGGAGTTTGATCTTGCGGGTTTCTGTGTCGGAGTGGTGGAGAAAGATCTATATATTGACGGCGCCGGGGTAGGGCCAGGCGACGCGCTCATCGGGCTTGCTTCAAGCGGTCTTCATTCAAACGGCTACTCGCTTGCGAGAAAGGTGTTTTTTGATATTGGAGACTACTCGATTGATTCAAAACCCCAGAGCCTCTCGAAAACCCTTGGAGAGGAACTTCTCGAACCCACGGTCATATACTCAAGGGTCGTTCTCGGGCTCTGCGGAGAATTCGACGTAAAAGCCCTTGCCCACGTGACGGGCGGCGGGATTCCGGGAAATCTCTCAAGGGTCATTCCTGACGGGCTTTTTGCGGCAATTGATAGCAAGAGCTGGCAAGCTGCTCCCATTTTTGACCTGATAATGAAAACCGGGAACATAAGCCGCGACGAGATGTACTCGACGTTTAACTGCGGGGTGGGAATGATAGCGGTGCTGCCGCGGGAGCAGGCCGAAGAAGCTTTGTCATTCACGCGGAACCTATCGGAAGCGGCTTACCTTATCGGCGAGATAAAGAAAACTGGCACCCCCGGCCCCAAGGTCCGCATTCTCTGAGAGCGCGGGTTCAGTTGTAGTACCTAACCCACTTGGGAAGCTTATAATCGAAAGTGGCTGGTATTTTTAGTTTTTCTTCCTCCCAACTCTCGGGGAAGGGATTGTAAGGGGAGGCAATTCTTATTGTTCGCAGCACTTCCCTGTCCAGGTTCTCGAAACCGGAAGGCTGAATTATTCTCACGTTTTCAAGATATCCGTCTTTTCTTAGCGTGAAAACGATCCGCACGTTTCCCTGTTCCCTTCTTGCCTGTGATTCCTTGGGGTATTTCCAGACCTGGTAGATTCTCTCTTTCAGTTTCGTGAAATATGAGATGTACTTGTATTCCGTCGTGTTAAGATCAACGGTGATTTCCTTCTCGACGTCTTTGGTCCCAAGAAGCTGTTCTTCTGTATTGTAGTCGAAAGGAACGTCCGCTATCTTGGGGTTGACCATCTGCGAAGCGGAAGCGCTCGGGGTGCTTCCGGACAGTTGATCGGGACTGGCCTTTCTTTTTTCGGGTTTGTTTCTTTCTCCCTCGGGTATAATGGCGACCCGGTCTTTTTCGGGAGAGGACCTCTCAACGCTCTTTTCCTGTTCTCCGGGTTGAATCGCTCCCGCGGGTTTTTTTTGCACCGTGCTTTTCTTTGTCGGTTGGGGAGCGGACCTTGAGAGTTTCGTCGTGTCATCTATCGTAGTCTCTTTTTCCGCCCTGTGAGACTTGTCGGCGAGTCTTGACGGCTTGTCAGGAGGCTCAGTCTCTTTAACTGGTATCTCGATAAGTTCTATGAACGTTTTATCAAGCGCAGGCTTGAGACTTTCGGGATCGGGCAGTATCTCTGAGAAAAGAAACTGGATCAGCAGCAGATTCAGCACGGCTGAGATCAGAAGAAAAACCGGGAAAGGGACTTCTCTGTTCCTGTTCATCGGGGTTTACCAGTGTTTTGCCGTGTGGTAGGCAGGCCTTTTATATCTTCAGTATATTCTGTATCAGAACCCTGGCAAAGTCGGCCGTTTTGAGGTTGCCTCCAAGGTCCCGGGTCTTCTCGCCGTTTGAAAGGGCTATGTTGTAAGCTGTTTTTATCTTGTCGGCAGCTTCTCTCATATCCTCTCTTCCTTCTGAATCGGCCAGATATCTGAGCATCATTACCGCTGACATTATTAGAGCGAGCGGATTCGCTATTTCGAGTCCCGCTATATCCGGCGCAGACCCATGCACCGCTTCAAAGACCGAGTATTCATCCCCTATATTGGCGCCGGGAACAACGCCGAGTCCTCCGACAAGGCCGGCGCAGAGGTCGCTCATCACGTCGCCGTAGAGGTTTTCAAGCAGCAGCGTATCAAACATGCCCGGGTCCTGAACCAATCTCATGCATCCCGCGTCTATGATGTACTCTTCATACTCGATGTCCGGATACTGTTCGCTTGCCTCCCTTGCCTTGCTGATAAAAAGACCGTCGGTGATCTTCATTATATTGGCCTTGTGAAACACGGTTATCTTTTTTCTGCCTCTTTTTCTCGCGTACTCAAACCCCCATCTGGCGATTCGCTCGCATGCTCTCTCGGTTGCGACCTTCATGCTCATCACAACCCCGGGGGAAACCGTGTTTTCAACGCCACTGTAAAGACCTTCGGTGTTCTCGCGCACGATGACTATGTTAACGTCGGAGAATCTGGTTCTCACGCCCTCAATGCTTCGTACCGGCCTTACAGCGGCGTACAGGTCAAGTTTTTTTCTAAGTTCCACATTTACCGATGAAAACCCTTCTCCTATGGGGGTTGTGCATGGGCCCTTAAGCGCGACTTTATGTTCCCTTATGGCGTCCAGAGTGACTTCCGGCAGGACTTCCCGGTGCTTTTCTAGAGCCGATACGCCGGCCCCTCTTATGACCCATTCGATCTTGGCTCCGGAAGCGGCAATGACGTTCTTTGTCGCTTCGGCGATTTCCGGGCCGATACCGTCTCCTGGGATTAAAACGACTTTTCTAGCACTCATAATCTGTACGTGTGATACGGTTTGAAACCAGGTTTCTATGAAGCATATATGTTCTTAATGTGGCAAGTTACGTGCCAACAAATCACTTTCCGTGCCCGCATATCCGCGAAGCTTTTGTAAGGCACTTCAGCCCAGTTTTTTTAGAAGCAATACCCCAACCAAAAGCAGTATGAAAAATATAACCGTAAATATGTTGAAGTATTTGTCGATAAGCAATTTTACTCTCTCTCCGAAAATCGAAAGAAGACAAGCGACTATCGCAAATCTGGCCGTTCTTCCCACCACACAGGCGGCTATGAACGTCGGGAAGTCGACCTTGAAGACTCCCGCAGTTACGGTGAACGCCTTAAAGGGTATGGGAGTGAAGGCCGCGGCCAGAACGGCTTCAAATACATTTTCTGAGTATTTGTCGCTTACCGTGGCGAACGCCTCTGCGGTTACGATGTGTGAGGTAAAAAAGTCCCCGACAAGCTCCCACACCCAGTATCCTATGAGATACCCGGCTGCCGCTCCCAGTATGGAAAAAACGGAGCAGTAAAGAGCGAAGCGATATGACTTTCTGGGGTTTCCGAGACATAGCGCCATGAGAAGAGGGTCTGGAGGTATGGGAAAAAAAGATGCTTCCGTGAAGGAAACCAGGGAAAGTGCGAAGGGACCATGCTTTCTGTCCGCCCAGCCCAGAACCCATTCGTAAAGGCTTCTAAGCATGGTTCTCTAGTTGTTCCCTGAGCTCTTCTAGGAACCCGTAGTCCGTCATATCAAGCTTTATTGGGGTTATCGAGACGTAGCCTTCAAGAATGGACACTATGTCGGAGTTTTCAATTCTCAGGGAATCAAGCTCGTTTCCGCCTATCCAGTAGTACTTTTTTCCTCGGGGATCGGTTTTTTCCACTATTGGCGCTTGATAGACCCTTTTACCTTGGCGCGTAACCCGTATTCCCTTTACTTCCTCTAGGGGAAGGTTAGGCACGTTCACATTGAGCAGGGTGTTTTCGGGAAGACCGGTTTTAAGAACGAATTCCGCGGCCACCCTTGAATAATGGGCGGCGGTTGGGAACAGAAAGTTTTTTTTCGCCGCGAGCGATACCGCTATTGCGGGGATTTTCATAAGGGTTGCTTCTATCGCGGCGCTCACGGTCCCCGAATACGTTATGTCATCTCCCATGTTTGCGGCCATGTTTATTCCGGAGACTAGCAGGTCGGGCTTCCTGTCGCCCAGAATTCCGTTCACGGCGAGATTCACGCAGTCCGTTGGAGTTCCGTCCACGGAGAATACTCTCTCTGAAATTTCCTCGATTCTAAGAGGTCTCATGAGGTTGAGCGAGTGGCTCGAAGCGCTCTGGTCGCGGTCTGGAGCCACGGTGTAGACCTCCCCCAGATGAGAGAGAGCCTCTCCAAGCGCTTTTAGACCTTCTGAGTTTACCCCGTCATCGTTTGAGAGCAGTATTTTAGGTTTCATGTCTGGGAATGGTCGGGGTGACCGGATTTGAACCGGTGACCCCCGGCTCCCGAAGCCGGTGCGCTACCAAGCTGCGCTACACCCCGAACAAAAAGTTCCGGCTAGATTTTAACCCATCAGGGATTTCTCGCAACAGCCTGAACGGAGGGTTTGACAGTATGCATTATTATTTGTTAGGCTAACCGGACGTTACTAGTAGCGTTATTCTCTTTCCGGAGGGATTTGCAATCAAGGAGGAAGCGCTTCCATGAAAAATTCAGCCTGTAGAAATAACCCTTTACAACTGGAGTTTAGTTCTACCCCCCCCCCTTCAAAAACTTGATTCTGTAATACATAAGCGGGGGACATTAGTCTTCCTTATGCTGGCCGCATTACTCGGCGCGCTGTGGCTGTTCACTGCTGTCCCCGCCCAGGCCCAGACCACGCTCTTGTCCGCCACCCTGAACGTAAAGGAGTTCGAGATCGGCGACGGCAGCAAAGGACACGGTTGCTGGAACGGGCCGGATTTGTCATTCAGCTGCTCCAACACGAAAACGCTGTCGGACGACGACTTCGCATATGGCGGGACCGACTATGCCATCACGGGAATCCTTAGCAAACCCGGCTTAGTGGTCATCCAGTTTGACAAGGCTGTGCCCCAAGGCCTTCGCACCGCGACCCTGAACATAGGCAGTTTTGCGCTTACGCTGTCGAACCCGACAACAGTCTTCTCCGGCGACGGCAGGCTTGTGTCTTGGATGAGTGGATCGTATCCGCAATTGACCTTGGGTTCGGCCATATCGGTGAGCCTTGTGTCCCCATCCACGGTATCCCTCTCGGCCTCCCGCAACCCGGTGACGGAAGATTCTCCGGCCACGGTATCCCTCTCGGCCTCCCCGAACCCGGTGCTGGAGGGTTCGTCGGTAACGGTGACGGCGACGCTGTCGCGGGAGCTGTCGAACAACGTGACGATCCCGCTGACGATTACGGACAACAGGGCGGAGTCGGGCGATCACAGTACGCTGACGAGTATCACCATCGCCGCCAACATGATGACCGGCACGGGCACGATCACTACGAACGAGGACACGGACAATGATCACGAGACCTTCACGGTGGCGCTTGGCTCGCTCCCGTCCTCGGTGACGGCGGGCAGCCCGAGTTCGGTGACGGTGACGATCAGGGACGACGACGGCGGCGGTGGTTCCGGTGGAGAAGGAACCCCTGGCGGACTTCCTGGATCTTCCGGACCTCCTGGAGCTCTTGCACCTCCTGCGGGCAGCAGTGGTTCCGGTGGAGGAGTAGGAGCCTCTGGCGGACCTTCTGGACCTCCTGCGGGTGGCGGTGGCGGTGGCGGCGGAGGTTTGCCTCCATCAGGCAGCAGTGATGAGCCTCCGCCTGAAGATGACGAGATCTCAACGCTCTGTTCGCAGGAAGATAGAGAAACCCTTGGGAATTTCTACGAAACGACGGGGGGAGAACAGTGGGATGAGAATGAGAACTGGAACTCAGAAGAGCCCCTGAATCAGTGGTATGGAGTGGAAACGGATGAAGACGGAAACGTAGTATCCCTGCGTCTTTCGCATAACGCTCTCTCGGGAGATATGCCGGCAAGGGAACTTCTGTGTTTTTCGGAACTGAAGGAGCTTGCCCTGTGGGGAAACGATCTTTCGGGAGAAGTGCCCGAGGAACTCGTACTGGCTGTTGAGAGAGCGGTGCTGAGAGACATAGCGGAAATGCTTAAGATTAACCCCGAGTGGTTTGAGAACTACGGGGACCCTTATGACTTCGAGGACTGGCACGCAGGCGTCACTACGAATGAAGAGGGAAGAGTGACAGAGCTTGATCTCACAGGAGAGGTCCCGGGAACCCTTATTTCTCAACTTCGCAAGCTCAGAGTGATAACGACAACTTCTGAAAACGGGGGCTGCGCATTAAGCCCCAAAGATGATTCTTCCGCGTTCAGCTTGTTTCTCCTGACTCTTCTTGTCTTTGCAGCGCTGGGAAGAAAAAGAGCGCGGTAAAAGCTTTTTGGCTTGCGCGTCAAGCGTTTTCTTATCTTCGGGTTTTTCCAAACTGGGGATAAGTCAGGACAAATGACCTCTTCGCTTGAGTTGCCCCTCGCCGCGAAATCCATTGTTCCTTATCCATCTCTCAAACATGGCTTGAGCCGCGATTTGAATGTGTTCACTCTTTTTTCCCCTTTGCACACCTGATCCTCTCTCCACGGCGTGAGATCGCCTTGGACAAAGAACCTCCGGGCTGAATGAAGGCAGCCAATCCTGGAACGCGGAGAGAACCGCATGGGCAACTGAACTTGCCTTGGAATATGAATTGCGGAATTGATTTGGTCGGGGTGACCGGACTTGAACCGGTGACCCCCGGTCCCCCAGACCGGTGCGCTACCAACTGCGCCACACCCCGTATTGAACAAGAAGCCGGATCAGAGGCGAACAGGACGCGAATGGCCCATTCAGAGATCCTGCCTCAGGGATTTTAACTCATTTAGAATTTCGCGCAACAGCACTTTGTCCGAATAGAGGGGGGATATATTTCCGCTTCCGCTTTTCTCATCCCTGAGTCTTTTCTGAACCCCCGCTATGGTGAATTTCTGATCGTGAAGCAGGTGTTTTATCTTGTGGAAGAGATAAATCGTATCCTTGTCGTAAAGTCTCTGGGACTTCCTCCTGATAGGCTTTACCTCTTTGAACTCGGTTTCCCAGTATCTGAGAACATAGGGTTTTACTCCTATGATCTCGCTTACTTCTCCTATCTTGAAATAAAGCTTGTCCGGCAGAGACAGATCTGAAAGTATTCCAGACATACTTATATTATCATTTCAATAGCGGGAAAAAGTCAAGATATAATTATGTCAATCAGTTATAAGACACCTTTAAAGGATTTTCTATGTATTGGGCAGGGTCCCAGATTTCGCAGGGCGCCGAGGTGTTCTTTTGTGGGATAACCCTTGTGGCGGGAAAAGCCGTATCCGGGATATTCACTTTCAATCTCGGTCATGATGCGGTCTCTTGTCACTTTTGCGACAATTGAAGCGGCCGCTATTGACGCGCACTTTGAGTCACCCTTTATTATCGCTTTTTGCCGGATGGGGAGAGAAGTCTTAGAGTTGCCGTCTATGAGAAGGCAGTCCGGTTTCTTCCCCAGAGCCAGAACGGCTTTTTCCATTGCCAAAAGCGCCGCCTGCAGGATGTTTATGCGGTCAATCTCCCCAGCCCCAACTATCCCGACCGAGTAAGCTAGGGCCTTTTCCCGGATTTGCTCGAAAAGCTCATTGCGCCTTTTTTCGGAAAGCGCTTTTGAATCCCTGAGTCCGTGAATAGGCCGGTTCTCATCAAGTATTACGGCGCCTGCCACGACCGGCCCCGCCAGACATCCTCTCCCGGCTTCGTCGACGCCGGCAAGGGTTCTCCCGGATACTGAGATTCCATCTTCAATGTGTAAAAGGCAGTCAGATCCAGACAATTTCCGTGTTAGGTGAGCCCGTAGCTTTTAAGTTCCCTTTTCAGTCTCTCGAGGTTTTCTCCCGAAAGCTCATAGAGAGGGGCTCTTATCTCGGGGCTTATTTTCCCCATCACTGCAAGAGCGGTCTTTACGGGTATCGGGTTTGATTCCACGAAGAGAGCTCTGCTAAGCGGGAGAAGGCGGTAGTGAAGCTCTTTGGCCTTCTCAAGCTCCCCTCTTGCAAAGGAGTTGTACATTTCCGATACGTCCGCGGGAACTATGTTCGCTGTTACGCTTATAAAACCCTTGCCCCCGACCGTTAAAAGGGGGTAGTTAACCGCGTCGTCCCCCGAAAGAAGGATCAGATCCTCCCCGCAGAGAAAAATGATTCTGCTTGCCTGCTCAAGCGAACCCGAGGCTTCCTTGATGCCGATTATGCTTTCGCAGTCGCAAAAAAGTCTCTCCACGGTTTCCGGTTCTATGTTTACGATCGTGCGCCCGGGCACGTTGTAGAGTATCAGTGGAATAGATGTCTTGTCTGCGATTGTGCGGAAATGCCGATAGACTCCTTCCTGAGATGGCTTGTTGTAGTAAGGAGTGACCACAAGGGCTGCGTCCGCACCGGCCTGCTCCGCGAATCTCGTAAGGCGCAGGGCTTCCTCGGTGCTGTTTGATCCCGTGCCTGCGACCACGGGAATCCTCTGCTTTACCGTCTCCACGGTGAATTTTATTACTTCTTCGTGCTCAGCGTGAGAGAGGGTGGGGGATTCTCCCGTGGTTCCGACCGGAACTATGCCGTGGGTTCCGCTTTCTACGTGGAACTCTATTAACTCTTCTAGCTTTCCGTAGTCAACGGCACCGTCACTAAACGGCGTTACTATCGCTACTATAGAACCGTGTATCAATTTTTTCTCCGTCCCAAGAGGCTGCTATACCCTAACTTTTTTACCACAGGAAGAACAGAAGACGCTCTCAGTGGGAATTCTTGCTCCGCAGTGCATGCAGAAAAAAGTCTCTCCGGCCCCAGCGGAGAGTTTAATGGCTTCAGCCATCGCCTCTTCGAATTTCCCCGAAAGCTCCTCAAACTCTTTTCTGTACTGCTGGTGAAACATTATCACGTCTTCTGCGTCAACTGTTTTTATTTCAAGCTTGAGTCCCTTGCTTCTGGTGGAACCGAACTTGTGATGCGTTATGGTGTCAAGCCCTATGTCCCTGAGAACGTTCGCTTTGGAACTGTTTTTAAGTATAAGAACCCTTTTTTTCGTAAGCATCAGGATGCTTCTGAAAAAAGTGTTTCTGTCTATCCACGCCCTCGGCTTGTAGGTGCAACTGAGGGCCTGAACCGTGAGCAGCGCGGAATCGTCTTCCCCGAGCAGTTCCTTCAGCTCATCGGAGTCGATCTGCGGCGGCGCAAGAAAGAAATCCGAAAGTTTTTTCAAAATACCTGTTTCAGACATGGTTTCTGACCAGAAGCTCCGCTATCTGCACCGCGTTAAGAGCCGCGCCCTTCCTTAACTGGTCTCCGCTCACCCACAGGGAAAGACCGTTCTTGACCGTGTAGTCCTCCCTGATTCTTCCGATAAAGCAGTCGTCCTTCCCGGAACTTTCAACCGGCATCGGGTAGTCGGAATTCTCCGGGTCGTCAACGAGCGAGACCCCAGGGAAATTCCTGATGGCCTCCCTTGCCTCCTCGATTGTCACTTTTCTTTCCGTTTCCAGATTAAGTGAAACCGAGTGGGACCGGAAGACGGGAACCCTCACGGTTGTTGCCGTGAGGACTATGGAATCATCCCCCAGTATCTTGCGCGTTTCGTTGTGAAGCTTCATTTCTTCCTTCGTGTAGCCGCTCTCCGTAAAGGAGTCTATGTGCGGGATCACGTTAAAGGCTATCTGGTGGGGAAACGTGTTTGTTTCCCTCGGGGGCTCTTTGCTCTCGGACCAGCTTCGCACCTGGCTTTCAAGTTCTGCTATTCCACCGGCTCCCGCTCCCGAGACCGCCTGAAAACTCGTCGCTACCACCCTTTTTATTCTTGATACGTCATGAATGGGCTTAAGCGCCATAATGGCTACCGCAGTCGTGCAGTTGGGGTTGGCAACTATTCCTTTTTTTACGTGAAGCGCGGCCGCCTGAGCGTTTATCTCGGGTATTACCAGGGGAATTTCGGGGTCCATCCGAAACGCCGAACTGTTGTCGATAACCACCGCTCCGCTTGCGACGGCGCAGTCCGCGTATTTTCTGCTTCTTTCGGAGCCAGCGGAAAAAAGAGCTATGTCTATGCCACGAAAGGAGTCCTCGCCCAGCACCGAAACGGTTATCTCCCTTCCACAGAAACTGTATTTTCTCCCTTGGGAGCGCTCAGAAGCGAGAAGGCGCAGTTCTCCCACGGGAAAATTCCTTTCCTCTAGTATCTGCATCATCTCCTGTCCCACGGCGCCCGTGGCTCCCGCTATCGCCAAGTTGTATTTTTCTTTTCTTTCCATTTTCCTTTCAGTCCGTCCGGTTGCGGTACTTCGATTCGATCCCGGCCACTTTTCCTATATTTTCCGCCTCCGAGGGGTCAGGTTCGCTCTGGAACCAGGCGTCGAGGATTTCCTTGGCTACGTCGGGGGATATCAGACGCAGGCTCATGGCGAGTATGTTCGCGTCGTTCCACTTGCGCGCGCCCGCGGCCGTCTTTGAGTCCGTACACAGAGCCGCCCTTATCCCGGGAACCTTGTTCGCGGCAATGCTTACCCCGGTTCCCGTCGAGCAGAACAGTATTCCCTGATCGTACTCTTTTTTAGAGACTTTCTCGGCCACCTGCTCTGCAACTTCCGCCCATTCCACGTTTTCATCCGCAAGAGGTCCGAAGAGTTCAACTTCCATGTCTCTTCTGCGAAGCTCCTCTATTACCTCGTCGGTGAGAGCGTTTTTTTCATCACTTCCAACAGCGATCTTCATCTTCGGAATCTCCTTTCTCAGATCGAAAAACATGCCGATTCATTTTCATATAAGTCTATACCATAATATGGCGGCAACACACTTTAAGAAAACGAAAAAACTGTCTTAACATTGAGGCACACTTCTTTCAGGGTTTTGCAACATCAATTACACAGACTGATATCTTGCGTTGCTCATCGGTCGTAAGGCTGTCAATTAGTCGCTCTTTCAACTCCATGGCACTTTGCGGACATGTTCCCGACCCTGGGAGCTGACAAAATTCTTCGCCGAACCAGAATACGAGATAGATACCATAGCCTTCTGTCTCCGGATCGCGGGTATATTTCGCAATCAATTGGTTTCTTATTGCGCTCCACAAATCTTGATGACTGTTTTTTTTTATCTCTATTGGAACATTACACATAGCATTGTATGTGACGCGAATATCTGACCTCTTATCATCTGCGTAACGGCTTTCCGGTTGTGCGTCAATTCTTAATGGGTTGAGTTTTATTTTTAGGTCCGAAAGCAGTGTATCTCGGCAGAGGTCTTCAATACGGGGTTCGGCAGGCTTATTCTTTGTATTCATATCCCAATACTGACGCCAGTCAGATGTGTTACCATCGCGGATGTTTTTAGCGAGATCAGTCAGGATATCCATTGTAAGTGCTGAAAGGTCTGCCGGGTTTGATGGGTTTTTATTGTCGAGAGTTTCAAGCACTTGGTTGATATCACAATGGCGAAAACTGGCCTCACGTCGGACTGCCTTTTGCGTGTACAAAGCATCAATAAGAGATGTTCTCCATGGATGTAAATCGTTATCGGATGATAATTCCTCAAGTGCCTTGGTGGCACTTGGAGATTGATTTGATGCTAACTGTTGAATTAATCCATGGACATACTCAGACGCTTCCCTGACCGGCAAAGCTTTAAGGTGAGAAGGTGAATAGGAGCGGGGTTTGTAAGAAGAGCCGATTAGTCGTATAAAAAATTTCATTGAGGAAACATCAAGGCATTCCATCAGTTTTCTAGGAAAACTTTTAATAAATTCCACCAAGCTTTTAACTCTGCGTTCATTACTAGACAGATATGCTTCCAGTTTTTCGATGAAATCGGTGGAAGAAGTCATAAGCCCAGCTGCGAGCCAGTAAACATGTTGAGCTACATGCATGCTGGAGAAAGAAAGTTTTTTGTTGACCATATCCAGAAACGACTTCTCTTCACAATATAGAAGTGCAGCCTTGAGCAGAAAGCTTAATCCCTGCATTTGTTGTGCTTTACATCGCACAGGAAATCTTTCCAGAAGTTGTAAGGTGGAGAGACTTGCTATTTCTGCGTGATCGTCTCGGAACGCTAAGGCGTATAGGTTTGGAAGGGTCTCTTGGCTTTTATGTATTCTGGAAAGAGCGGAGGAAACTAAAACATCTGAAACCGTATGTGGGTCAGATATGAGCAGTTTCTGATACCAGAAAGGTTGAGAACCAGAGAAGCCTTCCGGCAACGGTGCATTGTAATAAAAGGCAAGGGCTTGGCGTTTCTGTTTTTCTTCGACAGGTATTTCGTCAGGCTCAGGGTTGTCCTTGAATATCTCTTCCATTCCGGCCAAAAAGGGAAGAGCCATATAATGTGTTTCATTGTTCTCTCGCAGTTTTATTATATCGACTTCGCTTGGCACATCGGAGCGAATAACCGACTCCCGAAAAGCCTTGAGAACTGTTTCTACTAGGTATTCATTGCCACCAAGAGAATCGTGCAAGCGGTCTGCGGGGTTATCACTTGGAAAGTTTGCATTCTCCCCGAAATATATTTTGGTCAGATCGTGGAGCAACCGTGGCGGACATCGGTTTTCGCGTAGTTCTTCTTCATATGATTTCACATGGTTAATTCGTTCACGTAACTCCTGCTGTTCTCTTGCTCTTTGTTTCTCAGCAAAATCTTCCTGCTGCTTTGATCTATGCCGGTAACTAGATTGCGATTCTAAGAGTAGTTGTTTAAGGTCGGGGTTATGGGAAAGGGTTTCCTCAATAACTTCTTCAGAAAGTCCCTTATTGAAATTGTTGTTTTCTATAGCGTCAGCAGCTGTGCGCAGGAAAAACTTTTTGAACCTGTCATCATTTGCAGTTGTTACGTGTTTAAGACACCAAAGCCCGAAATCTGGTGGATAAGTGCATCCGAGACCACGGTCACTGAAAAGTCGGCGATCAATTTCGTACGGGTTCATATCATCGCGTTTCATCCATTCTTCAAACACTGTCTTTTGCATTTCTGGATGATTGTTAAACCATGAACGAATTTCCATTTTGCGGCTACCCCAGTCCACAATCTGAGGATCCGATACGATCCAAAGCCAACTTGGAAAACGGTCCAGAGGAACTTGACCCCCGGTTATCGTAAGGAATCGGGCTAACCAAGCCGGAAACACCCAGGAAAAGAAACTGAATCTCCTGTTTTCGGTTCCATATTCAGCGAAAAAACTGTCAAAATTTTCGTAAAGCCCGTCAAGCAATTCGACTAGTTGAGTGGTTGTTGATTTTTCTACAATGTATGTAAGCCAAAAGGCAGTATAACTTCCGTAAAGATTCGGAATTTTTGGCGTTCTGAAATATTTCAAGATATCCGAAGTGGATAACGAACCGAGGTAAAGTTCTTCAAGAACGGCGCCCAGCAACTGATCCTGTGGATCTGATACTGATCCCGTGTTCAAGTCTTCTAACAGGGTTTCCAGTTCATTTATCTTTTGTTCCCTGTTTTTCTGTTGCTGTATATATGCATAAAGAGCATGGCACTTGACTTCATATTTCCAGTTGTCGTCTCTGATAATTTTTATCAGAGCATCCGCGAGTTCTGGAATGGATAATCCGTGTTGAAGAGTTTCTAGCAGAAATATAACAAATGATTGCTGGACATCGTCTCTTGCCGGGTCGGTTAAGGCTTTTTGGAAATCTTCCCGCATATCCGGGGTAGCCAAGCCTTCTAAGTGGGGATCATATACTATTATTTGTTTAGACGAGGGGTCTTTCTTCGCTGTTTCAGCTATGTGTCTCAAAATTTGGCGCTTCTCATCAATGGAGAACCCCCAAACGTCACCGTAGAGAATTGTTCCAAGTGGATCACGCTCAATAATTTCTCTTCTGCTTTGCGAACTGTGTGCCGCAAGCCAGGCGGAAAGACCACGCAACCCAGATACAATTCCACCATCGTATCCCGTCATCAAGGCGAGTACTCGTCTGACAGGAAGTCCCTCTTGTATTAATTTTGCAAGATATTGTCCGCCTAGGAATTCGGCAACCTGTCTGTGAATTGGACTTACATGGGTTTCAACGGGAGATTCAAATAGCTTGGTGCTAAGCACATGGTGAAAAACTTCTGGATCTTCGGTGGGTATTTCTTTCAGATATATGTATTCGAGGCCTGTCTCGTTACGCATGAGACTGTATCCGGCATTACCGGTGAGAAGTTGTATCGCGCAAAGCCTTCCGGCCGCATTAAGTAAACTGGGGATGTCGCTGGAATAACGTTTAGCCAATTCGTGCTTTTGGTTATGTTCTTCAAGTAATTTCCGACAGGTTAGATCGAATGTCTCCATTCGGGTTTCCGGCCAATTTCCGTCAGCAACTGCTGACGCCAGCATCTTGAGATTCTGGGGATTTGTAAGTAAGACGTAAATGTTTTTCTCTCGGGCTGAAGTAATGAACTGTTCTGGGTTTTTGACGTTGTGATTGCAGCGCAGGATCTTAAGGATGTTTTCATCAGACAGTGGGTCAAGACGCAGAACCTTGAGCTTCCGGTCTGGTGATACATCCTTCAAATGGTTTCTGTCGTTAGCTCCAAGCCAGTCGGCCTCACGGCAGGACAGTCGAAACCGTGGACGTCCTAGACTCTGGAGTTTCGCCCAAATTTGGTCAAAAGGAGTAAGAGGGTCAGACCCTCGCGCACGGCTTTCATCAAGACCGTCAATAAACAATATTTTTCCGTTCCATTCAGGTTGATCGGGAGAGTTGATAAATTTACGGGCAGTTATATAAAATCCTTTTTCTTGCTCGGCTTCTTTCTCAAATGCTTTGGTCTTGCCAGCTCCCGGGGGAGCGAGTAGCACGTAGCAGTTGCTGTCCCTGAATTCTTCCAATGGGAGGGAAGGGAGTGTATCGTCAGGACGAGTACTTTCAGGGATCTCGGTACATGTGCGGGGAGCAAAGTAATTCATCAACTTTCAAACCAATCCTTGGCCGGGACCGACAAAAATTCTTCAACCGGGATTCCGTTTTTACCAATCAGTTCGCAGCGCAGGGGCTTGAACCGTTTTTCAAACTCTTCTAGTCCGCTTGTGTTTACCTGCTTCAGACCGCTTTTGACTTCAAAAGCGACAATCTTGGAACCCCGTTCCAGAACGAAATCCACTTCGTAGTTTTTATCCCTCCAGTAATAGAGGCGTATATTGTCCCATATCCTCGTGTTGAACAGATGAGCACCGACTGTGCTTTCGACAAGGCGCCCCCAGAAACTCCGGTCCGCTTTGGCTTCTTCAAAGGTGTATCCGGAAGAGGCGGACATAAGCGCGGTGTTAAGAACGTTAAGTTTGGGGCTTGACGCTTTGCTGCGGGAGATGCCGCTTGAGTACTTCTGAAGGCCGGTGATAAGGCCTGCGTTTGAAAGCAAATCCAGATAGTGGGCCAAGGTTGTCGTGTTGCCGGCGTCTTTTAGCTGCCCCAGCATTTTGTTGTATGAGAGTATCTGGCCCGAATACGAAGCACCCAGTTCAAACAGTCTTTTTAATAAAGCGGGTTTGTCCACGCGTCGCATCGCGAGAATGTCTCGTTCGATGTTGGGCTCAACCAAGGCGCCGGAAATATACCGTTGCCAATCTTCCTGCCTCTGGATTAACGCTGCGCTGCCGGGATAACCTCCGAAATAAATGTAGCTCTGAAGATCAAAATGAAACGCCGAGGACATCTCTGCAAACGACCAGTGAGTGAGATGGATGGGCAGAAAACGCCCGGCCAGGCTTTCGCTTAACCCGGTTTGCATAATCAGGGGAGCGGAACCCAGCAGAACGACATGAAGAGGGCAGTCATCCCACCTGTCGGCGTCCCACAGGCCCTTTACGGTTTCAGACCAGTTGGGGATTTTCTGAATTTCGTCAAACACTAAAATAAACCCGAGCTCCGAACGCCTGGCTTCCCTTCTGGCTTGCTCCCATTTGCGCACAAGCCACCTTGAATCCTTTTCCTCGCTAATTGAGATGCTGGTTTTATCTGGTGCGGTGATTGAACCTTGTTCTGCATCTGACAACGGATAGAAGGCGGTTGACTCAGGCTTGTCTACGGGCAGATATAGACTGCGCAGGTCCACTCGAGCCAATGCTTGGCGAATAAGAGTGGTTTTGCCCGACTGACGAGGCCCGGTAATAATTGTAAGGAGTTTGGGTGCCTCGTTCAGACGTTCGACGAGAGCTGATATTATGGGGCGTTCATATGTTTCCATGGCTTCTTTTACTCTACTGAGAATTTTTACTCAATAGGGTAATTCATATGCAAAGGAAGTCAAGTTACAAATTACGTTCCCATAAATTTCTCGATAATTAACGCAGTCAAGGCAACAGTCTGCGTTTATTAAGAAAGACGGCTTCTTATCCTAACCGGCATCCGGTTTCTGACCTGTATGCACACGTGGTTTCCGTCTACACGGCGTTTGACAAACTTAATACAGAGCTTAACTTTTGATTGTTAATGACTGGTTAGCTCAATTTCAAATACTCGTAAGATGTGATTCCGTGAAACGATCTGTCTTTAGGACAAAATCAGCAACTTAAATATGGAGTGAAAGATATGTTCCAACAGCGAGAGTTAAAAAGTTATGTTTGCCCCGGTGGTCCTTGGCATAGTAAGCTTGCTGGAGGCTGTGTACTCAACCGAGGAAGACGATTACTGCGGTCATGCGGGCACGCCGGTGTTCTTTTTGCCGCTTTTGCCGTTTTCGCGACGCTGACATTGCTTGCCTGCCTGGACGACAGCGACCGCCCGGACAGCATCGCCGACCAGCTCAGAAAGAATGCCGAGGCGTTTGAGTACACGATTGGGAAGACAGGCGGGGTACTGACGGTTGCGACTACCTCCAAGCCGCTTACCCTGAACCTAGCTATCGCGAAGGATACCGGGTCGACGGGCGTCCTGGGGTATCTTTTTGAGGGCCTGACCTAGACCTCGTGGCTCACTGACGAAGTCGAACCGGCGCTTGCCGAGTCCTGGACCCATTCGGATGACGGCCTGACCTGGACCTTCTCCCTGCGCAAGGACGTGACGTGGCACGACGGAACACCCTTTACGGCGCATGACGTGGAGTTCACCTTCAACCGCATCATCTACAACGAAGACATAAACTCCAGTGCCGGGGCAACATTCAACTTCCGGTTTCTGGACGAGGCTACCGGAACTTGGACGGAAGCAAGGATGACCGTTACGGCGCTTGACGACTATACGGTACGGTGCGTTTTACCGGTGTCGTTCGCACCGTTCCTGCGCTCCATGGGTACCGCTATCTATCCCAGGCACATTCTGGAGCCGTATGTGGACGACGGCACTTTCAACGAAGTATGGGACATAGGCACGGACCCGGCCGAAGTTATCGGCACCGGTCCCTTTACCATTGAGCGTTATGTTCCCGACGATCGCTTGGTCCTGAGTCGCAACCCGAACTACTGGCTCAAGGATGAAGCGGGCAACAGTCTGCCGTATCTGGACAAAATCGTTCACATTATCGTCCCGTCCCTAGAGACCGAACTCGCCAGGTTCAAGGAAGGGGACTCAGACATTCATGGCGTGCTGGGCGAGGAATTCGAGGAACTCGAACCGCTGCAGGCGGAGGGGAATTTCACTATCCACAGGAGGGGTCCGGCCTTAGGATCGACATTTCTGACTTTTAATATGAACCTTGGCGAAAACCCGGATACAATGGAACCCTATGTAGCGGCCACCAAGCTTAAGTGGTTCCGGAATACGCAGTTCCGCCGGGCCGTCGCGCACATCGTTGACAAAGAGGCGATCATACGCGACGTGCAGCACGGACTCGGCTACCCGCAGTGGTCCTCCATCAGTCCGGCCGCGGGCGACTTTCACAATCCCGATGTGCGGCGGTATGAATACGACATCGCCGAAGCCAACCGCATTCTCGATAGTCTCGGCTGGGTCGATACCGACGGGGACGGGATTCGCGAAGACGAGGCAGGCAATACGATCGCGTTCTCTCTGGTAACCCAAACCCAGTCCGACGTAAGTGAAAGGGTTGGAGTGATCATCCAACAGGGTCTTGAGGAGATCGGCATCAAGGCGGATTTCAGGCTGGTCGAGTTCGGCGAACTCGTTACCCAGTTGACACGCTCCTATGACTGGGAAGCCATGGTCATTGGCTTAAGCGGGGGGCCAGATCCTCATGGCGGCATTAATGTCTGGCATAGCAGTGAGAATCTGCACCTTTGGTATCCGAATCAGCCGCAGCCGGCAACGGACTGGGAAGCCGAAATAGACAGCCTTTACGTGAGGGCGAGCCAGGAACTGGATCGTAGCGAACGCGTAGCGCTTTACCACCGCGCCCAGGAGATCGCTGCCGAGAACGTGCCGCTCATCTACACAACGCGTTCGGAACGGCTGACCGCAGTCCGAAACGTCTTCGCCAACACGACACCCACGTTGTACGGGCTTTGGGATATTCGCTACCTTTATCGAACTGATCTATAGTAGCGATCCTGAGTCTCGGAACAGTGATGATTCCGGGCGCACGCAGTGCTGGTGGGGACCCGGCTTTTGTCCGGGAGGTTACTACCTACAAGGAGGGTTTCCTGTCCTTGACAGCAACTCCCTAGTATTTATAATGATACGCCTAGCAAGAAGTGAGCTTTTCCGCTCCTTTTTTTTAGATTTTCATCTCTATTAAATCAGTCCAGCATGGAGGTAGTATCAGGTGAAGATAGTGGTTCTTATAACACAGACACAGGACACCGAAGCGAGGATAAAGGTCGATTCCTCCGGCGATTCCATAGACACAGAAGGCATGAAATGGATCATGAATCCATACGATGAATTCGCCGTTGAGGAAGCCATCAGGACCAAGGAAGCATACGGGGGCGAAGTTGTTCTGATCACGGCGGGCCCGCAGCGCGCTTCACAGGCGTTGCTCCAAGGGCTTGCAATGGGCGCCGATTCCGCGGTGCATATTTCGGATGAAGCTATTGGGGAGACCGTGGATTCCCTTGTCATTTCGAAACTACTCGCGTCGGAACTTGGAAATATCGAAGGAGTGGACCTGATTTTCACGGGGATGAAGATCATCGACGAGGAATCCGTGCAGGTGGGCATACAGATAGCCGAGGAACTTGGAATTGCCCATCTTGCGCTTGTAAGCAAGGTGATTGACGTAAAGCCGGAAGAGAAGAAACTGGTCTGCCAGAAAGAAATCGACGGCGGGAGCGTTTCCGTCGAGGTTTCTCTCCCGGCCCTCATAACCTGTCCCGACGCTATGAACGAGCCCCGCTACGCATCTGTTCCCAATATAATGAAGGCGAAGAGAAAACCGATGAAAATGGTTTCCCTCGACGATGTGGATTTCGGTTCTCTCGGTATCAGCAGGGATGCCGTGGGCAAATCCGGGGCGAAGATAAAAACCGTGAGTCTTGAGGTTCCCGAGGTGGAGAGAAAGCTGAGAATCATAAAGGGAAGCGACGAGACCACGGTCAAGGGAGACGAGATTGCCGAGTCCGCAAAAGAACTCGTTAAGCTTTTAAGAGATGACGCGAAGGTCATATGATCCGGGACATCCGGGATTGCTTTATCAGAAAGTATCGCTAGGAGGCTTGAATTAAATGAGTAGTGAAATCTGGGTTGTTGCTGATATAAAGGCTGACGGAGAGATAAGAAAGGTAACGTTTGAAGTTCTTTCCGAAGCCAGAAGAAAACTTGGAGGTCCTGTGTGCGCGGTGCTGCTTGGAAGCGGCGTTTCGGGCAAGGCTTCTGAGCTTGCAGGCTACGGAGCGGAGAAAATCTACGTGGTCGACAACCCCAACCTCAGGGATTTTAATCCCGACGGTTACGTGAAGGCCCTTTGCGAGCTTGTAAAGAAGCACTCTCCGGCGGTTGTGCTCTCAGGCAACACGGCTTTCGCCGAGGATTACATGCCCAGGGTCGCTTCTGGCGTAGGTTCGGGGCTTGCCATGGACTGCGTAGACATAGGCATGACCGACGATGGAAGGCTTAGGATAAAAAGGTATTCACACTCTAGCAGAGCGATATCCACCCAAGAATTCAACGGCGACGGGAGTGCAATGATCGCCACCGTAAGGCCCAATTCCTTTAAGGAGGAAGAGTCGGCCGGCGCGGGGCAGGTAGTTAACGAAGATGCCGGGATTACCGATGCCGACATAAGGATCAAGGTCATTGAAATGAAGACCAAGGAATCCGACCGACCGGAGCTTACCGAGGCCGAGAGGGTGGTTTCCGGCGGCAGAGGTCTTGCAAGCGAGGAGAATTTCAACTACATATACGATCTTGCGGACCTGCTGGGCGCGGCCGCGGGAGCGACAAGAGCCGCGGTCGACGCGGGGTACTGTCCATATGACATGCAGGTCGGCCAGACCGGAAAGGCGGTATCTCCCGTATTGTACGTCGCAGTCGCCATATCCGGTTCGGTACAGCATTTCTCCGGCATGGGTTCATCAAAAGTGATAGTTTCCATAAACAAGGATCCGGAAGCCCCGATTTTCGCGAAATCCGATTATGGAATCTGCGGAGATCTTTTCCAGGTTCTTCCCCCGCTTACAGAGGAACTCAAAAAAGCCTTGTCCGAGTAACGGAACCCGTCACACTATATCCACGACTTCCGTTTTTTCCATGGGTCTACCGAGGAACCTAGACGCGATTGAGGTGAAGGTTTCCGAATCGTCAGTAAGGTAAAAGGACATTTCCCGCGCCTTGCCGTCTTCTCTTAGCAGCCCTTGGGACCTTAGTATGTTTTCGGTCTGCTTTGCGGTTTCTTCAGCAGAGTCGACAAGACTTATCCCCTCTCCCATAACCCCGGCGATCGTGTTTTTAAGAATAGGGTAGTGTGTGCAGCCGAGTATCAGCACGTCTATTCCGGATTCCCTAAGATTTCCAAGATATTTCTCGGCTATAAGGACGGCGGTCTCGTCATTTTCCCATCCTTCTTCCGCAAGCGGAACGAAAAGCGGGCAGGATTTTGAGTGTATCTCGATCGGAGAAGAGCAGATTTCCCGCAGTTTTTTCTCGTAGGAGCCGCTTTTTATAGTCGCCTGGGTTCCTATGACTCCTATTTTTCCGTTGGCGGTGAGCTCCGAGGCTCTTTTTGCTCCCGGTTCCACTACTCCCACAACGGGAATCTCGAGATTCTCTTTCAGCATTTCTATCGCGTAGGCAGACGCGGTGTTACACGCCACGACCAGAAGCTTTATATTTTTTGATAGAAGGAAATTAGTGGTGCTCTCAACGTATTTTCTCACGGTTCTTTGAGATTTCGTTCCATAAGGGACTCTGGCCGTATCGCCAAGATATACGATATTCTCCCCGCAAAGAAGATTCATTATCTCCTTTGAGACCGTAAGTCCTCCTATTCCCGAATCAAAAATTCCTATTGCCCGGTTTTTTCTTTCTTCCATAACTCTGCCGTCGTGTCTGTATGCTTGCTCCGGGGACGGAAAAAGACAGGTTTTAAGGTCCGCCGGAGAAGGCGATCAATCTTTTTTGTTTGATCTTGAGCTTACTTTTTTGTATTCGTTCAGGTAGTCATCGGCAAGACGCTTTGCTCTCTCCACTCTAGCTCTTCTCTTTACCTTCCTTCTTTCCGCTTCTTTCCAGAGGCGGATTTCGTAGGGAGTCTCAGGAGTGAACTCGGGGACCGGGACGGGGTTTCCGGCTTCGTCGACTTTCACGTAGGTGAGAAACGCCGTGCACGCGTGGGATGACTCTCCGGTCTGGGTATCATACGAATCAACCTTGATCGCCAGTTCAAGAGACCTTGTCCCCACATGGGTGATGCCCGCCTTGAATTCAATCAGATTTCCGACATTAAGCGGCGCATAGAAAAAAAGGTCGTCAAGGGACCCCGTAACCAGAACACCTTTTGAAAACCTTTTCGCCAGAATGGCGGCGCTCTCGTCAATGTACTTCATGAGCTTTCCTACGGACATGAATTTCCCGTAGAAGGCGTCTTCCGGGAGTACCATCTTGGTGGTATTGAAAACAAGTCTCGAGCTTTCCGTCTCATCCGCTATGTTGGAGACGTTTCTTTGCCTTTTTTTTATTTCCGGAAGTCTTCGCGTCTTCCTCTCTTCGGCCCTGTCTATGAGTTCCCGTTCAACCGTGCTGGATGCGCTTAGCCTTGCTTCTATCTTTCTCGATTTTACGTTTTTGTCCACGGCGACAAAGGCCATGTAGGAGAGGGTTATAAGCTTTTTTTCATCGGTCTCCCCGTCTTCTGAGTGCACGCGTACCGCAACTTCAATGGACGAATTTCCCGCATACTCAACCCAACTCTCAAGAACCACTATTTCCCCGATCTTTACGGGGTTAAGAAAATCTATGCTGTCTGTGGCTCCTAGGACCGCGGGCCCGTTTGCGAACTTAAAAGACGTGATGCTGCCCGTGAGCATAATCCAGTCCATGAGTATTCCGCCGTGCAGGGTCCCGTGGTTGTTCGAGTGTTCGGGAAGCACGTACTGGACCATTTTGTTGGCAGTTTCGCGTATGGAGATCATGGGTTTTCTGGCCGCGCGTCGCCGCGGCGTGCGCTCCGGGAGGAGTTCAGTCAGCTTCCGCCCGAAGAACTAGCTGTTCATCTTCAAGGGAGAAAATCGCCTTGCCGCCGCCTGAGAGTTCGCCGAAGAGGATTTCCTTTGAAAGCTTTTCCGCCACCTCGGAGTTTATTATTCTCTGCACGGGTCTTGCGCCGAGCTGAGGGTCGTAGCCCTTGCGTGCGAGAAAAAGCCTCGCTTCCGGCGTAAGACTGATCGTCACTTTTTTCGGGACGAGCCTCTGCTGAAGCTCTCCGATCATCTTGTCAACTATTCTCTCCACTATTTTTATATCAAGGGGGTTAAACCTGATGATTTCATTCAGCCTGTTTCTAAATTCCGGAGAGAAGTACCTGTCTATGGCTTCCGGGCTTTTGTCCTCAAACTCTTTTTTCGCGAACCCGACGTTTCTGTTCATGCTTTCCCTAGAGCCGGTGTTCGTCGTCAGAATCAGGATTACCTGGCGGAAATCCACCTTCCTTCCGTTTGAGTCCGTAAGCGTCGCGTGATCCATTACCTGAAGCAGGATGTTGTATATGTCCTCGTGCGCCTTTTCGATTTCATCGAGCAGAAGGACGCAGTGGGGAGACTTGTATATGGCCTCGGTGAGCTGTCCTCCCTGATCGTAGCCGACGTATCCCGGCGGCGAGCCTATGAGACGGGAAACGGTGTGCTTTTCCATGTATTCGCTCATGTCGAAGCGTATGAATTCGACTCCCAGAATCTCTGCGAGTTTTTTCGCGAGCTCCGTTTTACCGACCCCCGTAGGTCCCGAAAACATGAAGGAGCCCACGGGCTTTTCCGGCTCGCTTATGCCGGCGCGCGACATCTGTATGGCGTTCACCAGCTTGTCTATGGCTTTGTCCTGGGCGTAGATGAATTGTTTGAGGTTGTCTCCGAGGTCGTGGAGCAGGTTGCGGTCCTCGACTTTTACCGACTTGGTCGGTATTTTCGCGATCTTCGCCACCAGCTTTTCCATGTCGGACACTTTTACCTGTCTCGTTATCTCGGGATCGGGATTGCGGAGCTTCACGGCGGCCCCGGCCTCGTCCATGATGTCAATTGCCTTGTCCGGAAGCTTTCTGTCCATTATGTACTTGTCTGAGAGCTCTATGCACGCCTTTATCGCTCCCCGGGAGTATTTAACGTTATGGTATTTTTCGTAATGGCGTTTAAGTCCGAACAGGATTTTTCCGCAGTCATCGATTGACGGCTCATCCACGGTTATCCTCTGGAATCTTCTTGAAAGCGCGTGGTCTTTCTCGAAGATGACCCTGTATTCCTTAAGCGTTGTCGTTCCTATGCATTTTATGTCTCCTCCGGCAAGGGCGGGCTTTAGCATGTTAGACGCGTCAAGGCTTCCGCCGGAGACCGCTCCGGCCCCTATGACCGTGTGGATCTCGTCTATGAAAAGCACGTTGTCCGGATCCTTCTTGGTTTCGTCTATGACTGAGTTCAGCCTTTCCTCGAAGTCTCCCCTGTATTTGGTTCCGGCCGTAAGTGTTCCTATGTTGAGAAGATGTATCTTGAGGTTTTTCATCGCTTCGGGAACTTCTCTGGAAACCACGCGGTGAGCCACTCCTTCAACGATCGCCGTTTTTCCCACCCCCGCGTCCCCGACGAGCACGGGATTGTTTTTCTTTCTCTTGCCGAGAATGTGGATTATCCTCTGAACCTCTTTTTCTCTTCCTATGAGGGGGTCAATGCTTCCGTTTCGGGCTTTTTCCATGAGGTCCGTGCAGTAAAGTTCAAGGGGGTTTTTGGTTTCAGTCTTTTTTGGTTCCTTCTGCTGCTCCTTTGCGGTTGCGGGTTTTTCCTGATGTTCCTCGGTCCTCTCGCCTTCTCCATGGGATATATGCTTTATAACGGCAAACCGGGTAAGTCCCTGGCGATTGAGGAAGTACACGGCGTGCGATTCGGGGACCCTGAACATGGCGACCAGTATGTTAGCCCCGGTTATTTCTTTTTTTTCCGCGCTTTCGGCGTGCATTGAAGCTACCCTGAAGATGTACTTGCTTCCTTCGGAGTAGGTCGGTTCGGGAAGATGGGGAGAGTCGGTCGAGGATACGTTTTTAGTGAGGTGCTCCTCAAGGTCGTTCGCGAGAAGCCCGGTGTCGACGTCGCATTCTATCAGTACTTCCACGGCGACTTTGTCCCTCGTAAGTTCAAGGAGTATATGCTCCGGGGTGATAAACTCGTGCTTGCGGTCTTTTGCCTGCTGATAGGCGCGGTAAAGGGTTTTTTCTAGTTCTTCTGATGCTACCATGTCAGTTTCCCGCCTTTTGGACTTCAAGTATGCATTTCAGCGGATGCTCATATTTCTCCGCCAGGTCTTTTACCTGTTTTATCTTCGTGGTAGCTATGTCGTAGGTGTAGCAGTCGACGACGCTTTTTCCCTTGGTGTGAGCTTCGAGCATTATGTTTCTACTGTCGTTTTCATTTTTGAAGAACACCTTCATGAGAACCCAGACTACAAAGTCCCTCGGGGTGTAGTCGTCGTTTAGCAGGACTATCATATACATGTCCGGCCTTTTTACCCGGATATCCTCCCTGACGACCTGCTGAGGATCCTTAGTATGAGTCGGATTCTCTCGCTCAGACATGCGAATATTTTATACGATTTTTTCCGGTTTGCCACCGCGGGCCCGTTTAAGCGGGGAGTGCCTGTTGTACTCTGAGATAAGCGAGCGCATGTAGGGTCTTTCTTCCCGAAGGAAATTGTCTATGGATCTCTGCGCCCCGGGGTTGAAAAACAGGTGGGAACTGTAGACTGGTACCGCTTCAAAACCGCGGAGGAACTTGTGCTCGCCCTGCGCACCGGCCTCGAAGACATTTATTCCGTTGTCTATGGCAAACTCTATCGGCCTGTAGTAACAGCACGCAAAGTGAAGGTACGGCACCTCGACGTTGCATCCCCAGTACCTGCCGTAGAGCTTGTTGCCTTTTCTGAAGTTGATTGTGCCGCCGACCGGACGGCCATCTATCTTCGCGATCACAAGCACGGTCTTTTCCCTGTACGTCTCGAACACCAGGTCGAAAAACTCCCTGTTAAGGTAGGCGTTTCCCCATTTCCTTGAGTTGGTGCTCACGTAGAATTCCCAGATGGAGTCGATGTGCTCGCGGCGTATCTGTTCTTTCTCGAGGACTGAGATCTCAACGCCCAGCTCGCCGAGGCGGCGTCTTTCCTTCTTTATCTGCTTTCTTCTTCCGGAGCGAAGGTCCCCGAGGAAGTCATCGAAACGGAGATAGCCCGAGTTATGCCAGTGGTACTGGTGGGTTAGCCTCGAGAGAAACCCGCAGTCAGAGAGCAGTTCCTGTTCCTCTTCGGTTACAAACAGAAAATGTATTGAAGAGAGGCTCTTAAGAGAACATGTCTCAATCAGTTTCTTTACGAGTTCCTGCGCGCATGTTTTGTAATCGTAGTCTTTGCGAACGATTATTCTCGAGCCGGTTGTCGGGGTAAACGGCACTCCCGCGACCGCCTTGGGATAATATCTCAGTCCTGCGTCCTGATAGGCCCGTGCCCACTGCCAATCGAATATGTACTCACCGTAAGAATCGGTTTTCAGATAGAACGTAACCGCCCCGACGAGCTTTTTCCCCTCGCGCAGCAGAAGATGACGCGGCTCCCATCCGGTGCCGGGACCCACGCATCCGGATTTCTCTAGAGCGAAAAGAAAATCAAACTCGAAAAAGGGGTTGTTATCGGGCTGGATGGAGTCGTATTCTTTTTTTTCGACCTCAGTTATGGAATGGCAAATCTGGAATGCAACCTGTTTTCTGGATAGCTTTTTTCGTGCTTTCATGCTTTGCAACCGGCAAGTGAAACCTCAGTCTGCTTCTAAACTGTGGTCTCCGGTTAGAAAACTACCTCATGGACTTGTTGTTGTCATACCGTGTGATTGTCTGTGATCGGGAACATGGAGATTTAACTGTACTACCTGATTTCAGCCGTTATGAGCTATAATGATAGCCTGTATGAGAGGGGGACATAATGAAAATAGCTATTAGTGAAGCGAAAGCGAAATTGTCTGCACTGGTAAATGCGGCCTTGGCGGGTGAACAGGTAATCCTTACGAAGCACGGCAGGCCCGTGGCTGAAATAAAAACCCTTGCTGCCAAAAAGAGCCCTGCCGAAAAACTGTCCGCGATCGGAAGGATAGTGGTAGAAGCCAGAAGCAAGCGTCTAAGCGGTGTTTCTGCGGCAAAAGCTGATAATTTTTTATACGACGACGATACCGGATTGCCTTCATGATCTCTGCTGATATATCTGCAATTATGTCCCTGTACATGTTCTGAGCTATGTTTTTTCCATGCTTGCAACCGGTGAACAAGGCCGATGTCGCTGAAAAATAGCATCAGTTTCTTTTATTTCTGTTGAAATGATCAGTCTTTCCTGCATATCTCATTCCTTCGCTGGCAAGGAACTTTTCCGAAACCTCGAGTGGAGTATAAAAAAGGGAAGAAAATACGGTCTTGTAGGTCCGAACGGCTCGGGTAAAACCACGCTGCTTGAGATCATAATGGGACTTATGGAATCGGAGAAGGGGCAGGCTTCCGTTCCCTCTGCGCTGACCGTGGGCTATCTGCCGCAGATAATGGATCTGGGCACGGGCGATCTTACGGTGCTCTCGGCGGCCCGCGCAGGCGATCGTGGCGAAGGTGGGGACGGTTCCGAAAAACCCGTCCACGAAGCCGAAAAAATCCTGTTTGGACTGGGTTTTACGGGAGAGCAGCTCTCACAGAAGGTTTCTTCTCTTTCGGGCGGCTGGAAGATGCGGGTTGAGCTTGCTAGGATACTTCTTCTGGAACCCCGGGTTCTTCTTCTCGATGAGCCGACCAACCATCTTGACATAAAAAGCATAGAGTGGCTCGAAGGGTACCTTGGAAACTACCGCGGAACCGTGGTCCTGGTATCTCACGACAAATACCTCCTTGACCGCATGGTTGACACGATAGCGGAGCTTGAAGGCGGGTTGATAAGGGAGTTTCGGGGCGATTATTCCTCTTACCTTGAGAGAAAAGAGCAGATTGCCGCGGTCGCCGAGGCGACTGCTAAAAACCAGGAGAGAAAACTCCGGGCGCAGCGCCGTTTCATAGAGCGGTTCAGGTACAAGGCCTCTAAGGCAAGACAGGTGCAGAGCAGGATAAAAATGCTTGAGAAAATGGAGCCCGAAGCCCCGTCTCCTGAGACCCGCAGAACCCTTGAGTTTGATTTTCCCGCCCCCGAGCGCGCGGGACGCGTGGTTTACGAGATAAGCGATTTCTCAAAGGAGTATGAAACTCCCGGCGGTACAAGGAATGTAGTTTTTCGAAACAGCCCCGCTCTTCGCGTGGAAAGGGGAGACAGGATAGCCGTTACCGGGAAAAACGGCGAAGGGAAAACCACTCTCTGCAAGATGGTTGCCGGTGAGGAGGGTTTCTCCGGCCAAAGCCGCCTCGGCCACAACGTAACCCTAGGCTACTACGCGCAGAACCAGGATGAGATGCTTAATCCCCAGAACACGGTTTACGAAGAGTTCATTGGGGCTTATCCTCTTTTCTCCCAGACCGAGGCAAGAACGCTTCTGGGCTCGTTTCTTTTCGGCGCTTCCGATATAACCAAGAAAGTATCAGTCCTCTCAGGTGGAGAGAAAAGCCGCCTCTCGCTTCTCAAGATTCTGGTTTCCCGCTCTAACTTTCTGGTTCTCGACGAGCCCACAAACCACCTTGACATGGCTTCGAGAGAGGTGCTTCGCCGTGCCCTCGAGGAGTACCTCGGCACCTTTCTGCTGATAAGCCACGACAGGTATTTCATTGACAGCCTCGTGAACAGGATATGGTCCGTGGAAGGGGGAGGGGTCGAGACCTTTATAGGCAATTACTCGGAGTTTCTCGAGAAAAAAGCCCGCGACTCCGATGATAAACAGATGCCCGCCGAGATGCAAAACGAGGAACCCAGGAAAAAAACTGTAAAAGCCCTTGAGGCGGAACGGCGTAACAGGCTTTACAGGGAGCTTCGCGAAAAGGGCATAGAGAACATGGAGAACTGGACGCTTCTTTCGAAAAAACAGATGGAAAATGCCCTTTTGGATCTTGAGAGCAGAATATCAGAATCCGAGACTGAAAAAGAGGAGATAGAAAGGTTTCTTGCGAACCCCGAAACTTCCCCTCAAGGCACTGACTGGGAAGAAAAAACAAGGCACCTCGGTGAACTTGAGGCGAAGCTCTCCGCTCTTTACGGCAGGTGGGATGAGGTGAGCGAGCATGTGCGCAAGAATTTCAGTTGAGAATAGTCCAGTTTCAGTCCTACGGGTTTTTCTTTATAATGATGAAACCCGCGATTTTCTGATTTAAGGGAACCTTGGATGAACGCAGCCGTAATAGCGATAGTCGTAATAGCTCTTTACCTGATCGGGTACAGGTATTACTCGAAGTTCATTTCCGAGAAAGTTTACGGAGTAAGAGACGGGGAGCCTACCCCTGCCCACCAGTTGCGAGACGGCGTGGACTACGTGCCCGCCGGCAGGCACATCCTCTTCGGCCATCATTTCGCATCCATAGCGGGTGCCGCGCCGATAATAGGGCCGGCCATAGCCGTGTTCTGGGGCTGGGTTCCGGCGATTATCTGGGTCGTGTTCGGAACGATTTTCATCGGGGCCGTTCATGATTTCGGCGCTCTGGTTATCTCTGCGAGAAACAGAGGAAGATCCGTCGGGGATCTTGCCGGAATATTCATAAGCCCGCGGGGAAGAACCCTTTTTCTTCTCATGGTCTGCTTTCTCGTCTTTTTCGTGATAGCCGTTTTCGCCTACGCAATCGCAGTTCTTTTCGTAAATTTTCCCGCGAGCGTTCTTCCCGTGAACTTCCAGATACTGGTGGCACTTGTTATCGGGTTTCTTTTCTACAGGAAGAAGGTTCCCATTCTCTGGCCATCAATAATCGCGCTTGCGCTTCTTTACTTCATGATCTGGGCGGGAACCAAATTCCCCCTGACAATTCCCGAGGTAATGGGAAGCCAGGTGGTGACGTGGGTAATCATTCTCATGGTCTACTCCTTCGTGGCCTCGGTCCTTCCCGTGTGGGTGCTTCTACAGCCCAGGGACTACATAAACGGAATCCATCTCTTCGTAGGTCTCGCGATACTTATAACGGGGATAATGGTGGCGCATCCCGAGATGCAGGCCCCGGCCTTTAACTTTGCCGCCGACGGACTCCCCGTGCTTCCGTTTCTTTTCATAACCGTTGCGTGCGGGGCGGTAAGCGGATTCCACGGTCTTGTCGCGAGCGGAACCACCTCAAAGCAGCTTGACAGAATGTCGCACTCAAGATTCGTGGGGTACGGGGGCATGCTGGGGGAGGGCACGCTTGCCATGATAGCGACTCTCGCGGTCGCGGCGGGAATAGAGCGTAGTGAATGGCTTAAGCACTATCATTCGTGGGAATCGGCATCAAGCGGCGGCATAGCGAATTTCGTCATGGGAACTTCGAGCTTTCTTACCTCAATCCATATCCCCGAGGTGCTGGGAACCACCCTTATAAGCGTGATAGTGATAAGTTTCGCGGCGACTTCCCTTGATACAGGGGCCAGGATACAGAGGATCGTTATAGGGGAACTCGGAGAGGCCTACGGAGTAAAGGCTCTTAAAAACAGGTATATCGGGGCGTTTTTCGCCATCGTGCCTCCGCTTGCTCTCGCGCTTTTCGCGCAGGTCCCTGGCAAGGGACCAGGCTCGGGAGGGTTTCTGCTCTGGCCTCTTTTCGGCGCTACAAACCAGCTGATAGCCGGAATCACGCTGCTTCTGATTACCCTTTACCTAAGAAGATCGAAAAAACCGTTTATCTATACGCTAGTGCCTATGGTTTTTCTGGTGGCCATGACTACCGCCTCCATATTTTTCAACCTTAAGTATTTTCTGCATAACACGCTTCTTTTCAGCCTCTCGGCGATAATGCTCGTTCTTGCCGTCTGGCTGATTCTTGAGGCCGTAGCCGTATCGAGAAAAACCTCCGGCGACAGCTGAGACTCTGTGTTACATCTCCTTTCTGTCCCGAAGCGCCTTGCCGAGCGTGAGTTCGTCTATGAACTCTATGTCTCCGCCGACGGGTATTCCGTAGGCTATTCTCGAGGTTTTGATCCCGAGGGGCTTTATGGTTCTTGAGAGGTAAACCGCGGTGGCTTCGCCTTCGACGTTCGTTCCGGTCGCGACTATTATTTCCCTTATATCCTCGCGTCCCGCCCTTGCTAAGAGTTCCTTTATACGAAGGTCTTCCGGGCCCACGCCTTCAAGGGGGGAGATTACCCCGTGGAGGACGTGGTATTTCCCCCGAAACTCCCCGCTTCTCTCTATAGCCAGCAGGTCAAGAGGTTCTTCAACGACGCAGAGGATCTGCGGATCTCTTGAGGGGTCCGAGCAGATCGCGCACGGGTCCTTTTCCGTGAAGTTAAAGCACGTGCTGCAGGTGCTGACGTCGGATTTGGTTCTGATTATTGCGTTTGAGAGACTGCGCGCGTAGCCTTCCGATGATCGAAATATGTGAAATGCAAGGCGTGTTGCGTTTTTCTCCCCGATTCCCGGAAGCTTGGAAAGTTCTTCTATTAGTCTTGAGATCGGCTCGGGAAGGCCGGTTCTTTGCATCTCAGATAAGCCCCGGCGGAAGTCCCATGCCGGCGGTGAAGCGGGAGACTTCGTCTTTCATAAGCTCTTGTCCCTTGTAAAGGGCTTCGTTTACGGCGGCGGTTACCAGGTCCTGGAGCATCTCAATGTCGGTTTCGCTTATTATTTCGGGCTCTATGGCTATTGATACTACCTCCCCCTTTGCTTTTGCGGTAACCGTGACCATTCCACCCCCGGAAGAAGCTTCCACGATTTTTTCCCCGGCCTCGTTCTGAAGGCGCTCCATCTGCTCCTTCATCTTCCCCATCTGCTTCATGATGTTTTTCATGTTTCCGCCTAATTTCATTTTTTCACCCCTGGCTTAAATTTTTTCTTTTTATCACGCTGGCGTCAAACTGCCGGATGGCGTAGTTAACTATCTCGTCTTCCGCGGGATCAGGCTTTCTCGAGGTTCTGCCGGTCCCGTTAATTCCCTCGTCGTTTATGGTATCGATATCGAGCCTTACTCTCTCAACGCCGAGCATTTCCCTTAGTATCTCCCTTAACTTGCTTGATTTCTTAAGCTCTTTTTCATGATTTATGCCGTTTTTAAGAAATTTTACGCTCACCCGGTTCCCGCTTACTTCAAGGAGGTGGGCTTGGGCAAGCTTTCTTGCTAAAAACTTGTCTTTGACCTGCACAAAATCGACGACCTCCTGCTTGGCGGGACCGCCGTCCGAGGTTTGCTCCCCGCCCGCAGACGCAGGTGTTTCCTTTGCCGGTTTTTCGTTTTTGCCCGCGTCCTTTTCAACGTGCTTACTTTCTTTCTCCGCGGGTTTGTCTTCCCGTTTCTCGGGACCGCGCGCCGCGGTTTTCCTCTGCCCTCCCGGGGAGCCCGGTGTTTTCTCCGTGCCGGGACCCTGCGGCGAGAGTTTCTCAAGCCTTTTCAGAATGTCGTCTATTTTTTCGACTTTTCCGACGGTGCTCATTTTTACAAGCGCAAGCTCAAGCACGATCTCCGGGTAAAAGGAACTGCGTATTCTCTCTCCTCCGTCGATAATTACGTTAAAAAGGAGCTCCACGGTCTCCGTGGATTCGTTTTTCACCAGTTCTGAAAGCTCGTCTTTTTCATCCGGGGAGAGGTCAGAAACAAAATCCTTGCCGCATATCTTAAGGTAGAGCAGGTTCCTGAACATGTAGATGATGTCCTGGGCCATTCTCCTCGGGCTTATCCCCTTCGACGCGGCGTTTCGCACAAGTTCCACGCATTTTGCCGGTTCCTTGGCGAAAACGGCTCTTAGGATGCTTCTAAGCGACTCGTTATCCGGTATGCCTAGCAGGTTTATCACGTCCTTGTGGATTATTCTGTCTTCAAAGGACACTGTCAGCTGGTCAAGCAGGCTCAGCGAATCCCTCATGCTTCCCTCAGATTCCCTTGCGATCAGGTAGAGGGTTTCCGTATCGATCTTTATCTTCTCCGCCTTTGTTATCTTTTCGAGAGATTCCTTTATTTTCTCGACGGGTATTTTTTTGAAGTCGTATCTCTGGCAGCGGGACATGATGGTCGGGGGAACCTTGTGGGCCTCCGTGGTTGCCAGTATGAAAATCGCGTGCTCCGGGGGCTCTTCCATTATTTTAAGAAGAGCGTTGAAGGCCGACTGGGAGAGCATGTGCACTTCGTCGATTATGTAGACTTTTTTTCTCGCGGAAGCCGGGGAGTATTTAACGCTCTCTATGATTTCGCGAACGTCGGCTACGCCCGTGTGCGACGCGGCATCGATTTCCTGCACGTCAAGCGATTTCCCCTCCGATATCCCCTCGCAGCTTGAGCACTGGTCGGTTGAGCAGGGGTATTTCCCCTCGTCTTTTTTCTCGCAGTTTATGGCCTTGGCGACGATTCTCGCCGTGGATGTCTTGCCCGTCCCTCTCGGGCCGGCGAAAAGCAGCGCGTGCGCTATCTTCCCTGACTCGATTGAGTTTCTGAGGGTGACGGCGGGGAATTCCTGACCTATCAGGTCTTCGAAAGTCTGGGGACGCCACTTGCGGGCGAGTACTCTATAAGCCATATTTTTTAAAAGGGAATTATGTATTTTAGTTGACACATCCATACACCGTTCTTGGCCGAACAGGCCCTACATCAGCCTGCTTCTCTCTCATCCTTCCGGCCATGCGGGTTACATTCCCGCCCGCAATCGTGAGTCCACGATGAAGGATATTTATCGCAGCGTTTACGTCCCTGTCCGCTTCATAACCACATGAACATCTGTGAACACGCACAGACAGAGACTTCTT
>Ga0209754_1000815_pt1 | contig 37272 bp, 30 predicted proteins | sample MesohylBB_FD_187295 | JGI IMG/M metagenome (GOLD analysis project Ga0209754, IMG submission 187295) | Host-associated microbial community of the marine sponge Aplysina aerophoba from Gulf of Piran - sponge mesohyl, lysed by bead beating... | ecosystem: Host-associated > Porifera > Sponge >...
CATGCTCGCCAGCCGACAGGTTGCGAAGAATGCACACGGTCGGTGAGGGATGGTTTTGGAGGGGGGCGTTGCGGGGGCGCAGCCCCTGCACAAGGGAGGGCCGAAGGCCCGACCGCCCAAAACAGCAGTTTTTAGTAGTCAGTTTTTAGTTTGCAGATGACGGCGGGCGCAAGTTGCACCCGCTTCGCTTGGACGGAATGTGGTCAGGGAAGGCTCTCTTGGGAAACCTGGCCAAATTTAACTGACCAAGAGCCACTGGAGTTCGCGAATGTTGCGGGTTAAAGTTGTCTGTACAATTGGGCCGACCAGTACCGATCCCGATATCCTCGCCCAGATGATTGACGCGGGCATGAATGTTGCACGCATCAATATGAGCCATGGCGATCATGATTTTCACGCCCGCAACATTCACACGATTCGTGAGATTGCTCAGGAGCGCAACCGACCGGTAGCTATTCTGGTTGATTTGCAAGGACCGAAACTGCGGGTGGGCCAGATGCAATCGGGGGGCGTGCCGCTCGTATCGGGCGAAGAGTTGATTCTCACGACCGAGGAGATCATCGGCGAGCCGGGACGCATACCGATACAGAATAAAGAGGTGCCGGGCAGCATCGAGTCCGGCCGGGGGGCGTCAGAGTCGAATGCGTCCGGCGAGTTACATGAGCGAATCTTGCTGGATGACGGGCTGCTGGAATTGGAAGTGCTCGATGCGACAGAGACGACCGTGCGGACGCGGGTAGTTGTCGGCGGCATCCTGGAAGATCGCAAGGGAATGAACCTTCCGCAGACAAAGCTGACCGTTCCTTCGATGACTGAGAAGGATCGCGTTGATGTCGATTTTGCGCTGGAACATCAGGCCGACTGGATTGCCCTCAGCTTTGTACGCACGGCAGATGATGTCCATGCGTTGCGAAAGGTGGTGCAGAGTAAAGCGCCGCTGGGCCGGGCCACGCCGATAATTTCCAAAATAGAAAAGCCGGAGGCGGTCGAGAATATCGAGGAGATCATCCAGGCATCGGACGGCCTGATGGTGGCGCGCGGGGACCTGGGAATTGAGACAAGTCCGGAAGCGGTGCCGATGATCCAGAAGATGATTATCGCCCGTTGTATTGACACCGATAAACCGGTTATCACAGCGACGCAGATGCTGGACTCGATGATTCGCAATCCGCGGCCTACGCGCGCGGAGGCAAGCGACGTTGCCAATGCAGTGCTGGATGGCAGCGACGCCATCATGCTCTCCGGCGAGACGGCTGCGGGTATGTATCCGGTAGAGTCGGTGCAGACAATGGTGAATATTTCCAAAGAGGCGGAGCGAGTGCGCCGTGTCACGCAGCCACACTACCGACCTTCTCAGCAGGCGGTGGATGGCTTTTTCGGCACTGAGGCGGCCGATTCCGAACAGGAGCAGGAGCCAGGCTTCGGTGATGCGCCGACGGTCGCGGAAGCAGTCAGTCAGGCCACGGTGGAGACCGCGCAGAACGTAGGAGCCGCGGCCATCATTGCTCCAACTGCCAGGGGGGCGACTGCCAAGAAACTGGCCCGCTTCCGGCCGTCAGTCCCAATCATCGCGGTCACGCCCAGCCACCTTGTATATCGACAGCTAGCCCTTTTCTGGGGTGTCTATCCTCTGATGGGCCAGCGAATGAATACGATTGACGAAATGTTGGAGGATGCGGTGCGGATCGCTTTGCGGGCCGGCTTCGTCCAGCAGGGCGATGTGACAGTCGTGACCGGCGGGGTGGTGGGAGGCGTGCCAGGTGCAACAAATCTGATGACGGTTCGCCGAATCGCCAAGGTGTTGATGAACGGCCAAGGCGTAGGCAACCGCCGTATGAGCGGCCGCGTTGTGCGCTTGAAACCGGGGCAGGATCCCCATGATCAGCAACTGCAGCACCGGATGATGACCACGCAGGACATTCTGGTTGCTGAGGAGTTGGACAGGGTCAGTACGGAGTTGGTTTACCATGCCGGGGGTTTGATCACGGCTGAGTCGGCGCCCGACAGTATTGCGGCACTAGCGGCGGTGGAGTTGGGCATTCCGGCGATTTTGCAGGCGACCGGCGACTGGGACGAGTTAGAGGACGGCCAGACGATTGTCATCGATGCCAGAACCGGCAATGTTTACGAGTGGGATCTGTAAGAGATTGACATTGGAGCAGCTCAGACAACGGCAGGGGGCTCGTTGCCTGATTCAGCAATAGCGCGACGCACGTCCACGCGTAGAAGCAGAACAATCCCAACGACAAAAAAGAGAATGATGGAAACGATCGCCGGGCGCAGGCTGCCGGTGAACTGGTTGACCAGGCCGAAAGCGAGCGGGCCAAGCCAGGAGGTTCCGCGCTCGCTGACTTCGTAGATGGAGAAGAATTCAGACTCCTTGCCCGGCGGAATCATGTTTGCAAAGAGGCCGCGGCTGACCGCCTGCGTGCCACCCATCACCAGGGCAATACATCCTCCAAGAATCCAGAACTCCAAGAAGCGGCTCTCCCCTCGCAGGCCCAGATAAGCGTAGATCACGACCAGAGTCCAGACGATCAGGCCGGCGGTAATCGCTTTTTTGGCGCCGATGCGCATCGCGATTTTGCCAAATAGGAGCGCGCCTCCATAGGCAACGAACTGTATCATCAGAATTACCTGGGTGAGCATGCCCTGCTCGAACTCCAAACCTCCGCGGACGAGCGGGGCGGTGGCAAAGATTGACGCGGCGGCGAATACAGTTTGGATTCCATCGTTATAGAGCAGGTAGGCGATCAGGAAACGGATGGTATGGGGGTAGCGCGCGGCTTCGCTGAACGTTTCGATCAGCTGCTTGATGCCGGTCGACAGATAGTTCTGGCCGCGAGGTAGCGCGCTGGCGATGGCTCGCGAACGCAACAGCTTCCAGGTAACGAATGACCAGCTAAACCACCAGAGCCCGCCGGAGAACAGATTGATTCGCACTGCCAGATTGGAGTCGATTCCGATTGTGTCGCGCATCAGATAGAGAGCCAGATTGAGGGTCAACAGAATGCCACCCCCCAGGTAGCCCAGCGCGTAGCCCACCGAGGACACGCGGTCGCGTTCGTCGGGGTCGGCTATGTCCGGCAGAAAGGCATTGTAAAAGACGGCGGCAGCTCCAAAACAGAAATTAGCGACGATGAATAGCAGGGCGCCCAGCCACCAGGTCGGGGCAGTAATGAAGAACATGAACATGGTGGCGATGGAGCCGGAGACGGCGAAAACCTGCATAAGCTTCTTGCGCAGGTTGGAATAGTCGGCGATGGCGCCAAGAATTGGCAGGAACAGCACCTGCAGGATGACGGAAATCGTGATGCAATAGGAGAACAGGGAATACGGGGCGACGGGGATGCCCAGGAGGCGGGCCAGCCCATCGGGACCGGCCGCCTGCACTGTCAGGTTTGAAACGTATGGTCCGAGAAAGACGGAACCAACTGTTACCGAAAAGGCGGAATTTGCCCAGTCATAGAAGTACCAGCCGACTTGCTCGCGGCGGTTGTCCTGTTTTGTTGCGCGCGCGGAAGTCTGCTTCGGGTTAGTTGGCGATACAGTGGGCATCAGGTGCTCCTAAGTGACTGGCGCGGCCGACAGCGTGCCCACGGTCAGGGAGGTCCTTAGCAAGATACTGGCCCTGTTCCCCGCGTCTGTTGCCATTATCGCGGTAACGCCGAACCACCTGAAATGCCGGAGTCCAGCCATTAATGGGTGCGTCTGTCCAATGATGGGCCAGGGGATGAACGCGATCGACGAAGTGTTGGAAGAGGCAGTGCGCATCGGGTTTGGCGAAATGTTTAACCGGAGATGAGATGCCACGGTCGTTACCAGCGGCGTTAGCGGGTTGGCGCAGAGTGGACCACATCTTATGACCGTTGGCCACATCGACAAGGTGTTGATTTACGGACAGGGCTTGGGCACATCCGCTGTAAGAGAGGCCGCGTCATGCGTCTGAAGCCAGGGAGGGATCCCATTGAACTGCTGTTGCAGCCCTCCTTGATGACCACACAAGACATTCTGGAGGCGAGGGAGTTGACCACTGACAGCACAGAGCCGGTTTACCATGCTGGAGTACCGGGCAAGGCAAGGTTGACGCTCGACCGCATTGCGCTCACGGCGGGCTGCGGCATTGGGCATCCAGCTATCCCACAAGCCATAGGGGACTGGGGCCAACTGGTCGACGTCCGGACTACCGTCAACGATGCCAGAGCCGGCACTATCTTCGAGTGGGATCGGTAGATAGGGCGTCAGATTGTAAGGCTCAGATGACTGCCGGCGCCTTGTTGCCAGATTCTTCTATTGCCAGACGTACGTCCACGCGCAGAAGCAGGAGAAGCCCAACGACAAAGAAGAGAATAATCGATAATATGGCAGGACGCAGGCTACCCGAAAACTGGTTAACCAGGCCGAATGCCAGCGGGCCGAGCCAGGAGGTTCCGCGCTCGCTGACTTCGTAGATGGAAAAGAATTCAGCCTCCTTGCCCTGCGGTATCATGTTGGCGAAGAGGCTGCGGCTGACAGCCTGTGTGCCTCCCATCACCAGGGCAATAAATGCTCCCAGAATCCAGAACTCCAGGATTCGGTTCTCCCCTCGCAGGCCCAGGTAGGCATAGATAACCACCACGGTCCAGATCACCAGGCCGATGACAAGCGCCCGTTTGGCGCCGATTCGTATCGCGATCCTGCCGAACAGGAGCGCGCCTCCGAAGGCAACGAACTGTATCATCAGAATGATCTGCGTGAGCATGCCCTGCTCGATGCCCAGCCCTCCCTGGATGAGGGGAGCAGCAGCAAAGATCGCGGCAGACGCAAACACTGTCTGGATTCCATCGTTATACAGTAGGTAGGCGAGCAGAAAACGGATGGTATGGGGGTATTTCGCGGTTTCTTTGAAGGTAGTCCAAAGCTGTTTGAGACCGGTCGACAGATAGGTCTCGCCGGGAGGAAGCGCTTTGGCGATGTCTCGCGATTGCAACAACCTCCAGGTAACGAACGACCAGCCGAACCACCACAACCCGGCGGAGAAGAGATTGATGCGCACAGCCATACCGGAATCGATGCCGATGGTGTCGCGCATCAGGAAGAGAACCAGATTAAGGGTGAGTAGAATGCCGCCGCCCAAGTAGCCCAGCGCCCAGCCCACTGACGACACGCGGTCGCGTTCGTCGGGTTCGGCGATATCGGGAAGAAAGGCATTGTAAAACACGATGGCAGCGCCGAAGCACAGATTAGCGACGATAAATAGAAGACATCCCAACCACCAGGTTTGGTCGGTAACGAAAAACATGAACATCGTAACGACGGAACCGGCGACGGCGAAAATCTGCAAGAGCCTTTTGCGCAGGCTGGAGTAGTCGGCAATGGCACCAAGAATCGGCAGGAACAACACCTGGAGGATGACTGAAATCGTAATGCAGTATGAGACCAGGGAATATGGGGCGATGGGGATGCCGAGAAGACGGACGAGGCCATCAGGGCCGGCCGCCTGTTCGGTCAGGCTCGATACATACGGGCCGAGAAAGACGGCGCCAACGGTTGTCGAGAAGGCGGAATTTGCCCAATCATAGAAGTACCAGCCGAACTGCTCACGGCGGTTGCCCGGCTGCGGTGCGGGCGCAGGCGTCTGATTGGGGTCGACTGACGATTCTGTGGCCATCAGGTGCTCCTCGATGACTGACGCGGCCAATGGGAAAGCCGCGTTCAGTGCCGCTAGACGCCTGTAAGACGGGGCCTAGGGCAGCTGGGGTTCGCCGTAAAGGGTATCGCCGTGGAGTTCATCCAGGCGGACGGGGGTGATTTTGTTGCCGAGGTCGAGGCCCGCAGGCGCCTGGGCCATCACGCGCAGGTAGTTGTCGGTCAGGCCGTTCAATAGAACCGTGTCGGCCTGGTCTGTCAGTTGCTGACCGCTGCCCTCCCACAGGACGGGACGCGTTGTGCCGACATTTCTGATCCGCTCCAGTTGGCCGGTGCGCGCCGCGACCTGGTGCATGCGCCGGGAGCGCTCCTGCTTGCTCGCTTTCGGTACCTGGCCGTCAAAACTCGCCGCGGCGGTGCCGGCGCGGGGGCTGAAGGGGAAAATATGTGCGTGGGCAAAACGCATTTCCTCGACGAAATGCAGCCCCTCTTCAAAGTCGGCGTCAGTTTCCCCCGGGAAACCGACGATCAGATCGGTTGTAATGATCAGATCGGGGATGGTTGCGCGGGCATCGGCGACAAGTTTGCGGAAACTGGCAACGGTGCAGCGCCGGGCCATGCGGCGCAGTTGGGCGTCGGTGCCGGCCTGCAGAGGCAGATGCAGGTGCGGGCACAGCCGTCCGGGCCAGCGCTGCCACAGGTCAAAGAATCCGTCGGCCAACTCCCATGGCTCGAGGCTGCTGAGGCGCAGGCGGGCAATGTCGGTATCGGTGAGGATGGCGGCAGTCAACTCCTTGAGATCGGTACTGGAGCTGCCGGGCAGGTCTCTCCCGTAGGCGCCGAGGTGGACACCGGTGATAACGGCTTCGCGGTAGCCGCTTTCCACAAGCTCCTGAACCTCTTGTACGACATCTGCGGTCGGACGGCTGCGGCTGTCGCCGCGCAGTGCGGTTACGATGCAGAATGTGCAGCGGTTCTGGCAGCCGTCCTGGACCTTGACAAAGGCGCGTGTACGGCCTCCATCTTCGCCAGCGTGTGCGGGCGAGAAGGGTGTTCCGTGCGGCTGAATGCGGGCCAGGTCGTCTGGATCGGAGAATTGCGCGCTCCAGGGTTCCAGTAGTGTGTGCAGCGTCTCTTTGGCCTGGTTGTCGGCGACGAGTTCGACGCCGGGCAGCTGGGCGCTCTCCTGGGGGGCCAGTGTCGCGTAGCAGCCGGTTAATGCGATACGGGCGTTGGGGTTGCGCTTGTGCAGGTGACGCGAGGCTTGGCGGCTTTTGCGTGCGGCCTGGGCTGTGACTGCGCAGGTGTTGAGCACAATCACGTGCGCATCTTCGGGACGGCCGACGATGCGGTGACCGGCCGCGCTGAGGCGGCCTGCCAGTGAACTGTTTTCGCTGAAGTTGAGCCGGCAGCCCAGTTGGTCAAGAAAAACGCGCATGGTTTGCAGCTAATGGCTGGTTGGCAGCGGCTGCTCTTGGTCTGTGAAAAATGCCACTGATGATAACAGGATAACATAGAACTATTCTTATCATTTAATGCTGAATCAGTTATACTTCTATGTATGAAACTGTCACTTTCGGTGCGGGTCGCGGAGAGCTTCAGCAACAAGCGGGTGAGCACAATCCCGTTAGGAGACCTGGCGCGCATTGCGGCCGACGCAGGATACGAAGCCCTCTGTATGCGGGCGTCGGTTGTGGGTGTTCACAGTGCGGCCGGCACAGCCGCGCGCGTGAGGCGAACGGTGGCAGAGCAGGGTCTGTCCATATCGATGATCACGGCCGATTTCCCTGTCCCTGAAAACAACGCGGAAGGGCCGCTCAGTTTGCGGCGGATCACCCCTTCTCTCGATTTGGCCGAGGCGTTGGGGGCGGACTTGATTCGCATCTGCATGAAGCAGGAAGAGGACATAGTCCACGCGCAGCGGGCCGCCGACGAGGCGCGCGAGCGGGAAATCCGCCTGGCTCATCAGAGCCACACGCGCAGCCTGTTCGAAACGGTCGATGGGTCGGTGGAGGTGCTGAAGGCTGTGGGGCGGCCAAACTTCGGTATCATATATGAGCCGGCCAATCTAGCGCTGTGCGGCCAGGCGTACGGTGAGGAAACTTTACGCGCATTTCAGCCCTGGCTATTCAACGTTTATGTGCAGAACCACACGCCGGAGCCGGACGGTCTGCAGCCAATGGAGACGTGGACGCGGGGAACGGTTATGTCCACGATGCGGCCGTTGGACGCGCCCGGCGGCATCGACTTTTCCTCCATCTTCGACGGTTTGCGGGCAATCGGCTACGATGGCTCCGTGACCATGCACCAGGCTTTCGGCGGGGACATGACGCCGGAAGAGGCGACCCGGCGCACGGCAGCATTTTTGGGAGGGCTGATGGGGTAGAGATCCGGCTCACACCTCCCAGTGTGCGAGCCATGTGCAGGGAATTCCGGTTTTCTGAGCGATCCACGTGTCAGACGATTGAGTCTGAGCCTATAACAGAATAGGAGTTTTTCAATGACGAAAAAACAGGCCAACGCGAATTCTTCGGCGCAGGAAGCTAGCAGTTCTAGTAAACAGTCCCAGTCTCGCTCCACAGCAGACGAGCCAATCGCAAACAACCCTTCGCTTGCAATTGTCGACTCTGCTTCTCCGTCCATAACCCGTACTACTGAGCAGCATCCGCCTTCGAACTCCCATCCAACAGAAATAGAATCAGAGCCTACGCATTCGCATGCTGTCCAGCGCGCGAGCGCGTACTCGGTGGCCCAGGAGCAACTGACGCGCGTCGCCAATGCAATGAATCTTGACGACGATATGCTCGAATACCTGTGTGTGCCCCGCCGGGAATTGATCGTTCACTTTCCGGTGGTGATGGATGACGATACGATTCGCATGTTCACTGGTTTCCGTGTGCATCACAACACGGCGTTGGGGCCGACAAAAGGGGGGATCCGTTACCATCCGGATGTGTCCCTGGACGAATCACGGGCACTGGCCATGTGGATGACGTGGAAATGCGCGTTGATGAATCTGCCCTATGGCGGCGCCAAGGGCGGTGTCATCGTCAACCCCAAGGAACTCTCGGAGAAGGAATTACAGGCGATGACGCGGCGCTACACCACGGAAATCAGTCTCTTCATCGGGCCGGAGATTGACATTCCCGCGCCGGACGTGGGTACGGATTCGAAAGTGATGGCCTGGATCATGGACACGTATTCCATGAATAGAGGTTATTCCGTGCCTGCCGTGACGACCGGCAAGCCCCTGGCTGTGGGCGGCTCTGCGGGCCGGGAATACGCCACCGGACTGGGCATCACATACGTAACCAGGGCGATGCTGCGCCGCCGCCTGGGCCTTAATTTGGAAGATACAACGGTAGCCATACAGGGGTTTGGCAATGTGGGCAGTTGGACCGCGCGCGCCATGCATGAACGGGGCGCGAAGGTCGTAGCCGTCAGTGATGTCAGCGGCGCGGTGTATGACGAGCGGGGCCTGGACCCACGCCATCTAAAGCATTACGCTGAGGAGACAGGGACGGTCGTCGGCTATCCGCGTGCGGACGCTTTGACAAAAGAGGAGTTGCTGGAGCTGAAGGTGGATGTGCTGGTTCCGGCGGCATTGGAGGGGCAGATCACCAAGGAGAACGCGGACAAGATCAATGCCCGGGTCATCGCCGAGGGCGCGAACGGGCCGAGCACGCCGGAGGCTGACCGCATTCTGGAAGCGAAGGGGGTCCTGATCATTCCGGATATTCTGTGCAATGCTGGCGGTGTTGTGGTCAGTTACTTTGAATGGGTGCAGGATTTGCAGGCCTTTTCCTGGGACGAGAGCGAGATCCGGCACCAGATGAAACGGAAGCTGCTGGAGAATCTGGACGACGTACTGGCGATCACCGTTCAGACCGGCCAGGACTTGAGGACTGCAGCCTATACAATTGCCATCCAGCGAATAGTGGATGCGGTCAAGTATCGGGGTATCTATCCGTAGAGGGTGGTGCTGCACGGCAGCATGTAACTTATCGGGACAAAACTGATGGAGTGGAGCCGCAGGATAGGCTAGTCGCTGACGCGTCGGAAGCATTGGCCAGAAGAGAATTCGGCATTTGTGAAGTAGCCGACGCGGACAGCGACTGTTTTGTGGTCATGGCACTCGATGACTGTGTCGGATGCGATGGCCTTGACTATGCGAAATCAATTTGCGATAACGCAGTGCAGACGGGCATTGGGATCTTAAGCTGTCGCGGGCTCTCTACGTAGCTGCATTCAACAGCGTGAACAGGTCAACGGATTGCTGAATCTCCCCGATTACTGCTCGGCCACCAGGACTATATAGTCGTGCATGATTTCGCGGTGAAAGGTCTCCGGCAGGCGCGCCCAATCGCGTGCCTCTACTATGAACGGGATGGTTGACTCGCGCAGGGCTTCCTCGAGGTCGACGAGCTTGCTGATTGGGATCTGCTCCAGTTCCGGACCGCGCAGAACCAGATCCAGATCGCTGCCGCCGTGACTGTGGCCGCTGACACGGCTGCCGTAAGCCCACACTTCGACGTCAGGCAGATGTGCACGCAGAATGTCCTCGAGCAAGTGCCGATGCCTTGGCTTCAAATGCAGCCGGTCAGTCATCCTGCACCTCCTCGATCATCGCGACCAACGCATCTGCGTCAGCAATGAACTGGGGCAAAAGTTCGAGTGTCTTTTCTGCAAAATGCTCGCCATATTCGTGCGCCGTTTCATTACGGTTGGCGCGGTATTCAAGCCAGCGCTCACAGGCGTCCTCGCTGATCAGACAGTGCCTGGCAGCATAGCGGAAGATATCGTTAAAGGAGAGCTGATCCGCCTGCCGGTTACTTGCAAAGTAAGGACGGAGGCGCCTTTGCAGCAATCTGCCGCTCTGATCGAGCACAAGCTCAAACTCTTTGACGCAGGCGGCCTGGAAAATTTCGTTCAGCACATCACTGGGTTCATACCCATGCAGACCTTCCCATGCGCTCTTGAGCGTATGAATGCAACGTCTGACGCACTTCGTGCTTATAGTGATGGGTAGCTCCTGACTCCAAACTACTCCTCTGCGGACGCTTCGCCTCACAAACTTTCACTGCAGATTACAAGCTCCGACAAGCTGAGAACGCTCGGACACTTACGTTCTCACCTAGGACCCGTGCTACAGACCGGTTCCGTGTTGAGCGTCCAGATAGCTGCGCAGTATCACTGCCGCGGCGACTGCATCCTGGCCGGCCGCGTCTGACCCTCCTTCGGAGATCCACTCGTCGGCGGCGAAGCTGCTTAGACGTTCATCCCAGAGGACGAGGGGGACGTGCTCGCCGCGGATGGCGCGGACGGCGCGTGTGAAACGAGCCGCCCAATTGCGCATCTTCTGCGCTTGGGGACCTTCGCTGCCGTCCATGTTGTAGGGCAGCCCGCAGACGACGAGCACGGCTTCCTCTTCAGCGTAGATCTGGGCTAGGGCTTCGAAATCGCGGCGGCGGCTGTGGCGGCGTAAAGTACGCAGCGGGCGCACGGTCAGACGCAGGGGGTCGCAGGTGGCGACGCCGATGCGGGCGTCGCCCACGTCCAGCGCGATGATCTTGCCGGGTGGTTGTGCTGGGTTGGCGTGGGATTGCGGGGTCATCGGTTGCCAGTGGCTACTGGCCGCTGCGGGCAGCCTCGCTCAGCTCGACGCGCACCTGGATGCGGCTGGCGATCTGGGGGAGGGTGCCGAACCAGGCGGGGTCGAGATAGAAGTCCGGTTCCCTGGCAAGCAGCCATTCATCCTGCAACCGGAGGGCCGCTTCTTCGACGTTCAGGCCGGTTACGGTGCGGCTGACGTCCCTTACGTCGATGGGGATGACGTAGTTTCCGCGTGCGGTCACGGAGTAGCGAAGTGTGCGCCCGCTTACGACCGTGTGCGGTTCGACCGTAAAGCCGATCGATTCCGCGACCAGCTGGCCGCGTTCGGGGACTGCCCTGCGCAACATCACCATGGCAGCCTCTTCTGATGCGCTGCGGTTGATGGCACTTCCCTGGATTAGCACGCGCAAGGTGAGGTTCAGTTCTTCGGCCGGTTCATCGTTGAAATGGTCAAAGAATTGGGCAGTGATGTAGGTCTGGATCAGGTCTTCGGGCATCCACTCGTCGGCGCCCAGTCCCGGCGCCAGATTCTCATAGGCCACTTCGCGGATGGCAGTGTATACCTGGTCAAGCAGCCTATCCTTGTCTGCTTGCGTGACAAAACGCACGCGGGCGTTTTCGCCCCCTGCAGTGGGCTCAGGGTTGGTTACCCGCACGCGAGAGCGCAAGGCGCCCGCCACTGTGGTAATCCGGTTGCTGGGTACATTGCCAAGAAGGCCTGGCTCGGTCGCCTCGATTTCAACTTCGGCCCGCGTGCCAATGGGGCCGTCAATCTCGAGATCTTCGAGGATGCTGAAATCAACATCTTCGCCGGTGCTGGTAGAGACAATCGTGCCGGCCGGGATACGAACCGTGCGGTTGGTCTGGTTGGTAAAGACAACCTTTCCCTCCGCCGTCTCCACTTCGGACCAGCCGCTGCCGGTGGTAGCCACTGATCCAGTTGCTTCCACCGTTGTTTCGAGCAGGCGCGCTGACAGCAGTCCCTGCTCCAGATCGGCGACTTCCACTTGGGGGTCGGCGGTTAATACCACCGCAGTTTCCAGGGCGCGCTGGCCTGGAACAAGTGTGACCGTGGCAGCGGGCAGGACATAGTAGACGAATCCACCTAAAAATGTGACCAGAAAGAGCCCGACGAACAGGTATCCGATTAGCTGCAGCCAGATGGGGGTTGCGCGGTGATAGCGGCGAGCGGCGCGGACACGCCGGCTGCGGCTGCGTTCAATGCTGGGAAGCTTGCCCACTTTTGGATCGATCGCGCCGTGTTGCTTGCGCCAGTGGGGTGGGTCGGGTAATTCGACGCCGGGATGGTTGGAATCGATGTGGGGAGCGGCGCCACCTGAGTGCCAGCGCCGCCAGCGCAGGGCGGCTTCACTGCCAAACACGGGGATTCCCAAGCGTTTGGCGTTTTGGCGGATGGTGGAATCACGAGTCACGAACGCCAAAGTCTGGCCCCTGGTCTGGGCCTGACGTTGGAGCAACCGCAGCCGCGTCAGGCTTTCTAGTGGAGCACAGCCTTCGGGCAGGATTATGGCTACAGGTCCGCTGCCCATGCGCGCGAGTTGCTGGCGCAGGGCCTCGACCCGAACTTCGCCTTCAACATGTAGGAGTTCTACCACTGGATTGACCTAATCCTCATAGACTGACCGAAGCCTGATATCTGGCGCTGGACTCGCGCTGTCTAACCAAGCTTTTCTTCGACCCATCCTGCCACCTGCCCGAGAGCCTCAGGAAGTTTATCGGCGTGACGGCCGCCGGCCTGGGCCATGTTGGGGCGTCCACCGCCGCCGCCGCCAACGATTTTTGCGGCGTCGCGCACCAGGTTGCCGGCATGGATGCCCTTTTCGATGGCGTCGTCGGTGGCGGCGGCCACCAGCATCGGCTTCTCGTTGATAACGGAGCCGAGGACAACGACACTGCTGCCCAGCTTGTCGCGGAACCAGTCGGTCATCTGGCGCAGGGCGTCAACGTCATTTGCTTCCACCTGCTGGGCGAGGACGGCGAGCCCGTTCAGCCGCACGGCGTGGTCGAGGAGTGTCTCGCTCTGCTGGCGACTGAGCTTGGCGCGCGTCTGCTCCAGTTCGCGTTCAAGCTGCCGGTTCTGTTCCTGGAGGCGCTGTACCGCTTCGACGGTCTGCTCCGGTTGCACGCGCAGGCCAGTCGCGACGGTGTCGAGCGCGGCGAGGCGATTCGCCAGGACCGCGTACGCGGCACGTCCTGTCAGCGCCTCGACGCGGCGCACGCCGGCGGCGCTGCTGCCTTCGCTTGTAATGAGAAACGGGCCGATTTCGCCGGTGGTTCCCACATGCGTGCCGCCGCACAGCTCCTGTGAGATGTCCTCGCTACCGTCGCCGATTGAAATTACGCGTACCGTGTCGTCATATTTCTCTTCGAAGAAGGCGAGCGCGCCTTCGGCGACGGCACGGTCAAAGCCTGTCAGGCGATCTTTGACGGGATAGTTGGCGAGCACGGCCTGATTGGCCGCCCGCTCGATGGCGCGCAGCTGCTCCGCGCTGACGGGTTGAGTGTGGGAAAAGTCGAAGCGCAGCCGGTCCGGGGCCACAAGTGAGCCGCGCTGCCGGACGTGTTCTCCCAACTGGCCGCGCAGCTCGGCATGCAGCAGGTGGGTGGCAGTGTGGTTGCGCATGATGTCCCAGCGCCGCACGGTGTCGATGAAGGCGTAGGCCGGGTCATCAACCTGGACTGTACCGCTGGTGACTTCACCTACATGGACAATCAGTCCCGGAATCGGCCGGCGCATCGATGTTACCCGCACCGACCAGACCGGTTTCTGCATGTCTTCGGGGAAGTATTCGATCTCACCGGTGTCGCTGACCTGACCGCCGCTCTCGACATAGAACGGCGTTTCCGGCAGGATAAGCTCGACCTCGTCGCCGGCATGGGCCTGGTTGACCGCCAAGCCGTCTTTCACCAGGCCGATGACGGTTGTATCGGCATCCTCGGCGTCTTCGTAGATCAGGTGGCGGACGCCGTCGTCGTCGAGAAGGGCGCGGCTGCGCAAATCCTCCAACAGGGTTACGTAGACAGAATTATCGGCTGCGACGCCCTGTTGGTCGCTGCCGGACTGCCGGCGCTGCTGCTCGAGTGCGGCCAGGTAGCCGTCCTCGTCAACGGTGAAGCCGTTTTCCTGGGCCACGTCGCGGGTGATGTCCAGTGGGAAGCCGTAGGTATCCCAGAGGCGAAAGGCATCCTCGCCGGGAATCACGGGGGCGCCGCCGGCCCGCAGACGTTCCATCAGGCCGTCGAGGAGAGAGAGCCCGGTGTTCAAGGCGCGCTGGAAGCGCTCTTCCTCTGCGGTGACGGTCTGCACAATGAAATCTTCGTCCGACTTCAAAGCCGTGTAGTGGGCGCCGAACTCGGCGATGACGACGCGGCAGATTTCGGCCAGGAAAGGCTCCTCGAAGCCGATCATTTTGCCGAAGCGGGCCGCGCGGCGCAGAATCATGCGCACGACATAGTCGCGGCCCTCGTTGCCGGGCATCACGCCGTCGCTGATCAGGAAGGTCACGGCCCGACCGTGGTCGGCGATGACACGGTAGCCGACCAGGTGCTGTTGGCGCTGGTCGTCAGTGTGCCCCAGTAGCTCCTGGATGCGATCCATGATCGGGGTAAAGGCGTCAGTATCGTAGTTGTTGTCTTTGCCCTGCAGAATCGAGGCCAGCCGCTCCAGGCCGGCGCCGGTATCGACGCTGGGCTTGGGCAGAGGGATCAGTTCGCCGCCGGGCTCGCGCTGCTCGAACTGCATGAAGACCAGATTCCAGATTTCCAGATATTCGTCGTCCACGTTTACGCCTGCGGCGACCTGGTCTTCAAGATCGCCCCAGTAGTAGTGGATTTCGGTGCATGGCCCGCACGGACCCACTTCGCCCATGTCCCACCAGTTGTCTTTTTTGCCGAATCGCAGGATGCGTTCGGGGGGCGCACCAACCTCTTTCCACAGCTCGATGGCCTCGTCGTCGTCGGTGTATACGGAGAACCAGAGGCGGTCGAGCTCGAGCCCCAGTTCGTTGACGAGCAGGTCCCAGGCGAACTGAATCGCGTCGCGCTTGAAATAGTCGCCGAAGGAGAAGTTGCCCAGCATCTCGAAAAAGGTGTGGTGGCGGGGGCTGGGGCCAACGTTTTCGAGATCGTTGTGTTTTCCGCTTACGCGCAGGCACTTCTGGGAGGTTGTGGCGCGGATGTAGTCCCGCTTCTCCAGGCCCAGCAAGAGGTCTTTGAACTGCACCATGCCGGCGTTGACGAACAGCAGCGTCGGATCGTCTGCGGGCACGAGATTGCCACTGTCGACGTTCTGGTGGTTCCGTTCCTGGAAGTACTCAAGGAACCGTTTGCGAATTTCGAAAGTTGAAAGACTTTTCATCGGACGCCTCGCTTGGATTCTGGCTACCGTTTTCGCTGTTCCGGGAGTCAGAGGTCAACCCCGTCACGCGGGACACACGGACTGTTGCCGATTTTAGCAAATTCGGGGCCTTATTGGGAAACTTCAGGGCCCTTCGCTGGCGGTTCACAACTCCTTTTTCTTGGTGTTGATCCCCAACCGCGTTGATAATAGCTCAACGAAATGCCGTTTAGGTGGTCGTGCAACCCAGCCGCTCGGTTTGCTACGTTTGCGGTGTACAGATTTTCCTGGATCAGGATTCTCGTTTATGACGGCCATTACTGTACATAATCTGCGAAAGACTTTTCAGATGAAGCGCAAGGCCGCGGGTCTGCGGGGCAGCCTGCGCGCGCTGTGGCGGCCCGCGTACCAGTCGATCGAGGCGGTGCGCGGACTTTCCTTCGCGATGGAGGAAGGGGAGCTGTTGGGCTTCATCGGCCCCAACGGCGCGGGCAAGTCGACCACGATCAAGATTCTGACCGGGATTCTCCACCCAAGCTCGGGCGAGGCTACTGTGCTTGGCCATGTGCCGTGGCAGCAGCGGCAGGACCTTGCCTTTCAGATTGGCTCCGTCTTCGGCCAGCGCCCTCAGCTTTGGTATCACTTGCCGGCAGCGGATACGTTTTATCTTTTTGGCAAGATCTATGAACTTGCAGACGCTGACCTGCACCGTCGCATCGCCTTTCTGGCGGAAGCGTTCGAAATCGAAGAGTTGCTGGAAACGCCGGTGCGCAAGCTGTCCCTGGGCCAGCGTATGCGCTGCGAAGTGGCGGCCTCGCTGCTGCATAAGCCGCGCGTTCTGCTGTTGGACGAGCCGTCGATCGGTCTCGATGTGGTCGCCAAGCAGCGCCTGCGCTTGACGATTCAGCGGATGAGCGAGCTAGAGGGAGTGGGGGTATTGTTGACAAGCCATGACGCCGGCGACATTGAAGCGCTGTGCAGACGGGTAATCATCGTCAACCACGGCGAAATCGTTTATCAGGACAAGGTATCCGCGCTCAAGCGGCGTTACCTGACTGTCAAAACTGTCGACGTGCGCTACAACGAGCAACTGCCGGCGGACTTTGGCTTGCCGGGCGTGGAGACGCTCAAGGTGGGGCGATACGGCGCAAAATTGCGCTTCGACACACGCGAGACCCCGGTTGAGCCGGTGATCAGCGGGTTGGCGGCAGCGGGCAGCCTGGCCGACGTAACCGTTTCGGAACCATCGCTGGAGGACGTGATAAGCGCGATCTACGAGCGCACGGAGACCGAAAGTGGCTAGCAGAGAGGTGCAATTCATCTCAGATGAGGGGTGCGTGCGATCGCCATCGGCAACTGCGGTGGCGGGGAAGTACTGGGCGATCTTTCGGACGCAGTTGTTGAATAGTCTCGCTTACCCGGTGGATCTGCTGGGTCGGAGCCTGCTGATCGTTCTCTTCATGTGGATCTTCATGAACTTGTGGCGGGTGACATACGGCGCAACCGGCGCGCGTTCGATTGCCGGGCTTACTTTGGCGGACACAATGTGGTACTTGATGATGGCCGAAGCGGTGATGCTGAGCAAACACGAGTTGTCCGAAACGATGTCGGAGCAGGTGAAGGACGGCAGCGTCGCCTATCTGCTCAACAAGCCGTACAACTTCATCCTCTACCACTTCGCCACAGGTCTGGGCGACAGCGTACTGGCCTTTGGCGGCAACCTTATAATAGGGAGCGCGGTCGTCTGGCTCATGGTAGGTCCGCCGCCGGGGATCGCGGGCTGGGTTTTCGCTTTCCTGGCCGTGGTACTTGCCTGGCTGCTGGACTTCTGTTTTTCGGCGTTGATCGGCCTGAGCGCGTTTGTCGTCGAAGAAACAGCTGCTTTTCGCTGGATCTACCAGAAGTTCCTGCTACTGCTGGGCGGGGTGCTGATCCCGCTGGATTTCTTCCCGGGATGGTTGCAGACCATCTCGCTCAACCTGCCGTTTGCGTGGATCATATATGGTCCGGCGCGGCTCTTTGTGGACCCGAGCCTGGTGCGCCTAGGCCAGGTATTCTTGCAGCAGGGCATCTGGCTGGCGGTTGTCGGCGGCGCGGTCTGGGTATTTTACCGGAGGGCGGCGGTGCGACTGGCGATAAACGGGGGCTGAGCCATGTTTCGCCACCTTCCCTTTGTGCTGGCGTTGTGGAAGACGAATCTTCTGAGCGCGATGGAATATCGCGTCTCTTTTTTGACGCAGATGGTGGGAATGATGCTCAATAACGCCATCTATTTCGTGTTCTGGGTCATTTTCTTCGCCCGCTTCGAAGAGATCAACGGCTGGGACCTGGTGGACATGTTTTTCCTTTTCGGCGTGGTCGCTACCGGCTTTGGTGCAGGGACATATCTGTTCGGCAACGCGGTCCGGCTGTCTTCGTTGATCGCGGAAGGGCAGATGGATTACTATTTGTCGCTGCCGCGTCCTGTTTTGCTGCACGCGCTGGCCAGCCGCAGTAATGCATCATCTGCGGGAGATTTCATTTATGGTCTGTTCAGCTTTGGCGCGGCTGTGTTCTACACCGGTACGTTCGGGGGAATGATGGTGCTGCGCTTTGCGCTGGGCTGCCTGGCGGCGATCGCAGTGCTCATCTCCTTTTTGGTTCTGGTACAGAGCCTTACTTTCTGGATCGGCAATACGGATCTGCTGAGGAGAAACGCTTTCAACGCGATTGTCACCTTTTCTCTTTATCCAATCACACTTTTCGACGGCACGGCCAAGTTGCTGCTGTTCACGCTGATCCCGGCGGCATTCATTGGCGCGTTACCGGCCGAGTTTGTGCGGCGTTTTGATCTGATGCAGTTGGTCCAGATTTGCGCGGGCAGCGCGGTGTTTCTCTTTCTGGCTGTCTTCGTGTTCTATCGCGGCCTGCGGCGTTACGAGAGCGGCAGCGCGATTCAAGTGCGCACCTAGGCTGGCCCAGACGAAGAACCCTCGCCATAGCAGGAATCTACTGTATACCGTCGATACTGTCCGTCCATCGTCCCCGATGGCGCCATTTCAGAGGACGCTCAAACTCTAAACCGATCTGAACATTTTCGCGGGAGTGCATCCAGTTCTTGGGGCGAAAGGGTCAGGTGTGGAATGGGCGGCGACGGTGGGTGATATTTTGTTCCGACTTTTGGAGGAGCACAGGGCAGGCACAAGGCCTGCCCCTACAGGACTTTTGCGGGAGGGGTGTGCAAACTGATTCAGTTGGGTGGTGGGCGGAAAGGGAGACACCCTTGGGTAGAGACCGTGCTGGCCAGACACATTGCTGGGGAAGAGTGAGCAAGGTGGCAAGCCTAGGGGGGCGTTGCGGGGGCGCAGCCCCTGCACAAGGGAGGGCCGAAGGCCCGACCGCCCATATGCAAGCAGAGAGATTACCTCCATTTTGGGATGCACGCTTTCGCGGTAACCGTTTGCCCGCGCCTTTTTTCTGTGATAGCATGATGCCCGCCATTGTCAACCATACTGACATGGGGAAGACGTATGCCCGATTGCACCAACTGCGGTACCTGGAATCCCGACGACAAGGATGTTTGCTGGCGCTGCCAGACAGTTTTGCCGCGGCCGGTGGAGAAGAAGCCTAAACGGCGCATGATGCTATTGGGCATGCCGGTTTGGGTGTGGATCGTGGTCGGGTTAATCTTCGTTGTTCCTCTCTTTGGCCAGTGCGCGCAGCTCGGGGTCCCTGGCGGATAGTGACTAGCGACAGCCTTCCCTCGGAAACAGACATCTTCTCGCTGTTGAAAGAGTTGAGCGAGACCCCCGGCGTCAGCGGCCAAGAAGAACGGGTACGCGCCTGTATCAGCGACCATCTGGCTCCGCTCGTTGATGAACTGCGTACCGACACCCTCGGCAATCATACAGGCTATAAGCGCGGCGCGGATGTGCCGGTCGGACGAATAATGCTGGCCGCCCATATGGATGAAATTGGGCTGATCGTCACCCGGCTGGAGCAAGGTTTTCTGCGGTTCGCGCCGGTTGGCGGCGTCGATTTGGGGGCGCTGCCTGCGCAGGAGGTGATGGTCCACGGCCGCGACGACCTGCCAGGGCTGATCGCCAGCCGGCCGCCGCATGTGCTTTCAGTAGAGGAGCGCGGGAAGCCGTTTACACAGGCGGAACTTTTTATCGACGTTGGCCTGCCGGCCGACGCGCTGGCCAGATCGGTGTCGGTAGGAGATTTCGTCTCGGTCCGCCAAAGCGCCAGCAGATTGGGAAATGGGCAGGCTACTGGCAAAGCGCTGGACAACCGCGTTTCGGTGGTGGTGCTGTTGGAAGCGCTGCGCCTGCTGCAGCGCCGCAGCCACGCATGGGACATTTTCGCGGTGGTTACGGTTCAGGAGGAAATCGGCTTGCGCGGGGCTAAGACAGCCACTTTCGAGGTTGCGCCGGACGTTGGCATTGCCCTAGACGTTGCCTATGCTGAACAGCCGGGTGCGGCTGCGGATGAGGCGCTGCCGATGGGCTGCGGTCCGGCAATTGGCTTGGGGCCGAACATTCACCCTGTATTGAAAGGATTGCTGGTCAGCACAGCCGAACGCAACGAAATTCCCCATACAGTTGAGGCCCTGCCGGGAAACTCGGGTACAGACGCGTGGGCAATGCAGATTTCACAGTCCGGCATTCCGACCGCCTTGATTTCGGTACCGATACGCAACATGCACACGCCCGTCGAATCGGTCGCCCTCAAGGACATTGAACGGAGCGCGCGACTGCTGGCCGAGGCGATTTGCGACCTGCCTGACGACCTGTCCGCGCTGGCGCTCGACAACCAGGGCTGATACTGGCCGCCCCGGGATTCCCGCGCATTTGACCACATTTCGAAGACTATTGCCATGGATGAACTGCTGGAGAAACTATCCAACGCCCGCGGGGTCGCGGGGCAGGAGGGAGAGGTACGGGCCATCCTGCGAGAGGAGCTGGCCTCGCATGTGGAGGATATCACTGTCGACTCAATCGGCAATCTGATTGCCCGCAAGAGAGGTTCGAACGAGGAAGGGCAGCAGCGGGTGATGCTCGCCGCGCACATGGACGAAGTGGGCGGGATGGTGATGCGTCGCAATTCGGACGGCACATTGAATTTCCGCAGTGTGGGCGGTCTGGACCCGCGCATATTGCCCGGCAAAAGGGTGACGATCGGGGCGTCAGCGGTGCCGGGCGTTATCATGCGGGCGCCGCATGCGGCTCGGTCGAGTAAGCGGGTGATGCCTATCACCGAGCTCCTCATCGACACCGGCGGCGCAGGCGGCATCGTGCCGGGCGACATGGTCACATTTGAGAGCAGCTACGAGCAGTACGGGCAACTGTTAAAGGGCAAGTCCTTTGACGATCGAGTAGGTTGCTACATCCTTGCCGAACTGTTGAAAAGCGAGTTCGCTTGCGAACTGGTGGGCGTCTTTACCGTCCAGGAAGAGATTGGCCTGCGGGGGGCGGGGGTGGCGGCCTACGCGGTGCAGCCTGATGTGGCGGTGGCGCTGGAAGGGACGGTCGCCGATGATCTGCCGCGTCAGGAAGACATAAGCCCGACGACCGAGCTGGGCAAGGGTCCGGCCATTTCGGTGATGGACCGCAGCGCTCATGCCGACCGCCGGCTCGTGCGCATTCTGACTGAGACTGCGGACGCGCACGACATTCCGTGGCAGTTCAAACAGCCTGGGGTGGGCGGTACCGACGTGGGCAGCATCCATCTGGCCCGCGGCGGTGTGCCGGCTGTGGCGGTGGCAGTGCCGTGCCGATATATCCACACGCCGGCGGCGCTGATGGACCCGGCCGATGTACGGGATACGATTCAGTTGATGAGTAAGGCTTTGGCCGGCCCGTTGGGGCGGCCGTTGGGGGCCGAGCGGAGCTAAGAATGAGAGAACTGATAGAAGAGCTGTGCAGCGTGTACGGCCCCAGTGGGCAAGAGGAGCGGATCAGCGAAGCCATCGCTCCACACTTGGACGGCCTGGTCGATGAAGTTCGAAGCGACAGGCTGGGCAACCTGATTGCTGTGAAACACCCGACGGACGGCGGCGGCAACGGCAAGCGCATCATGCTGGCAGCGCACATGGATGAGATCGGCGTGATGGTGACGCATGTGGATGCACAGGGCTTTTGCCGATTTACGACAATTGGGGGCGTGCTGACCAGCTCTCTCATCGGTAATCGCGTTGAATTTGCCAACGGCGTCGAAGGCGCGTTTGGTCTGGAGGGCTCGGCAATTGCGCGCGAGCGGCCTACGCTGCAGAAGTTATTTCTGGACGTGGGCGCCACGGGCAAGGAAGATGCGCAGGTGCAGGTTGGCGATACGGCTGTCTTCCGCAGCAGCTTCGGCGCGGTGGGCGACCGGCTGTTCGCTGCCAACCTCGATGATCGGATTGGATGCGCGGTGCTGATCCAGGCGCTGCGCGAGCTGGAAAGTTCCCCACATGAGATTTTGGCTGTTTTTACGGTACAGGAAGAGGTGGGCACGCGCGGCGCCACTACGGCCGGATACGGGTTGGAACCGGAGATCATGCTGGCCATCGACGTGACGGCCACCGGCGACTTCCCGCAGGCGACGCCGATGGAGGTGGCGCTGGGCAAGGGCCCGGCGATCAAGATCATGGACAGGCGCATGATTGCCCATCCAATGGTGCGCAGCTGGCTTGAGAGCGCGGCGCAGACCCACGAGATTCCTTACCAGCTGGAAGTATTGGAGTACGGCACGACCGATGCAGCCGCTGTGCAGGTCAGCCGCGCAGGTGTCCCCGCCGGTACGGTTTCGATCCCTTGCCGCTATGTCCACACTCCCTCACAGGTGGCAGACTGTAATGACGCGCGCAATGCCGTCCGCCTTTTGGTAAACGCGCTCAGCAGCGAACTCCCCTAGCGTCCTTACGTAGCGGCCGGCAATTGAAGTGGATAGCCGGGAAAGCCCAACACTGACCACTGGTCACTGCAGTTATGTTTCGTCATATCGCCGACAACCTGACCGCTTGGCACGCACGGCAACAGCGGGAACTGCCCTGGCGCAACGAACCGGCCGGCGTGCGCGACGCGTATGCTGTGTGGGTGAGCGAAGTGATGGCGCAGCAGACTCAGTTGACTGTTGTGGTCGATTATTTCAACCGCTGGATGGAACGGTTTCCGAAGGTCGAGGATCTTGCAGGTGCGGACCAGCAGGAGGTCCTTAAGCTGTGGGAGGGTCTGGGGTACTACAGCCGCGCCAGGAATCTACATAGAGCCGCGCAGATCGTCGCCGACGAGTTCGGGGGGCGGTTGCCTCGCACACGGTGGGAGCTTCTGCAGTTGCCCGGCATCGGTGAATACACGGCAGGCGCGATCCTCAGTTTGGCCTTTGGGCAGGCGGAACCGATTCTGGACGCGAATGCAAAACGGGTTTTCAGCCGCGTTTGGGACATTGACGAGCCGATAGAACTAAGTTCCACCGAGAAGCGGTTGTGGCGCCTCTCCCGCCAGCTGGTGGAGGCGGCGCAGGACCCAGGCGCTGTGAACGAAGGGTTGATGGAGTTGGGCGCACTTCTGTGCCGGCCTCGCAATCCGCAGTGCCGGGATTGTCCGTTGCGGTCACATTGTTCGGCTCGCAGGCAGGGCGTTCAGAACCGGCGGCCCGTGCGCCGTCCCCGCGAGGATGTCCCGCATATTGAGGTGGCAGCCGCTGTGATTTGGGAAGGCGCGCCGGGCGCCTCCCGTCTGCTGATCAGTCAGCGTCCTGAGAAGGGACTTCTCGGCGGATTGTGGTCGTTTCCAAATGGCGCCATGGACGCGGCCGACAAAGACCTACCGGCTTGTTTGGAGCGCGCCATCCGGCAAGTATTGGGCGTGCCGATTGACGTGGGGGAGCAGGTAGCGAGCGTGGAGCACGGTTTTACCCACTTCAGCATGACACTCTCCGCCTTCCACGCCCGGATCTGTGCGGGTAAGCCCAGGGCGGTCGGCGTAAGCGACTGGCGCTGGACCACGCTGGAAGAAATAGAACAGTTCCCCTGTCCTGTACCTGATCGCAAGATCATCACGGCCCTGCGCAACCTGTTGGAGGAGGTTTAGACGTCCACGCATGCCTATGCGACTGGTTGGATTCCGCTGCCTGAGCAGGACTGTCTTGCTGCTAACGACCTGCTTAACGATGGTCAGTTGCGCCCCGTTGGAGTTGACCCCTTCTCCATTCCAGGCGACGCCCGGCGTCTTCGCTACTCGAGAGTCGGCGACTCCCCTGCCGGCACAGATGCAGGACATTGACGAGCGCGGGCTGGACATTGCTGAACGGCGCCTGGTTGACCTGTACAAGCGTGTCGCGCCGGCGGTTGTGACGGTGACAACGCACGTGCAGCGCCGCGGCTTCTTTGCCGAATTGGTTCCGCGCGAAGGATTCGGCTCCGGTTTCGTGATCGATGACGATGGACACATTCTCACGAATTTCCACGTGATTGAAGGCGCGCAGCATATCGAGGTCGAGTTCGAAGAGGGCGTTACTTTTGCGGCGGAGGTGGTCGGTCATGACAGCCGCTTCGACCTGGCTTTACTCAAGATAGACGCGCCGCCCGAACTGTTGCAGGCGGTCGAATTCGGCAGTTCAGCGGGCTTGCAGGTGGGGCAGCGGGCGGTTGCAATCGGTAACCCATTTGGCAAATACCGCCGCTCTCTCACTACGGGCGTGATCAGCGGGTTGGAGCGCACGCTGGAGGCAGGCGGGGACCGGTACGTAGGGGGCATTATTCAGATCGATGCGGCAATAAACCAGGGCAATTCCGGCGGTCCGCTGCTGGACAGCTCGGGTCGAGTAATCGGCATCATCACCGCCCTATTCAGCCGCAGCGGCGCAAACACGGGCGTCAGTTTTGCTTTGCCTGTCGAGAAAATCGTGCGGGCGCTGCCCGAACTCAAATCGCTTGGCCGATACCGACATCCTGACCTGGGCATCCGCTATGGCTATCAGATCACGCCGCAGGTGGCGGCGGCTCTCGATCTGTCAGTGGAGGAAGGACTGCTGCTTGTACAGTTGGAGCGCGGCAGCCCGTTGGACAAGGTAGGCGTACGGGGAGCGCAGGAGCGGATCATTCTGTGGAACCGGCAGGTATACGTGGGCGGGGACATACTTACCGCGATCGATGGACATCCGGTTGGGAGCCAGAAGGCCTTGCAACTGCGATTGGAGCCGTTGCAGGTGGGCGACGCAGTGACCGTTTCTCTCCTGCGGGGCGATACGTCGTACGAAACGCGGGTGGTTCTGACCGAAGATTCGGAGTAGTGGTCAGGCGGCTGCGTCCAGCTCCTGCTCGTTATTGAGGCGAACTTGCTGGCCCTGCCGGCCAAAGAGGCGGGGCATGGCGCCGTCCTCAAACACATCGCGGCGGACAAGGCAGCGAACGACTTCGTCACGGCCGGGTATTTCGTACATTACTTCCAACAGCGCCTCTTCGACAATCGAACGCAGCCCTCTTGCCCCAGTTCGGCGCATATATGCTTCGGTTGCGGCCGCGGAAAGCGAATCGGGCTCAAACTCCAGCAGGACATCGTCCATTGCAAAGAGCTGTTCAAACTGGCGCACGATGCTGTTTTTGGGCCGGGTGAGGATTTCGACAAGAGTGTCGCGGTCGAGGGAATCCAGACTGACGAAGACCGGTACGCGCCCGACAAATTCCGGTATCAGTCCGTAGTGAAGCAGGTCGTCCGGCATCACCTGCTGGAGGAGGCGGCTCTCGTCCCGCCCTTCCTTTTCGAGGCGACGGAGCTTCAGTTCACGCTGGCGCTCGGTCAGGCCATCGGGAAGAGGTAAGTCGTCGACACCGTCCTCTTCTGCAACCCTTGCCAAGGGATCCAACTCGGATTCGTCGTCCACGAAGCCCAAGCCGGCGCGACGCCGAAGTCTTCTGCGGACCATGTCGGCCATTCCCACAAACGCGCCTCCCACAATGAAGAGCACGTTACGAGTGTCAAGCGGTATGAATTCCTGCTGGGGATGTTTGCGCCCTGTGCTGGGAGGCACGTTGACGGTCGTGCCCTCGATGATCTTCAGCAGAGCCTGCTGGACACCCTCTCCGCTCACGTCGCGAGTGATGCTGGGGTTGTCGCCGGCTTTGCGGGAGATCTTGTCGATCTCATCAATGTAGACGATGCCGCAAGCGGCCCTGTCGGCATCCCAGTCGGCGGCCTGCAAGAGCCCAACCAACAGGCTTTCGACATCTTCGCCCACGTACCCTGCCTCGGTCAGGCTGGTTGCATCTGCGATTGTAAAGGGGACATCGAGGAGCCTGGCAAGCATTTGGGCCATGAGCGTCTTGCCGCTGCCGGTGGGGCCTATGAGAAGCACATTGCTCTTGGCAAGCTCTACCTGCTCCTCCTCGGCAAACTGCTCATCCTGGCCCGGGAGTGGCTGTTCTTCGCTGCGGGGGGCGGAGTCGCCGGCTTCTTCGCCGCTGTCGAGCTGATTCTCTCGCCAGCGTTGCGCGGCCGCGCCGCTGCCCCCGAAGATTCGCTTATAGTGATTGTAGACCGCGACCGACAGCACTTTTTTTGCACGGTCCTGGCCGATCACATACTGGTTCAGGCTGCGGACGATCTCGCGTGGGCTGGGCACACGTTTGGCGGCGACCTGTGCGACTTTGGCCGAGGCACCGATCTGTCCCACCCCTTCTTCGTCCAGGATTTCGGCGCCGAGGCGGATACATTCGTCACAGATATGGACATCGTCGTCGCCAGCGATAAGGCGCTTGGCCTCCGATTCCTCTCTGCCGCAGAAGGAGCAAACGTTCATGGCGTGTCCAGGTTAAGATAAATTTCCGTTTCAGGGCATAGATTCGGCAACAAGAAGGGCGGCGAGCCCATATAGTCTAGATCGCCTGCACCCTTGCTTGCCGATCACCAGACGGCCTTGCTTGCGGCCTGGCTACCTCTTCCGGCCGGTCTTGCTACTCTTCGTCGGCCGCGGCCTCTTCAGCAGCAGTCTCTGTGCCATTCGCGCTGGGCACATTGAGCTGGCCGTCTACGACAGAGACGATATCGCTGCTGTCGCCGAGCACCTCGTCAACGAGGCCAAAGTCACGCGCTTCGATCGCGTTCATCCAGCGGTCGCGCTGGAATATCTCTTCGATCTCCTGCCAGACATGACCGGTCTGTTGCGCGACGATGTGGAACAGCTGGGTCTGGAGCCGCTCCTGCTCGCGCAGGGCGATGCGCACGTCTTCGGTATAGCCCTGGGCGCCGCCGCCGGCCGGGTGCATGTGGATAGTTGCATGGGGAAGGGCGTAGCGCTTGCCTTTGGTGCCGGAGCAGAGTAGGACGGTACCCATGCTGGCGGTCACGCCGACGGCAAAAGTATGTATCGGCGTGTTGATCATTTTCATGGTGTCATAGATGGCCAAGCCGGCGTAGATGAGTCCGCCCGGGCTATGTATGAACATCTGGATCGGTTGGTTCGGGTCTTCAGAGTTCAGGTAGAGCAGTTGGGCCACAATCAGATTGGCCACCTGGTCGGAAAGCGGCATACCGAGGAAGATGATGCGTTCCTTCAGCAGGAGGCTGTATATGTCATAGGCGCGCTCGCCGCGGCCGGTGCTCTCGATAACCATAGGCACGATATTCGAAGGCGTCAGGCCGCTCGTCCAACCGGGTATTTCAGTATTTTGCGGCGATTCAGGCGGCTGGCCCGCAGGCGGTTCGTTGAACGGATGAAACATCTGGATCTCCCTTTTTCGGATGATAATCTGGTGGTGAACTGGCCCCGAAATCAGCCAGTGGTACGGCGGTTCGACTGTTCGGAGCAGGCTTCAATGTATCCGATGCACCTGCCGAGAAATGTAGGGGCCGCTCTATTCTGCGTTAGTGTTGTGTTAGCGTCCGATTCAGGATTCTGCGATCTCTTCGTTGGCCTCATCTGCGGCGGCGCCTTCTGCAGCCGGCTCGGATTCGGCTGGTTGCGCCGGCTGATCGGAGTCGTCTGCATCGGGCTGGTCGGCATCGTCTGCCGCGTCGGCTTCGGCCACGGGCTCGGGGATCTCTTCGCCGCGGGAGATTGCCAGCAGCAACTTAATTGATTTGTCTTTGAGGATTTCGCTTTCGACATGTGGACGGCTGTGTTCGGCGCGCATCATATCGAGCATGTCGGTACGCGCCTTGGTCGTTTCCTCATCTGCATCCTCGGGCAGGGGGCCGGCCATATCGCCAATGTGGGCTTCAAATTCTTCGTCGCTGACGGTCAGCTTCTCGCTCTGGGCGAACTCTACAAGCGCAAGCTCTATCTGCAGTGACTGTTCGGCGTTTTCGCGCATTGATTCGCGATACTCTTCGATTGTCTGGTTGGACATCTCCAAATACTGTTCCATTCCTTGCAGACCCATTTGCCGAATCTGCATATCGAAGTTACGCACCATCCGGTCGATCTCAAGGTCAACGGCCACGGGTGGATAGACAACGTCGCTCATGTCGACCAGTTCCTGGAGAACTGATTGGATATGTTCGTTTTCCGCCTGTTGTTGCGCCTCTTGCTGTGCGTTCTCGCGAATGTCATCGAGCAGGTCGGCGGCGGATTCAAAATCGGGGCCGAAGTTCTGGGCGATCTCATCGGTCAATTCGGCCGGTGTCTCGAAGGACTTTGTTTTGTGGACTTTCACGGCAAAGCGGACATTGTTGCCGGCATACATGCTGGGGCTGTCATCGGGCCAGGCGATTTCGAAGTTTTTTTCTTCGCCGGGGGACAGTCCCACAAGTGATTCATCCAGACCGGCAGGCTCCATCGGGTTTTCCTGGTCTGGCGTTACGTCCCAATCTTCCTCGTCGAAGACGACGGTTTCGGTCTCATTGCCCTGATCGTCCAAAACCACGCCTTTGACGTCGATGGTCATCAGATCCCCGTACTGGCTGGGGCGGTCTGCTTCAACGTAGTCGGCATTTTGTTCGAGGATGGACTGTATGCGCTGCTGGATCTGTTCTTCGTCGACTTCGGCTTCCTCTTCTTCGACGCGCAAGTCGCGGTAGCTGCCCAGTTTGACCTCTGGCGGAAGCGGTATCGTCAGGTGGAAGCGGACGGACTCTTCCGTGTCGACGTTATCAAGGCTACCCATGAAAAAGGGCTCCAGGCCCTCCTGGTCGAGCGCCTCCTTGTAGACTTCCTGGCCCAGTTCATCGACAAACTCGCTGATGATTGCTTCGCGTCCGACGAACTGAAGCAGAATATGGAAAGGCACCTTCCCTTTGCGGAAACCGGGAATGCGGACTTGCCCGGCGAGTTTGCGGGCGGCTTTACGCATCTCCTGATCGATGCGCTCGTCGGCAACTTCGATTGTCATGGAGAGTTGTCGTCTGTCCATTGGTTCTGTGGTAACGGTCAAGGTCATCGTACTTTGCCTCTCATTGTATTTCTTGGTAGCGAGAGCCTAGAGAGCTTCGCCCCCCAGGGTGAGAATTGTCAGAAGCGGTCCGGCGGCGAAATGCTCTTTTTTCGCCAGAATGCCGTGGAGATACAGAACGGCAAGTGCAGTGACGTAGGCGAAAATGCCTGCCGGGCCGAGAGCAGGGATGATGGATACTGAAATAATTACACACACGAACAGGCTGACGAACAGCCAGACAGTCGATAAGTTTCTTGTGAGTCGTCCCAATTTTGGCACGTCTATCAGCGCGAACCCGCGCCATTTCCCGGGAAAGAGATCGAAGGCCAGGTGCAGTGCGATGCCAGCAGAGAAGCCGGCGGTGAACCAGTCTGCCCATTGGAGCCGCGTAAGAGCGCTGCCTATTAGAAAAAGGCCGGGTAACAAAAAGCTGTGTGTCACACCAGACCTGTGGCGCAGGCGGAAGATCCGAAATCTGTCAATGTCCGGAAACTGGCTTCCCAGCCACGCTCCGATTGCGAAGCAGGCGATGCCAACAATTGTTGCCAGCAGCTCCGAATTGTCGAATTCAATCACGCCGGCTGTCCTGAGTCGTAATAGGGGGCTCGGAATCCAATTGCGCGGCGTGATGCCGGTACGCCGTAAGGGCATCTGCCAGCTTTTCGAGCACCATCTTTTAGTATAGCACACCAGAGTTTACTCTCCCCAAAACGAATGGGTTTTTGTGGGTAGGAACATAGGTGTGCGAGAGATGTGCGGGCGGGCCGCTAATGGGGGAGGCGACGTGGACTGGCATTCAGGTGAGGGGGTACATTTCCTGCCATGTGATCGCGGTTGTACAGTCGGATGGGAGGTGAGGAAACGTGTCCTCAATGTCTCAAACGCATGACGTACGCTATCTTCTGATATTGTACGCGAAATGGAAATCACCAGAGAGGCTATCCAGGGACCCGGCAGGAATCGGAAGTGTGTTTGGTTCGCCGACCTAGCGAAGATTTGCGACAGGTACTTCGGGGAAGCTCGTCAAAAGGGGAGCGGCCAACGGACTTATCGGACGCCAAGGGCAGGCGATCCTAGAGTGAATATCCAAAACAGCAAGGCGCAAGCAAAGGCATATCAGGAACGCCAGGTAATAAGAGCTATCGTAACTGCTAAGCCATATGCAGTGCCTGTCTTGACCAGCCCCTTATCGCGGCCGCAATTCAGGCTATCTGATTGCGTATTCGGTTGGCGGCAGCCACGTTGCTGGAGCCGCACAGCTGGAATGAGCACACACGGTCGGTGAGCGATGGTTTTGGAGGGGGGCGTTGCGGGGGCGCAGCCCCTGCACAAGGGAGGGCCGAAGGCCCGACCGCCCAAATGCAAAAAGAGAGTATAATGGAGTGAGGAGTGAGGAGAGAGCAACCACCTTCGCTCGCCTCATTCAGGATCGCAATTTAGTTGTGGCTTAGTAGTTTCGAGCTATCGAGAAACTAAAGGGGATGTAATGAAGGACAAATACACTTACCGCGTTACCTGGTCACGCGAAGACGGCAAATGTGCCGGCTTGTGCGCTGAGTTTCCTTCGTTGAGTTGGCTGGCGCAGACGCCAGAAGAGGCCTTTTCCGGAATTCGCCGTCTGGTTTCTGATTGTATCAGCGACATGCGAGATTAGGGCGAGATTCCGCCGTAGCCAATTGCCGACCGAACATATAGCGGGAAGTTACTGGTACGTGTGCCGCCGGAAACGCACGCGGCGCTGGTTCTGCGCGCGGCAGAACAGGGCGTTAGCCTGAACAGACTGGTAAGCGCGCGTCTGGCGAATGACTGCAGTTGAACTGGGCTACGTCCGTTTGAAGGCTCGCTCCAGTTCGCCGGCGCTCAGCTGCAGCATGGTGGGGCGTCCGTGGGGGCAGGTACGCGGGGCTTGGCACTGCTCCAATTGGCGCACCAGCTCCTTCATTTCGATGTCGCTGAGAATCTGGCCGGCCTTGATCGACGCCCGCTTGCAGACCATCTTCACCAAACGGGCCTCCAACTCCTCGCCGACAATGTCTCGATTTTCGGCCAAGCCCTGCACGATCTCATCGAGCGCGCGTTCAGAGTCCTGATCGGATAGGACGCTGGGAACGGCGCGTACGAGGAAGGTGTCGCCGCCGAAGTGTTCGACGCCGAAGCCAACGGCGTTCAACTCGTTGAGGTGCTGAGCAACGAGACCTGCGCGGGCGTCGCCCACATGCAGTGAAATCGGCGCGAGCAGCCCTTGACGGGCGACTCCTTGACCTTCGCCGCTTGCGCGCTGGGCCATGAACTTCTCGTACAGGATGCGTTCGTGGGCGGCGTGCTGATCTATCAGGTACAACCCCTCCGGCCCTTCGGCAACCACATACATTGCGCCTGCCTGCCCAACTACCCGCAGTGGTGGTAGGGACGGATCAGCGTCAAAGGGAGGCGCTTCTTGCTCGCTGGCGGGCGTTGCAGGCGGCGCCGACTCGTCCGGCAGAGTTTTCGGTGCGTCCAGTAGCGGATCTGATTCGGGCTGGTCGGCGGGCGGCATTTCGAATGGTATTACGGGCTTCTGTTCGACACCGGCGCTGAGAATCGCGTGGCGACGTGCAGACCATCCGCTCTGATGTGGTTGGTGGGCTGCTTGTGAATCGAAGCCTTCAGGCAGCGGTTGCCCGGACGACTGGGTATGGACTGGGCCAGGTCGCAGGTCTTCGCCGCCCAGCTGCATTTCAGGCACGCCGGCGTTGTCGACAATCGCCTGGCGAACGGTGCTTTGGACAGCTCTGAAGACCTTGTTGGCGTCGACAAAACGCACTTCGGTCTTGCGCGGATGCACATTGACGTCCACCTCGGCCGGGTCCAATTCAATAAAGAGGACAGCCAGTGGATAGCGGCCAACCGGCAACAGAGTGTGATATGCCTGTACAACCGCGTGGGTCAGGCTTCGATCTTCGACGTAGCGGCGGTTAACGAACAGGTTGATCTGAGTGCGAGTGGGGCGGGTGAGGGATAGCGAACTGACGTATCCGCTGACGTGCACTCCTGCCGAGGGTGCGGTAAATGGCGCCGCCGGACTTTCGTCGGCGTCGGACATGAAGATGACTTCGTCCTCCTGCGGCTGGGGGGTCTCGTTTGCCCGTTCTGCATTGGCATTGGCAGCGGCGCGTTCGCGCGCTCGACCCACGGGAAACATCTGGCTGGCGTTCTCGCGCCCGTAAATTTTCGACAGAACGTCGTCAACGCGACCGGTGCCTTCAGTGAAGAAGGAAAGTTTGCCTTCGCTGACGTATTGGAATCGGCAGGCCGGATAGGCGAGGGCATAGCGCTGGACTATGGCGGCGATGTGGCTAGCCTCCGTTGCCGGGCGCCGCAAAAACTTACGCCGCGCGGGCGTATTGAAGAAGATATTTTCGACAGAGACGACTGTGCCCACAGGTAGACCGGCGGGCTGATTGCGTATGACTTTTCCGCCTTCGATATGCAGTTCGGCGCCGGATTCGGAATCGGCGTGGCGGCTCCTCAGCGTCATGCGGCTGACGGCAGCGATGCTATAGAGGGCCTCGCCGCGAAAGCCGAATGAGGTGATGCAGTCCAGATCGGCGGCGGTATGCAGTTTGCTGGTCGCGTGGCGCTGGGCTGCCAGGGGCAGCTCGGCAGCGGGGATTCCATACCCGTCGTCGGTCACCTGCAGGAGGCGCCGGCCTCCTTCTCTGATCTCGACCTGCACCTCGGTCGCGCCGGCATCGAGGCTGTTCTCGATCAGCTCTTTGGCGACGTTTGCCGGGCGTTCGACCACTTCCCCGGCGGCGATTTTGGCGGCTACGTCCTGAGAAAGAAGTTGAATGGCCATAGTGGATAGAGTATACCATTTTTGCGCGTGATCGTTCTCGCGGCAGGTTTCGCGATGGTCTCCCCCTCAGCTTTGGCAGTGTTGCAGATGCCTAATGACGCGAAGGTCTGGTGCGGGCACAGAGCCTGACATAATATTATTGGTGTTTCACGATCTTATCTTGCTGGCCCTTGCCTACTGTTGGCTATGCGAAGTAATTTCAGCCGATCAAGCTATTTTCACTTATTTGACGACACAACGGACGTCTCCAGTAGTTCCGAAGCCCAAGGTAGGCAGTTTGGAGAACCTGACAGATATCTGCGCTAGTCGGGGGAATTGTCAGATTTCGCCCTGCGAGGCTGTTCCCGGAACCGATGTCGAGTCCACGAAGAGATGCTCCTCTCCGGCTACGTCGACAATCAGGATGGCGACAGTCCGGTGCGGAGCGCGGTCACGATCCTGGTTGCCGGGGTCGACGGGCGGCGAGCAGGAATAGGTCCCGGCGACGAGAGCGCTCTTGCCCGCGGGCGCGTCCACTAGCGCCGGCCGCAAGGTCTTGCCGTCAAAGTCCGGATCGATCAGGACAGCTCGGACTTGCGGACGCCAGTCTGGCGGCAGAATGACATTTGCTTTGGCGGCCAGATGATCCAGTTGGGAACTAAGAAACTGCTCGATCCGAATGTTTAACCGGCCACCATCCTGATCGAGCCTAATCTCCGCTGCGGGGCTGGCATGCAGATCTTGCCAGTGTTGGCTGCTGTAAACGGAACTGCCGTTGCCAAGTCGCAGAATTCGGTATCCGTATTCATTTCGAGAGCAGTTCCTTCCGCCCCCTTGCTCCTGATCGGAGCAGCTGCCCTTCTCGGAACCGGAGGAATCTGCGGGAGGCAGTCGGCGGCTGAGACGGCCCGCGGCCGTGCGAATCGCGCGCCAGGAACTGTCGCAGCCCAACCAGTCACGACCTAACTCTTGCGCCACGGTGAGCGTTGTGCCGGACCCGACAAATGGGTCGAGGACGAGATCTCCGGGATTACTGGCTGTTTCCAGGATCCGCTGCAGCAGCCGTTCGGTTTTTTGCGTAGGGTAGTTCTCGTCTTCGCCGGGCACAGTCCCAAGACCGGGGATGTCGTCCCACAGATTGTCCACTGGTCTGATGAGGACGTAGTGGTTGCGACCGCGTTGGGTGAGGTGGTACTTCACGCCGATGTTTCCGCCATTGGAGGCGTATACGCGTTGCGCGTCCTCATCGACGATCACGTTGCCGCCGTAAGGGGCGTAGAGCCGTCCTTCCGCTGACAGGGCGGCCAGTCGTTCGAAGCTGTATGTGCCGGGATCAGAGGTGCGGAAAAAGCCGCGTTCGTCACGCATGAACTGAGCGGCTGCATCTTTCTCGCTGAGGACGATCTCGCGTTTGGGAGCATTCCAGACGGGCCGACCCTTTGGAGTCCTGCGAAAGATGTGGATTGCCTGGGCGCTGTTAGGAAAGAAGCGGGCATGGACCTTGGCGCCGCGCATTGTCTGGCTGCGCCAGAACACGGTGTTGAGATGCGAATCGGGGCCGAAGATCTCTGCCAGCAGCAGGAGCAGTTGGGCCTGCATGCGATGATCGCAGTGCAGCCAGAGCGTTCCGTCAGGGTGCAGCAGGTCGCGCAGGAGGAGGAGCCGGTCGGCCAGGAATTGGAGGTAGGCGCCGGGCTGCCAGATATCGTCGTACGCGGCCATTTCGCCCAGTGTGGGCTGCCCCTTACCGCGCAGACGAACGCGGCTGGTGTAGGTGCGGTTTGAGTTGTAAGGGGGATCCAGGTAGACCAGGCGGACGCTGCCGTGGTAGCCGTTGGCCAGCAGCCACGAAAGCGAATCGAAGTTATCGCCGGACAGCAGCAGACCGCCGCGGGCTGCATCGGAGAATTGGGGTGGGTATTGTTCCATCTGCTGGACAGAAGGTCGGGAAGGCTCTACTTGCAGCCTCTTACGGGGCCACTGGATAGTGATTTTTTCTTCTGTGCGTTTGGGCCGCGAGTTCCCAGCCGGCATGGATTTCAGGTCCGTTCAACGTGCGGACATGCTTCTGCACGTAATGCGTGATGGGTAATGCTTATTGCGTATGGGCAGAATAGCTGGCCGAGTTTCCATTGCGTAACTCACGCGAAGAGTCATGCATTCAGATGGGAAACAGGATGTTCCGTTCCGGTTCACATTGCTGTGTTCCGCACTAAGGCACGCCATCACTAGCTTCGATTGGAATCAACACATCGATATGCGCCTGAACCGGCTTGGATGCCAATCGAAAGACCCGGCAGCGTTGCTACATGCTGCCGGGTCCTGAACTCTGCAATCGCTATGTACGAAACACGTAGCCCGCTGACAGGCCAACGTTACCGGCTCTCGCGGCGGGCAGGGAAATAATCCCAAGTTCCCATTGGCATCGCGGCGATTGCGCATTTGCGGATTGCCGCGCGCGCAGTTCAAACCTGAACCGAGTTGCCGCCGGTCATTGCAGGGACGAAATGCACTTCGCTGTCCGGCCCTACGGCGGCGCGCAGGCCGCGATTCTGCACAGCGCCATCGACCGCGACCGTCCAGCCGGGCCGAATGCGTCCTTCATCTATGATGCGGTCGGCGACACCCGGGAAGCGTTTCTCTAGGGCGGCGACAAGCTCCCGCACCGATTCCCCTTCTGCTTCGACGATCTGCTGGCCGTCGGTGAGTGAGCGCATCAGGGGTGGAATCCAGACCGTGGCCACGCTCAATCGTCTCCTGGAACCAGTTCAGCACTTTCGGCCTCTTTGGCCCACATGGCTTCGAGCAGTCTTGCCGGGGAGATGGGCAGCTTGTCCATGCGGATGCCGGTGGCCTGGTAGACAGCATTGGCGACTGCGCCGGCAGGCGGCACGATGTTGACCTCGCCTACGCCGCGCACGCCATAGGGGTGAGCGGGATGGGGAACCTCGACCATAATCGTTTCGATCATGGGCAGGTCCAGGGCGGTGGGCATGCGGTAGTCGAGCAGGCTGGCGTTGAGAAGATGGCCCTCTTCGTCGTAGATGTACTCTTCGTTGATGGCCCAGCCGATGCCCTGGGCGACGCCGCCTTGCATTTGCCCTTCGACATAGGATGGGTGAATTGCCTTGCCCACGTCCTGGGCAATGGTGTAACGAAGAATGGTGATCTTGCCCGTTTCCGGATCGACTTCAACGTCCACGCACTGGGTAGAGAAACCAGGGCCGAAGTCCTGCGGGTGCACGGTCGAACTGGCCATCAGGGGTTCGTCGCGCTGGACGAGACCGGCTGCTTCGATGAACGGCAGGCTCTCGGCGCCGGCACTGAATACGCCGTCTTCGTAGCATACATCGCCGAGGGCGACATCCCATTGGTCGGCCAAACGACGTTTCATCTCTTTTTTGAGCTGCTGGCCGAGGTTATAGGCGGCCAGGCCGGTGGCGAACGTGGTACGGCTGCCGCCGGTCACGTCATTATATGAGACGGTATCGGTATCGACGACGCGGGCCTTGACCTGTTCGTACTCGATATCCATGGCCTCGGCCAACTGCATGGCGATCGAGGCCCTGGAGCCGCCGATATCGGTGGAGGCCTCGCTGAGATTGACACTGCCGTCGGGGTTGAGCACGGCGGTGGCGCTGGACTGGCCGCCCCAGTTGTTCCAGTAGCCTGAAGCGATGCCGCGACCGCGATATTTGCCTTCGAGCGGCGACTGGTAGTGTTCGGAATCCCGAATAGCTTCGACTGTTTCGATCTGACCGATGCGGGCGTACTGCAGGCCGTCCGGGCGCCGGTCGTTCTCTTTGGCGCCGTTGAGGACACGGAATTCGGCCGGGTCCATGCCCAGCTTTTCGGCGAGTTCATCGACGACGCTTTCGACGGCAAAGGCTACATTGGTGCCGCCGGGCGCGCGGTAGGCAGCGCTGCGGGGCCGGTTGACGATTATGTCATAGCCATCTACCTGCAGGTTGTCGATGGCGTAGGGGGCAAGGCTCACGTTGGCGGCGGCCCCGACCGGTGAGCCGGGATAGGCGCCGGCCTCGTAGTAGAGTTCAGCCAAGGCGGCGGAAATCTTACCATCAGCATCGACGCCGATTTTGACGCGGATATTAGAGCCGGAGGTGGGCCCGGTTGCAGCCAGAACGTCGGCACGGCTCATTACAATTTTGACTGGTTCATGGCCGGCCTTTTCAGACAGGACCACAGCGACCGGTTCAACGTAGACGTTGATTTTGCCGCCGAAGCCGCCGCCGATTTCGGTAGGTACGACTTTTAGGCGGGAGACGGGAATCTTCAAGATTTCGCAGACCTGGCCACGTACGGCGAACGAGCCTTGGGTGCTTGTCCAGATCGTGATTTGGCCGTCGGCGCTATGCAGGGCAGTGGCGGCATGGGGCTCGATATAGCCCTGGTGGACGGTTTCGGTACGGAAGGTGCGATCCACGACCAGGTGGGCGCCGGCAAAGCCGGCATCGAGGTCGCCGCGCTGGTGGCGGAAGAAGGAGGCCAGGTTTGTCGGCTCGG
>Ga0209754_1000817_pt1 | contig 37252 bp, 29 predicted proteins | sample MesohylBB_FD_187295 | JGI IMG/M metagenome (GOLD analysis project Ga0209754, IMG submission 187295) | Host-associated microbial community of the marine sponge Aplysina aerophoba from Gulf of Piran - sponge mesohyl, lysed by bead beating... | ecosystem: Host-associated > Porifera > Sponge >...
GTCCATGGCCGACGACCTCTATTCTCACTCGCGCTGATCCTGCCGTCCGATAATCGGCTTTATCGGCGCCCTGACGGTGCGCCATTTCGCCCGACATCGACGGCCAAAGGTCCCTAACCTGAAGACAGGCGAAGGCGCCCCGCGTGCCGCCCGGGTGACCGGCACGGAGTGACGACCGGCGCGCTCGCTGAGGGATGGGAAGGGACCGTGCGCACACTCGTCGCGACCACGGGCGCCACCGATGCCGCCGCCGCTCCTAGCCTGCGGCCCGAACACATGGAGCGCATCGCGGCGGCCGCAGCGGAGGTCCTCAGCGCCAACACGCGCCGCGCCTATGCGACCGCATGGCGCGCCTGGGTGGCGTGGTGCGCGGCCGAGGGCGTCGAGCCCATGCCCGCGCAGCCCATCCTCGTCGCCGCGTACCTCGCCGAGCGCGAGCACGGCTCGCGCGGCGCGCCCTCGCCCGCCGTCCACCCGGGCGTGCGCCGCGTGCTGCGCGGCATCGCCCGCAGGCAGGCCTCGGAGGGCCGGACGCCGCAGCAGGCGGCAGCGCTGACCACAGAGGCGCTGGCCGCGATCCGCGCGACGGCCCACCGCCCGCGCACGGGCCCCGGCGGCCGCACCGAGTCGGCCGAGCGCGCGCGCCGCCGGGGCGACATGGACGTCGCCATCGTCACGGTGATGCGCGACGCGATGCTGCGCCGCTCGGAGGCCGCCGCGCTCACCTGGTCCGACGTGGAGTGCCTGCCCGACGGCACGGGCCGGCTCACGGTGCGACGGAGCAAGGCCGACCAGGCGGGCGTGGGCGCCGAGCTGTTCCTCGGCCAGGACGCGACGGCGGCTCTGGAGCGCATCCGCCCGGAGTCTCCGGCTCCGAAGAGCCCGGTGTTCGGCGGCCTCGGCGGGCGCGCGATCGCGGACCGCATCCGCAAGGCGGCCCGTGCCGCCGGCCTCGAGGGTGAGTTCTCGGGTCACTCGCCGCGCATCGGCATGGCCCGCGACCTCGCAGCGTCGGGCGCCAGCACGACGGCGCTCATGATGGCCGGGCGCTGGCACTCCGAGCGGATGCCGGCGCTCTATGCGCGTGGCGAGCTTGCGGGCCGGGGTCCCGTGGCGCGCTACTACGGCGACGCTTGAAGCTGTAGCCGACGTCTACAGAAATCTGCCTGGTCGTTGCGTCGGGGCGGCCGCGGGCGCATCGACGAGCACGGGCGCATGGAGCAGCTGGAGCGTCCCTCACGCCTCTATCGCAGCCACCTCATCGTGCCCGGTTGCGCACCACGTAATCAGTGGGCACTCGGCACACAGTGGGCGCCGCGGTCGGCAGACGGTCATGGACAGGTCGAGCGCGGCAAACCCGTAGTCCCGGAACTCGACCGAGGGCGTCAGTCGGTCCGCGAACTCGAGCAACCACCGCTTGCGACGAGTCTCCCCGTCGTACCCCTGCCCGGTCAGGCGGCACAGAAGCCGGACAATGTTTGCGTCGACTATCACGGCACGGGTGCCGCCATGGAATGCGGCAGTCGCCGCCGCGACGTAGTCCCCTACGCCGGGCAGCTCCTTCAGTCCCTCCACGGTCGTCGGGACACTTCCGTCACAGTCAGCGATAGCGCGGGCCAACTGAACGAATAGCGGCTGCCGCCACCGAAGACCGAGCGATGCAATCAGCTCGCTCAACTGGTCTTCTCCGGCATCACCGAACGAGCGCGCATCGGGATACTGACGCTGGATGTCGTCAAAGACGGGGATGGCCTGGCTGGCGCGGGTTCGCAGGAGAAGGAACTCAGCCACAAGGCCCTGCCAGATTGGAAGGCCGGGAGCCCGCCACGGATAGTTCCGGGAGTGCTCGGCTCCCCAGCTGAGGATGGCGTCGCGAACCTCTGCGACCCACTCGTCGGGTGGCGCCGCCCGACCAGCCTCGTCATGGGCGATCACGATCTGACCAACCCCAGAGCGTCCGCCAGCACGCGGGCGATGTGGCGTGCGAGCAGCGGCGGAACGGCATTCCCTACCTGGACATACTGCTTCGTGCGAGGTCCTTCGAAGAAGTAGTTGTCCGGAAAGGTCTGGAGCCTTGCCGCCTCACGGACTGTCAGGCTCCGGCACTGGGCAGGATCAGGGTGGATGTAGTAGTGGCCGTCCTTCGAGATGTGCGAGGTGATCGTGGTCGAGGGGCGGTCGAGTAGCTGCACCCTGAATCGATCGGAGAAAAGGCTCCCTCTGAGCGCGGACGGCACGTTCCTGTGGTTCGGGAGCAACCCGGACGGGAAGTCGGCAAGCGTAGGAGAGCGTTGCGTTCCGCGCAGGAGCCGCTGAATCTACGTGCCTTCGTGTGGTCGCGGTGCTCCGCTAGTGTCCCAGTACGTGGCGCGGACCAAATGCACTGGCTGCTGGGGCCGGCAGCCGCATCCGTGAAGGCGTGCTCGGCAACGTTAAGATATGGTCCTGACACGCAGTACGAAGTGTCGCCCGATCTCGGGCATCAGGACACATTGAGGCAGAACAGTCGCCTTTGCATGGGTGGACGGTGTGATCGTCGAAGGGGGCAATGAGTGGCGACACTCGACCCGCAAAAGTTTGAGAACAGGGGTGCGCTAACCCTGCGTAAGGGGACGCGTACGCAGAAGGCCGCGGCGGCGCTCGCAGCCGTGGCGAAGGGGGACGAACCGGGATACGCGATTGGCGAATACCGCCAGCGCCTGCTCGGGGCGGGCTTTTCCGTGTGGGTGCGGGAATGGGACCTCGAGGACGAAAAATGGTGCCGGATGCGCATGGGCGAGGGTGGCGCGGCGCGCGCGTCGTGCTACCACGTGCTACTTCACAAACCAGAGGAAGGCGAGCGCTCACGCTGTATCGGTCATCGCGACGATGAAGAGTGCGCGTACACGTTGCCGAACGTGGGTGATGGCGAGCGACGTGTGCGGTACGACGGTGACGAGCGGTACACGCAGCCGTTGTCGGACACGTGGCGGGCGACTGCGCAGCAAGCGCTGGCCGAGCACGTGCGCGCGCTCGCGCAGCAGGGTGCGAGTGTGACCGACATGCTCGACACGCCGGGGATCCGCGGACCCGCAGAGGCTCTCGGCATTGACATGGCCAGCGCCGTGCGTGGGCGTGAAATCGATCCCTGGGATGAGTTCGTCGAGAGTGCTCAAGAATACGTGGACAGTGGCCTGATCGACAGCGAAGAGAACGACTACAAGATTCGGATCGGACAGCGAGTCGCGGAGGCGCGCGAGGCCGCGCTCGCCGAGTCAAGTAACTGGGCGGACGTGGTCAAGAGCAGTATTGGCGGGAATCTCATCTTCCACATCGCGTTGGCAGAGTTTCGTGACTGGATCGACGACGCCCCCGCCGAGTCACTCAGCGCGCTGCGTGCGCTATGGCGTGATGGTGATGCTTCCGTATCGGAACGGGTGCGCGCGTTCACAGAGTTCCTGCCGCGATCGGCAATTGGGAGTGTCGGCGCCCGAACGAACATCGCATCCGTGCTGCTCATGGGTGTGGATGTTCGGGATTACCCACCCTTCCGCGTCACGCTATTCGACGAGGCATACAAGCGCATCGGGTACACGCAGCCGAACCCAGGCACCGACGAGGCGGCGCTCTACAACCACGCACTCGGTTTCCTCGATCGGTTCATCGACGAGGCATCGGAACGGGGCCTCACCTTGCGTGACCGCCTCGACGCGCAGTCAGTTATGTGGGCGATCCGTCGCAAGACCGACGAGCCATCCTCTGACGAAGGTGGGGAGACCGGGAGCGTCGTGTTGGCCACTGACCTTGACGGCGGCGAGCTCAAAAGCGACGTGTCAACATTCGGCATTGGGATGGAGCGGGCAAAGCGGGCGGCAGTCGAGGGCAGGGTGTCGACTCCCCAAACGCGACAGTACTGGTGGGTCAACCAGGGAGGCACGAATCAGCAGGAGATCGAGGGGGGCTACCTGTGGGCGCCGCTCAAATCGGCGGGCGGCCGCGAGCTAGGCCATCATCAGAGCATGGCCGATCTCCGCGTTGGCGATGTGGTCTTCCACTATCGGGCGGGCCACATCCGAGCGATCTCAGGCGTCACTCAGTCGGCGATCCTCACGCCTCTCTCGAACGAACCGCCGGACGAAGAGGGGGAGCCCAGCGGCAGGCGCGCCCTCGTGGACGTTGCCGTGCTCGGCGACTCTGTGTCGCTGAATGACATCCCTATCGATTGGCGTCTGGAGGAGGGCGGCCCGTTCAATTCGAGCGGCTCAATCAAGCAGGGCTACCTGTTCCCACTTTCTGGCGACTTCGTCGCGAAACTAGCCGGTCGTTTCCCTCAGCTCGCCGAGCGCGTCGCAATCGAGGCGGATGTTCAGAGTGGAGCGCCCGCTCCCTATCTTGAACCAGATCTTGAAACGATCCGGTCACGCATCGAGGCTGAGGGTCTCGTAGTCAGTGAACGAACGCTTCGCCGCTTCCACCTGTCCCTGCGCTCGCGTGGCTTCGTGATTCTCTCTGGCATCTCGGGGACCGGGAAGACGTGGCTCGCACGGGCGTATGCGCGGGCTGTCGGCGGCCGTGGTCGCCTCGTTGCGGTGGCACCGAACTGGACGACGAACGAGGACCTGGTCGGCTACTTCAACCCGCTCCGGGAGGTCTATTACGACACCCCGTTCAGCAACTTCCTGCGGGAAGCCGCCATCGAGTGGGAGTCAGCGGTTGGAGAGCAGCGAACGCCAGTGCCCTATTACCTCGTGCTCGACGAGATGAACCTCGCACGCGTCGAGTACTACTTCGCCACCTTCCTCTCGGCGATGGAGGAGCGACAGCGTGAGGAGTCAGCGTCCATCCAACTGGCGGAGGAGGAGGTACCACTCATGCCGAATCTCAGGTTTGTGGGCACTGTCAACGTGGACGAGACCACGCATGGGTTCGCCGACAAGGTCTACGACCGGGCGCAGCTCGTTGAGCTTGAAGCGCCGCGACAGGCGATGGAGCGCCATCTTGACGACTCACCCCTCGCCGAAACCTTGCTGTCTGCGTGGGACGCGCTGCATGAGGTCGCGCCGTTCGCGTTCAGGGTCATCGACGACATCACGAGCTATGTGGAGGAGGCCAGGGCGCTCGGCGTGGAAGTTGAGGCAGCTCTCGACGAGCAGATGCTCCAGAAGCTGCTACCGAAGGTACACGGCATCGACCCGCGCATCGAGCAAGCGCTAGCGGCCTTCATCGAGCTGTGTGGCGAGCGCTTCCCGTTGAGCGCTGAAAAGGCACACCGCATGCGCATTCGCTTCAACGAACATGGTTCAGTCAGTTACTTCGCCTGAACTTCGCTTCCTCGACGCGTCCGGCGAACCGCTAGACGCTCCCCGTGAGTGGGAGCCGGCGACGCTCGAGGTAGGCGTCACCCCAGAGGAGTGGCAAGGCCAAGACACGCAGCTCAGACTCCAGGGAAAAGTATTCGCGACCGCGAAGGCAACCCCCTCGTGGCGGGGCACGGTGTCTGTCGAATGGCCGCGGTCGGGACCGGGCAACTACCTGATCGAGCTCGGAGCGCCGTCCGGTTCAGCCTCGATGGCGTTCACAATTCGGTCGGGGAAGCTGAGCAGTGAAGCTCTCGCGCGCACGATCGACGCTCTCGAATCAGGCTTGCCGACGTCGATTGCGGTTGGTCTGCAGCGCTTGGGGGCGCTACAAGGGCTGCGATTGCTCCCTCGCCGCGAGTCCACGCTTGCGCAGGAACTGCTACGCCTCCGGCGGGCGGTACGCGGGACCTCCGAGCGACCCGGACTGGCGGATGCCCTGCGGAGCATCTCGCGGGGTCCGCATCGAATCTTCCGCTCCGACGACGTGTGGATGCGAGCGGACCGGGTTCGACGTCCCCAGCCAGCCCGGCTCGCATTGGCGGTCGCCGCAGCCGACAACGTCTCCGAAGATGGTGAGCTGCGCAAGCTCATCGACCAGCGCGTCGAGCACACTGCCGACGTGTACGAGAACCGGCTCCTGAAGACGTTTGTGGGGGAGGTTGCCATGAGGCTCCGACGCCTCCTCACCGAGGTCGTTGAACGGGAAGCCCAGCTCGCGGAGCTAGAAGCGCTGAGTAATGAGCTTAGTGGGGCTGAGCGTGCGGCTACCTTCCTGGCTGAGGTTGGAACGCCTCGTGATCTCCCGATCGCCCTGACGATGGTGCTTCTGAACCGGCCGGACTACCGCGCCGTGCTCGACGGATTGGTCGAATTCCGCCGGAGCGTCGCTGTCCACCTTGAAGACAACGCGCTCGACGCCCCCCTAGAGAATCTCCCTTATCTCTATCAGCGGTGGTGCTTGCTTGAGGTTGTCGACTCTGCGACGCGCGTGGCAGGCGAACGAGGCTTCCGTATCGTCCAGGAGCGCCTGTCCCGCCGGCGGCAGGCAGCGCTGTTCATCGAAGTGCTCCCCGCAGGGCAGCCCCTCCTCAGGTACCGACATGACGAATCGGGCACGGAGGCAACGCTCACGCACGAGCGGACATTCGGTCGCACCGGGTCGCCTCGTTCGGTGAGCTTCCAACAGCGGCCCGACATAGTGCTCGAAGTTCGAGCGCCTGACTCCGCGCCACGGCTCTTCGTGTTCGACCCCAAGTACAAACTCGACAGTGAAGACCGTGATGACGAAGAAGGGTTGACTGGGCGTCCCAAGAAGTCCGATATCGACAAGATGCACGCGTACCGCGACGCAATACGCGAAGGTGACGGTGAGCGAGTGATTGAGTACGCAGCCATCCTCTATCCGGGCCCCAACCGACACTTCGGTGACGACGTTGCGGCGCTTGAGGCGGTCGCGGGGCGCGAGGCCGAACTACAGGTGGAGCTCGACTCGATACTGAGCGACGCATTGAAGACGACTGGGCCGTAGGGCGGATGAGACAGCAACTGCTGCCGCTGGATGAGTTTTGCGAGGATCTTCCTCACTGGTACGACGCGTCTGACCTGACCCCTTGAAACGGGACCGCCGTTGATGAGAGTCCTTTGGCCCGCGAGGGTGGGCGGAGGAGGACATCACGGTGAAACGACTCAGGCACACGCCTGAGCAGATCGTGCGCAAGCTGCGGGAGGTGGAGCGGCTGCTCGGTCAAGGGCAGACCATCGCCGAGGCGGCGAAGCGGGTCGAGATCTCGGAGCAGACCTACCATCGCTGGCGCAACCAGTACCGCGCGATGCAGGGCGACGTCGCCGAGCGGCTGCGCGAGCTGGAGTGCGAGAGCGTCCGGCTGAAGCGGATCGTCGCCGACAAGGAACTCGAGATCGACCCGCTCAAGGAGATTGCCCGGGGAAACTGGTAAGCCCGTCGCGCTGGCGTAGGCGGTCTGCATGTTGCAGGGCCGCCTCGGGCTGTCGGAACGGCGGGCATGCCGGTCACGAGCCAGCACTGCTCCACACAGCGCGGCCTCCCGGCGCGCGGCCGCGGCGACTACGCGCTGCGGACGAAGTTGCACGCCTTCTCGCGTGGCCACCCCCGCTGGGGGTACCGCCGGGCGTGGGCGACCTTGCGCGAGGAGGGCTGGGGCGTGAATCGCGGGCGGGTACAACGGCCCTGGCGCGAGGAGGGGCTGCCGGCCTCTCTCGCGCTGGCGGTAAAGACAGCTCGGCGGGACGCAGCCGAGGGATACGTGTGGGGGCCCGTCCACCATCAAGTGTCTGGGTCAGGGCCAGCCGGGTCAGCGCTCAAGGATGCATTGGAGTCGGCGTGCAGGCGCCTGGTAGTTCCCCGGCATGTCCTGGGCACAGGAGGGCCGACAGGAATGTTACACTGGTGTGTACCTCCAGTCCGGGCTACCGCACGGACCATCGAGTCGAGTCTGCCGACGGAACCGAACCTGCGGAGATCCAAGCCCGAGTTCTGCGTCGAAGTCGCTCTTCGAGTGGGCGCTGGAACAGAAGCTGGATCGGACGAGGCTGGCGAGGGCACACCGGTCGCCTCACCCAACATTGACGGTAGCCCCACGCACTGATCAGAATGGATGTCTTCCCTGCTCCGAAGGGGCACTGATGCCCGACTCCCCAGAACCCTCCCGGTCAGTGTTCCGACTGGGTACCGTGCAGGTCGGTGCCGTCCGCTCCCTCTTAGAGGTCGGGCCGCTCCCCGTTCAACCAGGCATGACCCTCATTGCAGGCCGCAACGATGGCGGCAAGACGTCCCTGTTCGACGCATTGAACATGCTGCTAAACAATGTCCGAATACCGGCGGAGGCCAGGACGACTGGCGCCACCGCAGCACAACCGACGTACGTCATGGGTGAGTTCGGAGAGGACCAGGCGGAGGCAACGATCCGGTTGCGCACTCGCATTGCCGATTCGGGGGCGGTGATTCGGGAGATCGAAGATCGCGTACACGCGGGACTCGACGGAGCGCCTGAGGATATGCCATTGCCCAAGTTGCGCGAACGGATGACGGCGCTCGCTATCACGAGCCCTGGCGGCTCAGCCAAGGCACCCTATGTCGAGTCCGCCCGGCAGTGGCTCGCAACTCGTCCAGTGAGTGAATTCCAGCTCCGCTGGCGGGCTCTGTCGACGCCCGAGGCCGCGCTGCTCCCACGGTTCAGCATGTTCCGCTCCCAGGAGGCAGTCGACCCTGCATCGCAAATACAGCGGCTCATCGCCCGTGAAGCGCGCAGCATAATGGCAGAATCCTACGCACCAACGTTGGAGCCATTGAGTCAGGAGCTCAACGCCGATATTGCGCCCTCACTTGAGAAGATCAAGGACTCTATCCTGCAGTACTGCCCGTCCATCGACTCCGTAGACGTAACTGCTGATTTCGACTTCTCTCGTACCGCACCAGTAGTCACGTTCGTCGTGCGGAGGGGAAGTGAAGACATTCTGTTCGAACAACTGGGAGACGGTCAACGTCAGAGGATAACTCTCGCTCTACACCGAAATGAGCTTCGTGCCCTCCAAGAAGAAGGCGATGGTCATCCTGAAATCATTGCTTATGATGAACCTGATACACATCTCGGCTACTCCTCTCAGCGTGACCTCTTCGACATTCTCTCTGCGCAGGCCGATATTCCACATGTCCAAGTGTTGGTCGCTACACACTCGTCCAACTTCATCGATGAGCGGTGGCTCGAGGCTGACTTTGCGGAGTTGCGAGAAGACTCACAGACATCGTTCAGTAACGCGCTGCTGGCACTCTTCCGTGAGAGGTGCAGGCGCTTTGTAGGTAAGCCAGAGCTTGGGGAGGCCTTGGCGCGACAAATCGACAACGAAGAGGTTCCCGCCGCCGTGAAGGACTGCCTCACTGCGTTGCGAAGGATGACGAATTAGGTCTTTTCGGAACCTCACCCGCACCGTACGAATGGAGACCGAGTGCCAACCACAACTTACACAGTCCTAAGAGAAGCGACTCTCAGAAAGCAGCAGATATTGGCCGAATATCAAGGGTACGTGCGCGAAATGAGTCCACACGTACTAGGCTGGAAGAATGGGCGGGAAAAGGCGCTCTTCTATCAGTTCGCGGGCGAGAGTAGGAGTGGGCTCGGTGCAATCGGAGGCCCAGCGAATTGGCGGTGTGTCTTCGTCGATGAGCTAGATGACGTTAGCGTCCGCGACGGTGATTTCTTTACTGCCCCTACCGGGCCTCAGCGCCAAACGTGCGTAGACGAAGTGGATGTTGAAGCACCATTCTGAACGTCGACAGAGATTGCGAGCGGTGTCAACAATACGGGTATCCGTGCTTGCGACGCTGTGAAGACCGTATCGGCGGGGACCACGGCCCCCAAGTCGCAACCCACCCACCGGCCTGCGGCGAGCACGAGCCACTGGTGAACTGATCGTCGGCGCCGCGCGTCACGGACCTCAGAACGAGAGCTCCAGATACAACCTGACACACCCTTTTCGCGCGACCGCAGCTTCAGACCCCTCTTGTTCGAGTGGTGAGAAATCGGCCCTCGGTGCTCTTGGGGCGAGGCAATCGTGCTCAGTTCGGCCGCTGGGGCACGGGGCGTGAGGGATCCGCGATGGCCGTGTTGCCCTCCGGGCTCGCGAGGCCTCGCTCGAATGCGGTGAACGCCTCGATGAGCTCCGGCGCCTCGAACGCGCGGTTGCGGCGGCCAACCGTGATCTGGACCAGGATCCCCGCGCGCACCAGTTGGTCCATCGCCTGGGTCGTCGCTCGCAGCGAGCGGCCAATGAGATCCGCGGCAACGGACGTGGTCAGGACGGGCGCCTCGGGGAGCGCGTCGATGAGCAGGCGGAGCGCCGAGTCGCGCCGTGCGGGACCGGCTCGCTCGAGCCATTCCGCCTGGAGCGACCGCACCCGCTGCTCGAAGCGCGCAGCGTCGTCCGCGGCACGCAGGCAGGCTTCGGCGGCGAGCGCGACCCAGCGGTCGAAGCCGTCGCGCGCCTCGGCGCTATCGGGCGGCCCGACATAGCGCGTCGCGGTCAGGCCGGCCACGTAGGCCGAAGACCACGTCGCCAGTACCAGTGAGATGGGCGGTTGGACGAGGAGCCCCAGGCCGCGGCGCCGCAGCACCAGATGGATCAAGGCACGGCCCACACGCCCGTTGCCGTCCACGAACGGGTGAATGGTCTCGAACTGCGCGTGCGTGATCGCTGCCTGGACCAGCGGTGGCCACGCATCGGCGCTGGCGAAGGCGCAGAGGTCATCGAACAGGTCCTGCACGATCTCCGGGGGTGGCGGCACGAACGCCGCGGCGCACGGGTTGTACCCGGAGCCTCCGATCCAGTTCTGCTGGTCGCGCAGTCGCCCGCCGTGCTCCTCAAGCGGAGTGCCGGCGAGCAGCAGGCGGTGCATCTCCAGCAGGACAGCCGGTTCAATCGGGTCGCCCGGCCCCACGGTCTCGACGCCCATCGACATTGCGTCGATGTTGGCCAGCACCTCCTCGGCCGTACGGTCCCGCGGGTCATTGCCGAGACGGCGCGCCGCATCGGCACGGAGCAGCCGCCGGCCCCCGACCACCAATCCTTCGATGCGAGACGACGCGACCGATTCGGCGCGCAGGATCAGTCGGGCGAGGGAGCGGGTGCCGGCGAGCGCGGTGGCCGATTCGTCGAGGCGCACGAGCGCGGCCTCGGCCGCGGCGACATCCGCGGTGACCTCGCCCGAGAGCGCGAAGTCGCGGCCGGCGAGCGGATCCGGCAGGTATGTGTCGTAGTTGCAGGGTCGCCGCTCGCGGTAGGTTTGCCCCGTCGGGCTCCCCTGCCACTGTCGGCGCTCGTAGCCAGCCATATCAACCTCTCTTGCTGAATGTTACCACCTAACGTCCTATATGGAGCCCTACTATCGGAGGTTAGGGTGGCCACCGCGACCCGCACGGATCGCGCCTCGCGAGCTCGCGCCGCAAGAGACGGGGCGACCCGACGACCACCGCACCCAGAACGACCTATGCAACCCGTCGCCTCAACCCTCGTGTCGAGGCCTCTCTAATGCTGGCTGGGTGCTGGCGCTCCGAGCGCATGCCGGCGCTGTATGCGCGCGGCGAACTCGCGGGCCGGGGTCCGGTCGCGCGGTACTACGGAGGTGCGTAGGAGAGTCACTCGTGCCCCCGAGCTCTCCTTCTGGAGTGTTGTGTGTCCGGGGTGGGCCTGTGGCCTGAGCCGGCTTATGTCCTTCGCCCAGGGTATTCGGTGTCGAAGTCCAGCCCACACTCCAAGACGAACTGACCGGCCAGCTCCTCGACAAGCGCAACGCGGTCCGCTTCTATGCGTCGCCCAGTCACGCCAAGCGCATACTCAGTGTAGTCGTCGCGCGGGAATGTCGGCCGGAACCGCTGCCGAACCGGGCGGCGACCAGACCACGGCCTCGATGTCCCCGGGTGGCCCCGCACGCCGCGGATCGACATCGCGATGTCCCAGGGCATCGCCTCCTTGGTGCGCTCGTGGATGGCGCCGATGATCCCGATGACTTCGCTGCAAGCCTGCAGCGCGAGCCACGGCTGAACCGTATCCGCGTTCCGGCGATCGAACCCCCGGCTGTACGAGAGGTGCGCGAGTGCCCCGTTCTTCTCGAAGGCGATGTCGCGATACGACATGATCGCCTGCGAGCCCCAACTCGCTCCCTCTGGTGTGGCTTGATGGCTGATGAAGCCCCAGGCTCGTACCGGCGCGGGCATCACGATCGGGCCTGTCGGGACCATGAGCTCGAAGGCGAAGTCGTCCCACTCATCCGCCGTCCTGGTCTTCGCGAAGAGCAAGTCGGGGGCGGCACCGACCGGCCGCGCGACAATGCAGGTCCTCGCATGCAGAGACGCACTTGCCGGTTCCGGCCTCCGCAGCGCTCGCTCAAGTGCCTGCCCGAGCAAGCGCGGCCGCCCCTTGCGCAGCTCCATTCGATCAGCGACCTCGGCGTCTGACATCGGCCTTGTCCGCGCGTCGTCGCGCGTGTAGTACGTCCCGTCGACCTGGTGGAGCATGTGCGGCGATGGCGGGATCTCGATCCAAACGACGCCCTCGCCTGTCTCGACGGAGTGCAGCACCGACGAGTCCAACTCGATGGGTGGCACCGACCTGTCCGCGGCAATCTGCCCGACTTTCTCACGGACGCCCGCATACTCGATCGGGGCGACGACGAGTCCGGCTTCTGACTCATCCACACCGAACACGAGAACGCCGCCCTGGACCGCCAGTGCCGCGCACTGCCGCGCGATGTCCCTGTTCGAGGGGAGTTCGCGCTTGAACTCGAGATGCCGACCTTCCTGCAGAACCCCGGCGGCAAGACTCTCCCGGAGTTCGGCGAGCGTTGCGGGGCGTTTCGGCAGACTCACTGGACCATCGCCTCGACTGCGTCGAGCTTGTCGTCCATGCCAAGAAAGCCAAGCTCGATCATCCGGTCAATCGCGTCGGGTGCGCGAGCAACTTGCTCCTCGTCACTTGACTGAGCGTAGCACCGGACGACCAATTCGGAGAGTGTTGCGGCGTCTCCAGCCAATGAGGTGCTGATGTCTCCTGCTTCGGCTCCCCACGTACCAACTGCCCTCTCGGCCAGCAGGAGAGTCGATGCTGGCGGGGGTCGGCATGCTCTTCAACTGGAAGAGCAGCGGCGTGGATGAGTGCAGGAAGGCTGCGGACCCAGCGAACGCGCCCACCAACCCCTCTGGCTCGGCCAGGTGGTCCGCGTCAAGCCTGCGGAAACACAGCGCTGCTGTCCGGCGAACTCCCTCCTCCTCGTCGTCGAAGAAGCGCGGCAAGTTCGAGACGCATTGCTCCGCGACATCGCGATGGCTGCAGTTCTTCGCGTAGATTTCTGCCGCGGCGCCGCGCATCGCCGTGTCGCCGCCCTCGACGCGCGCCGCGTCTTTCATCGCTGTCTCCCGCGATGGTCCGTCATGGAGCGCGGCCAGGCACACTTGGCGGGCAGCAGCCCGGCGGGCGGCTGCCCCGTCCGATTCGAGCATCCGAACGAGGATGGGGCGGACAGACTCGTACGACCGGTAGATCGCGTGGTGGAGGTATTCCTCAATGTGTTGGCTGCCGAGGATGGGGGCGGCCTTCTCGCACAGGATGTTGAAGAGTTCAAGCGATTTCGACTCGTCGTCTCGCAGGATCGCGAGCAGAGGGAGAGCGGCAACTGCCCGGACCGACAGCGCGGCATCGCGCACAATCGCATCCACCGCACCGCCGAGGAGTTCCATCCGAGCGGCATGGGCGAACAAGAGGGGCGCGATGGCTGTAGTGGCTGCGCCCCTGACGGAATTGATGGCTGCACCGATAGCGCGGTCGAATGAGTCGTTGTCTCCAGCTGCTTGTGCCATTGGGAACCGCGTCCTGCGGGTGGCAATCGCCCCGGCGACGACGACGGTCTCGGCGCCACCGCGTCGCCTTCCGTGCGGGAGGCCGACTCGCGAGCAACGACGTGCACCCATTAGCTGAGAGCGAACGCTCCCTCGTTGGAGGTGATGACGAGGGAAGCTAGGGGATCGACGGAGGAACGCCTCTGCCTACGTCGCCAGGAGGCCTGCCACTACTCCGGCCAGAGACTCGTCCACGAGATCGGCGCGTGTAGCATCATCCAACCATGCAATGCGGGAGCCAGCCGGGTCCGGGGCCACCACAAGTACGTCGCTGATCCGGTCAGCCACAGCATGGACGTGGCTTATTACCGCTACCATGCGCCCGCTCGCGGTCGCACCCTCGAGCGCGTCGATAGCCACGCTGGCATTGTTGGCATCCAGCGCCCCGAACCCTTCATCGAGGAAGAGAGCGTCCAGGCGGCCGCCAGCTCTCGAAGCCAAGTCGACCATACCGAGAGCAAGAGCGAGGGAAGCCAGGAAGCTCTCGCCTCCAGAAAGCGTTCGAGCCGGTCGAGCCTGACCGGTCAGTTGATCGAGGATCGCGAAACCTTCGGCAAACGCGTAGCGGTTCCCGCTCATCTCGCGGAGCCGGTGCGCAGCCGTCGCGAGCAGCGCTTGGGACCGCAGGGCCAGTACTCTACGGATGAAACCGCTGTCCCGGAGCAGGTTCGAGAGTTGTTCGAGGTCGTCTACGAGTTCGGTGCCGCTCCTGAGTTGTTCGTCGAGCGTCTGCGCCCGCCTAAGATCGGTTTCTCCGACCTGAACCTGCTCGGCTGCCATGAGCGCTTCCGCTGCGGCCTTCGTCGTTTCTCGATGAAGCGACTCCAAATCGGGTACTCCTCCCTTGTCGAGAATGCCAGCTAGCACCTCCGCTGCATCCTGTGCGGCGCGGTCGCGCTCGGTTGCTGCCTCTTCAGACGCGCTCTGAAGCTCAGACACGCGTACCCTAGCGCGGTCTGCGGCACCCGCTAGCGTTTCGGCCGATGGGTCAGCGCCTATTTCAATAGCGGGGAGAGTCTTGCCGAGTACCTCACCAGCGCTAGCCAATCGCTCCAATAGCCGGATGAGCTGATTCCGCGCCTCGCCGAGCGGTGCCGTCACTTGCTGAGCTTCGCGCTGATCGAGGAGTTCGATTTCATCGCGAGCCTCTGTCACCGCATCCCGTGCCCGAGCGATCCTCCCTTCGATATCGGCGAGCACGCTCAGGCGAGTGGCGACAGTCGCTTGGACTTCCCGGAAGGGCGATGCATCAAGCAACTGCGGATCCGTGGATTCTGGTGGCTCCGCTATGGGTAACGGCACTGAAAAGCCTTGGGGAAGGGCCTCGACCCTCTCCCGCAACCGAGCTGCGCCGCCGTGGGTGCGGGTTGTTCGTTCGCTCAGCCGTCTCGAGAGGGCCTCGATCTCCCGCTCAAGCTTGCTGAGTGACTGTTCATGCTGACGCTGAGCGGAGACCGCTTGCTCGTAGCTCGTTCGGCCCTGGCCCTCCAAGTCCTTCGTGACCTCCACAGCTTCCTGCAATGTCGCGAGGATCGCTTCGTCATTCTGTTCAAGACTGACCCCGGAGGCACCCACCCTCTCCGCTAGCACTGTTCTAGCGGACTCAAGATCGCCTCGGCGCTCACGAAGCGTCGACTGAGCTGACTCGAGCTCGACACCCGCACTCTGCACGCCCTCATCGGCACCAGCGTGCGCTTTCACAGCCTCATCGAGTCGCTGCTCGGCTGTTCGCGCTCGACCCTCAGTGTCTTCCAGTCCCGGTACCCCTGGCGGCACGAAATCACTCGGAAGGGTTCGGGCGCACACTGGACACAGGTCGCCGCCCTGCACGCTTCCCGCGACATGAGCTGCGGCGTGCTCAAGCCGCAGCGACTCAAGCACTGCCCGGGCCTGAGCCGATTCGTCCCGCGCCTCAGCCACCTCCGCGCGGGTGCTCTGATAGCGCAACTCAGCAGCTTCCGCCGCTGACGCTCGCTGCTCGACGAGCTCTCGGGCTTGCTCCACAAGCTCAGAGGCATTTCGAGCATGCCTGAGCTCAAGCATGGCGATCTGAAGCGCATTCTCGGCCTGTTCGCGGCGATCACGGGTGAAGGCAGCCCGAGCCTCCGTAGCCTGAGTCGACTCTTCCGCGCCCTCAACGAGGACCTTCAGTGGCTCGAGCTCCGCGGATCTCGCTTGAAGGGTTTTCTCCTCCCCCGTTTGCGCAGCTAGTTCGGCGGCGAGTTCTGGGAGGAGGTCGATGATAGTGGCTAGCGTGGCGTCGGCCCTACCGAGTTCGGTCCTATCTGGCCCACCTGCGACTGCCGCCTCAAGTTCGCTCTCGTGACTCGTCTGTCTGCCGACGGCCGCCTCGAGTTCTTGCTGCCGAAGTTGACGTGACTCGTGCAACTCGGCGGCGGCGGAACGGACCTCGTTCAAGCCCTCGACCAAGCTCGCTACGGCATCTTGATCGAGTCGACTCACGGCGGCACGCGCCGACTCCGCATCCTGTTTGGCTTCTCTGAGAGCGTCGCTGTGCTTCGCAGCGAGCACTCCGAGCTGTGCGGAGCTCTCGGCTGAATCGCGCGCCAGCGAATGGACCTCTTTAGCATCCCGCAAGGCGCCGGCTGGGTCGTCGGGCAGGAGCGACCGCTGCAGTCTCAACTCCGAGACGGGGAGCTGGATTCGCTGGCGGAGATCCTGAGCGTGTCTCCGCACCTCTTCGAGTGCATCGACGCGGAAGATGTTCTTCAGCACGTTGTCGCGCTCGCTCGGCGTCGCGTTCAGTAGCTCCGCGAAGCGACCTTGCGGGAGGATTACTGTCTTTAGGAAGGCTTCCCGGTCGAGTCCCACGAGCCGGGCGACCTCAGCGTTCACTGGTCCCGCGTTGTCCCAAGTTCGAGCGTCGGTGACGCATCGTAGTGCTGCACGCGACTGCCGCCGAAGCGACGCCGTGCGTTCTACGACGTACGTCTTCCCGCCAGCCTCAAACGTCATCTCGACAAGCATGTCGCCGGTGGTGTCCGAGATGAGCGGCCTGTTCTGCCCAATCCACGTACTGCTGCCATACAGGGCGAATGTGATGGCCTCCAGGATTGACGACTTGCCAGCCCCGGTGGGGCCAATAATCGCAAACAGCTGCCGGTCGCCGAACTCGATCTCCACTCGCCGGCGGAAGCTCCGCAGCCCCTCGATGACGATCCGGGACGGGCGCATCAACCCTCTCCTCGCTGAAGGAGGGTGGCAGCTCGCTCGATCACCGGATCCTGTTCGGCCTCCACGGCATCGAGGAACTGCTTGAACAGCGACTCTATCCGCTGGCCTGCGGCTGGGCCGATCTGCTCATTCGTCGCCAAGTACTCTCCGAAGAGCGCTCTCACGTCGAGGTCCCGCTCGGCGCCGTCCGCTCCTTCTATGGCTGGCACCACGGTTTGGCCTTGTATTCGAGCAGCGACTGAGTAGAGGTCGGCGTCCGGAAAGAGCTCCGATACCATCGAGGCTGGGTCGTTCAGGGCCTCATCCGAGAGCACAGTCACGGCGAGAATGCTGGGCCCTTGATGCTTAGACGCCGCGACTCTGAGTTCATCGATCGTACCTTCGAGACGTACCAGTGGCCTGCCGCCGGTGAGGGGGCGTGGGTCTATCTTCGCCGCCTGGCCGGGGCGCGCTTCCACGATGACCGCGACCTTCTGCTCACCCAGTTCGCCGTAGTCCAGCTGAATGGGTGAACCCGCGTACCGACCCGGAACTAGCCCCGGCAACTTCTGGGGCTTGTGAATGTGCCCAAACGCAGCGTAGCTCACCGGTGGGAGCGACTCCGCATCGAGCGCATAGTCTTGGGAGACGTGCACGACGCGCTCGGATCGCGCCAACACGGCCCCACCGACGTGGAGGTGCGCTGCATAGAGGTGAATATGCCGTTGAGGGTCGAAGTCAACCTCCAGACCGCTCGCCAGCATTTCTTGGAGCCTCCTGACTCCGTCAGCGTACTTGCCAGTCCAGCCTTCCGGTGCGGTCCTCAATGCTGGAGCGAGCGCGTTCGGATGGAGGAACGGCAAGGCGGCGAGGCGGATCACCTCGTCACCCTCGCCATGGAACTCAAGCAGCCCGCCGTCCTCTGGGCGCTTGACGTCAGCTACGAACTTGATCCGCGAACCACTTCCTTGAGCCTCGAGGATGTCGTTGAACAGCCGGAAAAGGGGCGAGGAGTCGTGGTTGCCCGCCACGACCACAACCGGCGCGTGCTCGGCAAGGCGCCTGAGGCCACTGAAGCCAAGGCGCATGCTCTCTACCGGCGGGCGCGCACTGTCGAACAGGTCCCCCGTGTGGAGGATCAGGTGTGGACGGACATCGGAGGCGATCGCCACCATTTCGTCGATCACGGTCCTCAGATCCGGGTCGCGGAGGATCTGCCCGAGCGTGGCGCCCAGGTGCCAGTCGGACACATGCAAGAGGCGCATCAGCGCTCCCCGATCGCGTCGAGGAGCTCAGCTTCTGCGGCTTCGGATTCCTCGGCGTCCATGCGACCCTCGTCGGGGTTCGTCGCAAAGCTCGGGAACGGGAAGCGGAGGGGGATCGGCGCCGGGACTAGCGGCTGATCGAGCACCATCGTTCCAGGAAGGAAGCGGCTAGCGCGCTCCCGGAGTTCCGGTGTCAGGAATCGGTACTCTCCTGCCTCCTGAGCATCAAGCCGTCCGACGACCTTGATTGACGCATTACGGATGATCGCGGGATCGACCTCGGTCGCTGCCTGCTGAGCACCGACCAGGATGACACCGAGAGCGCGCCCGCGTTCTGCAATGTCGACGAGGAGTTCCTTGAGGGGCGAGAACTCGCCCCTAGGCGCGTACTTATTCAGCTCGTCCAGCACGACGAACCGCAGTGGCTCCCTGCCGGATCCTTGCTTGGAGTCCCAGATCTCGTCGAGCAACGCCCCCACGACAAACCGCTGCGCGGACTGGTGCAGGCGGGAGATATCCACCACCGACACACGTGAGCGATTGAGGTCGATCGCCCCTACGCCAGAAGAGATCAGGTGACCGACACGGCGTCGAGTGCTGAACAGGCGGCGCATGAACGCCTGCACGGTGCCGCGTTGCGTCGACGCAGTCCAGTTCTCGTCCTCGTTCACGAGCAACCTCTGAACCAGTGCATCGACGAGCTCACCAAAGTCGCGCACCACCGTGCCGGCGTCACTGGGCAATGCATCCCGTCCCTGCGATGCGAGCCGGCTGAAGTCGTAAGGAACGTTATCGCTGACAAGATCCCTCAGCACGACGGCACCGCCGCGGTCGCCCTGGAGGGGATGTGCGTGGCGCAGGAGTTGGACGCGAACCTGCTGCTCAATGAAGCCAATCTGAGTTCGGCGGTCATCGTCCTCGGTGAACAGGAATTGGAGCAGGCCCCGTCGGATGAACTCCCACGGAGTCCACCCGTACGCGACCACCGAGGCGCGATCGCGCGAGCGAATGTCCGGCACAACTTGGCCTGTGTCGCCGGCCGCCCGAGGGCTATAGAGCGTTACGTCACTGAAAGCCCCTGGGGTACTGACTCGTAGTTGAGCCCAGCGCTCCCGAGCCTCCTGAGACATTCTTGCGTTCGGCCGATCTATGAACATGAGGTCTTCGCCCTTCACGTTGAAGACCACCGCTCGCGTGTTCGCAGCGTGTACGCCTAGCGCTCCTTGCCCGGCCTCCGTCTCAAGGAGCATGTAGAGAAAAAACAGAGCGTAGCTTGACTTCGTGGCTACGCCTGAGATGCCCGATATGTTGACATGAGCACCGCGGCTCCCGTCGACGAAATCGAGGTCGACCTCGATCGGATCGCCAGACTGGTCCACTCCGACTGGCAATCTCCTTGACATCTGGTCTGCGAAGAGCGCCATGCTCCGCTCGGCATCGACGGCCCGCCTCACGACCATCCCCGGTTCCGGGGACAGCCAGAGTTCGGGATCCGTCCGCAGGACCTGGACCTCGACAAGGCGAGCCGTCTCGCCGGGCATCGTGCGGGCGTCGATGTGAATGGTGTCCGACGCGTACTGAGCCCCTTCGACGTGACGCATGGTCTCCACCACGATGCCGTAGTGAGAGATGCTCCTTCCATCCGGGAGCTCCTGTCTCACCGCAACCAAGTCGTCAAGTTGCACTACTGCGTCCTCGTCGAGGATGACGCGGAACCGCCGCGAGTTCGCGTCTGTCGAGCCGTCAACGAGGCCTATGCGGTGTGTCTCCGTCGAATCGTCCGTCACTCTAACCTCAGCTTCTGGTCGCCAGCGCGGCCGCGCGAGCTGCGCGGACGGCGAGCCGGTCGTCACCGAGCAGTCGTCGCAGGTAGCTCTCCAGGCGCGATACTGGTTGAAGATTCTGGGGCGCCCTCGGATCCTTGTGAGGTACCCCAGCATACCGGCACAGATGCGCAGTCGCGGAGTCGGCCGTCGCGGCCGCCTCCGTAAGCCCGACTGACGATGGAATCTCAAGCCGAGCGATCCCAGACCAAGGTCCAGCGTAGCTCGGAGGTTCTGCGAGCCGCACGTAGCATGAGTATACGTCGTCCCGTTTTGTGAAGAGGCTCGTGCGTTCGCGCACGCCCAACTGCGGCACGCGGGCATGCTGCTCCGGCTCGAGGTACGCACGATGGTGCGTCTTCACGTACCCGATCACAGGTCTTTCGCGGCTGCGCACGAAGTTCAACGGCCCATCAACGATGGTCAGCCAGCCATCGGTTGCTAGCTGCTCGGCCAGCTCGCCTTCCGCCTCGCGCATGAAGCGTTGCAGCCCTTGCAGAGGTGCATCGGGTTGCTCGTCAGGGACCGAACGAACGGACCACCGCCAGTTACCCGGCTGTTCGGGTAGTGCTGTACGCGCCCCGCCACCCCAGACGATGATTCGCTCCGCCCGACAGTCCTCGAACACCGGCCTCGCGGCGTCCTCGCACAAGACAGCCCCGTGCCCATGAGCTCCCGCGATACCGTGCAGCATGCGCTCCCCATCATCCAGGTAGAGACGAGCCTCGGCCCGCCTTACTCCATCGACGAAGGCAATCCGAACACGGCCATCCACCCCCGCCGGCGACAGGTGCGAGCGTAAATCTCCCCCGTCCTCAGCCACGGGCGAGTGACCGAATTCGACATCTTCATCGTGCAGCAGGTAGGGGCCGGTCATACTTGCCGGCCACGGCTCGACATGCACTCTAACCATGCTGCATACCTACTCCCGGGCCGGTGCCTGCTGTGTTGTCTTGGTGGAGGAAACGTTCGGCCTCAGCGTAGCGAAAGTCTGCGTTCGGTGCCGGGTGGGCGGCGTACTTCTCCGAGTACGCGCCGATGTAGTCTGAGTCCCGGGCGTCTTTCCAGACTTGCTAGCGTTGCATCCTGAGCACGATGAACGTATCGCTTCCCGCGACCCTCAAGTCCTTCGTGGACCAGCAGGTAAGCGCCCGCGGCTCAGCTCGTCGAGCGAGTACATCCGTGAGTTGATCCGCAAGGACCAGGATCGCCAGCGCCTGCGCGGCCTGCTCCTCAAAGGCGCGGTGTCGTCACCGGCAGTCACTGCCGATGCGGACTACTTCGGCCGGCTGCGCGATCGGGTTGGCGAAGCCGCCAGCGGTGAGCTGGAGTCGCTCGACGACTGATGATCGGCGCCGCTTGCGCGACGTGACCCGGGCTTCAGAACGAGAGCTCCAGATACAACCTGGCACACCCTTTTTCGCACGACCGGAGCTTCATAACCCATGTCCACGCGGTGGGAGCAGGCCTTTCTGCCCGGTTGGGTACTCTGCTGCGCACGACGTCACTGCGACTCCGTTCCGGCTAGTCTCCGTTATGTAGGGCCCGATTCGGGGTTGGTGCATCAGTAGCTACATCGCCGATAAGTTCATCTATCAGGACTTGGCAGCACGTGCCCATGCGGACGAAGTTCCCTTACGAGGCAACGCAATTCGGGAGATCACGGCTCCGGCCCTGGAGCGCCGATAAGGTCGGTGGTCAGGATCAGGCAGCGGCGGGTTCCAATGCTGACGTGACTCCGTTACGCAGCAATGCGGCTCGGACGCCGTGGCCTCGTTGGTGGAGGACGGAGCTGTTCCCGCTCTCAGCTGAGGATCCTCGCTCAGGGTTGGAACTCCAGTGAGGCCGTGGAGTGGTGATGAGGCCGACTCCCGATCCAGAGGAGCCAGTGCAAGGCGAGCTGCAGCTCGCTGACCCAAGGGAGGGCGTGTTCGCTGCGGAGCCGACCCCAACCGTCAGGTGCGGGTGCATGGCAGCGCGCCTCACACGGGCTGACTCATGTCGATCACCATCACCGCGATCTTCCCGGTCTCTTCGGCCAACAGCGTCTCGGTGAGGCGACGCTCCATCTCAGCGGGCGTTGCCGGGCGAACCCCGTGGGGAGGCGCCTGTAGCTTGCCGTCCCCGAACCAGAACACGAGATAGATCCCGTAGCCCGACGCCTCGGCGTCCCCCGTGTAGTGCTCGATGAGTTGGCTTCTCAGGGCGCTCCATACATCCCGCTGGTTGGAATTCGCGCGTCGAGACCTCCGCATCGTCGCCGCGCTGCACGCCGATCCGACGCTCTTCACCGCAGCATGCGTACACGCACAGCAGGCTGCGGTGAAGTCGCTGAAGGCGGTGCTCGTGTCCCACGACTTGTCGGTGCCGTTCACGCACGACCTCGCGTACCTGCGCCGCCTGGTTGGAGACCACCTCCCGCCCGGACCCTCGCAGGATGACCTGGACCGCCTCAACCGCTGGGGCGCCGCGGCACGCTACCCCGGGGACACCAGCGATGCGACTGCCGACGACATCGCTATGGCCGAGCGCGCCGCGGCCGCCGTCTTCGATCACGTCGCTACAGAGTTCGCGCGCGGCGGCTTGATGCCAGACGGCTAACGTCTCTTCTCACCGAGTCGAGACACCAGGTGCCAGCCCTCTGAGTGAGAGGCGAGGCGGTCGAAGTGCCTGAGGGGCCCGCCGTCAAGAGTTCCGCACACTCTTGCCAGGAGTTGCCGGGGGCCGGGGGGCGACTGTGCCGCTCACCTCGCACTACATGCTGGAGGTAGGCCACCTCGCGACACAACCTGCGTGAGCAGCCACGATCGCGAGGTGGCGCACGGCGGCACCACGGCGATCAAGCATCGCTTCGGCCGCTCGTCGGTGATCACTGGCGGCCGGTCACTGCCCCGCCCCCGCAAGCCCCGGATCGGACGATGCGCTCAGGGGCCTACCACCAACCGCCGAGTATCCCAATGATGGCGCTCCCGACGTCGCGCACCGCGCCGCCGATGTCGCCGAGGAGGCCTCCGACGGCTGCGACTGTCGAGAAGACCGCGTCGACCCCGATGAGGACGGTGTCCGCAACGAGTTCGGCGAGATTGCAGACCAGGTCGGGGTTGAGTTCGCACACAGCGGCAGCGACCAGGTTGACCAGGTCGCCCAGCGTGTCGGGCAGTGTTCCGCTCAACTGGTTGTCATGCAGAGCGAGAATCTGGAGGTTGGACAGCTTGCCCAGCTCTGCCGGTATCGCGCCCTCGAGCTCGTTCTCGTACAGGAACAGGGTCTCAAGCTTCGTGAGGTCGCCGACCTCGGGCGGAATCTCCCCGGAGAGCTCGTTGGACTGCAGGGCCAGCACGTTGAGGTTTGAGAGCTTGCCCAGTTCGGGCGGCATCTTGCCGCTGAACTTGTTCTCGCCCAGGAGCAGCAACTCCAGGCTGGTGAGCTCGCCGAGTTCGTCCGGTATCGACCCGCTGAGCTCGTTGCCGGCGAGGACCAGGCGTACCAGGTTCGACAGGTCGCCGAGCTCCGCGGGTACGGCGCCGGTCAACTCGTTGTCGCTGAGGTAGAGCGCCTCCAGTTGCTCGAGGTCGGCGAGGTCCGCGGGGATGGCCCCCTTGAGCTGGTTATCGCTGAGGTCCAGCTCGATCACATGACCATTGCTGTCGGTGGTGACGCCGTACCACGAGCCGAGTGGGGCGTCGCTCACCCAGTTCGTGCGGTTGCGCCAGTGTCCGCCGTCCGTGGCGTTGTAGAGCGTGACGAGCGCTTCCCGATCGGCAGGAGGCGCGGCGGACACCGCAGCGGACTGACCCGTAACAGAGATGTCCATCACCGAGCTCCGCAGCCATCGGTTCGGTAGGACGTCCGGCCGGAAGAAGCGCGCCCGTGGGAAGATGCGGTCCCCCTCGACGGGGATGAAGCCGAACTCGATGCGTCCGTTGGGGCGCAGCCGCGCGGTGATCTGCCCCAGCACCTGCCCGTCCGACACCACGTCGGACGAGACCAGCCAGCGGTCCACCCGCGCATCAGTGGGGAAGAAGCGCCGGGCCGGCAGGATCAGCGCCTCTCCCTCGGGGCGGAAGCCGAACTCGACCCGGCCACTGCTCAGGCGTTGTGCCAGGATCCGCCCCTCGATGCTCGCGGGCTCGCCCGTCTCGAGGTTCCCGGCGTAAGGCACCGACGAGATCTCGGGCACGGTGCCGATGAGCAGCGCGGGCGTGCCGCTGCCGATCGTGGAGCAGCCGAAGCTGTTGCAGCCCACCACCCAGTAGAAGTTGCGGCTGGCATTGGGGTCGGCGTGCGTGTAGCTGGTGCCGGTGACGTCGGTCGCGAGTCCGTCGCAGAAGGAGGCGCGGCCGAAGCTGATGCGACAGCTCGAGCCGAAGAAGTCGTCGTAGTAGACCGTGTAGGAGTCGGCGTCGGCGGAGGCGTCCCAGCTCACGACTACCGTCGAGCCATCGTGCTCGTAGCGCTGGTTCGAGGGAGCCGACGGCGGGGCACCGCCGAGCCCGGCGGGGTTGGCGCTATCGATCTCGGAGCAGCCGTAGTTGTTGCAGGCCACGACCCAGTAGTAGTTGCTGCTCGCGTCGGGGTCGGCGTGTGTGTAGCTGGTGCCGGTGAGGTCGGTCGCAAGCTCGTCGCAGAAGGAGGCGCTGCCGAAGCTGATGCGACAGCTCGAGCCGAAGAAGTCGTGGTAGTAGACGGTGTACGAGTCGGCGTCGGTCGAGGCGTCCCAGGTGAGGACGATGGACGTACCGTCGTACGCGAACTCCTGGTTGGTGGGAGCCGTCGGCGGCGAGCCGCCGAGCCCGGCGGGGTTGGCGCTGTCGATCTCGGAGCAGCCGTAGCTGTTGCAGGCGACGACCCAGTAGTAGTTGCTGCTCGCGTCCGGGTCGGCGTGCGTGTAGCTCGTGCCGGTGAGGTCGGTCGCGAGTTCGTCGCAGAAGGAGGGGCTGCCGAAGCTGATGCGGCAGCTCGAGCCGAAGAAGTCGTGGTAGTAGACAGTGTACGAGTCGGCGTCGGTCGAGGCGTCCCAGGTGAGGACGACGGACGAGCCGTCGTATCCGTACTCCTGGTTCGCGGGAGCTGTCGGCGGGGAGCCGCCGAGCCGGGCCGGGTTGGCGCTGTCGATCTCCGAGCAGCCGTTGCTGTTGCAGGCGACGACCCAGTAGTAGTTGCTGCGCGTGTCGGGCTCGGTGTGGGTGTAGGTCGTACCGGGGAGGCCGGTGGCGAGCTCTTCGCAGAAGCTCGGGCTACCGAAGCTGATTCTGCAGCTCGAGCCGAAGAAGTCGTCGTAGTAGACCGTGTACGTGTCGGCACCGGCGGAGGCGTCCCAGCCGAGGACGATGGCCGAGCCGTCGTATGCGTAGCGCTGATTGGCGGGGGTCCCCGGGACCTGGTCCGATCCGTCGGTGGTCTCCTCTGCGCTTGGCGTTGGTGTCGGCGTCGGGGTGGGCGTTGGCGTTGGCGTCGGCGTCGGGGTGGGCGTTGGCGTCGGGGTGGGCGTCGGCGTGGGAGTCGGGGTGGGCGTTGGCGTTGGCGTCTGCGTGGGAGTCGGGGGCCTAGTTGGTGTGACTGAGTCGCCCGCGGTCTCAACGAGCCAGGTACCGTCGCGCTGTGCCTTGGCTACGAAGTTGTAGACGACGCCGTTGATGGTCGAATCCTTGATCTCGATGCTTCTCGTGCTGCTGAAGAACAGCAGACGCCCGCGGCCCGACGAGTCGACCGTGAATTCGACGGTGGTGCCTGGGTAGCTACAGCTCTCCTCGGACCCGACGACCAACCCCGCGGCGCATACGGTGTCCGTGGTCGACGTCGGAGTCGGCGTCGGAGTCGGGGTCGGAGTCGGGGTCGGAGTCGGCGTCGGAGTCGGGGTGGGGGTCGGTGTTTCGGTCGACTCCGGCGCGCTTGAGCCGGCCACCATCTCGATGATCCAGGTGCCGTCGCCCTCTGCGTTTGCGATGAAGTCGTAGACCACGCCGTTGATGGTCGTGTTCTCGAGTTGGATGTTCGTTCCGCCGCTGATGACGAGGAAGCTCCCGCGCCCCGACGCATCCACCGAGAACTCCACAGTGGTGCCCGGGTAGGTACAACTCTCGCCCGCTCCGACGATCAGCCCGGCGCTGCATTCGCGGCCGACCCCGACTTGCGCCGAGACCCTGCTCTCCGTTGCCGACAGTCCCAGGACGAGCGTGCCGACGAGTAGAACCAGGATGGGCGCCACTGTTCGCATGAGGGCGCTCACACTCAGCCCACTACGGGTCCACCGTACGAGTCCGCATACCCCGCGCTCGCGGGCTGAGGCGCCTACGGCAGCTTGACGATCGCCCATGTGCCGTCGCCCCTCTCCTCCGCCACGAACTCTCCGTCGAGGTCCTCAAGCCTGTTGCCGGTGAGGCGGTAGCTCGTCTCACTCTCCAGAACCCCCCAGCCGTCGGGGTCGACATAGAACAAACCGAAGTCCGTTACTCCGGCAGCGGAAGTCGTCGGGGATTCAGGAGTGGAAGCGGGAGCGGTCCCCGATGCAGGAGTCGAGGTCTCCGACGAATCCGGGGAGGTCTGCGGCGAGTCGCCCCCCCAGGCAGCCAGGAGCAGCGCCAGCACAGCGAGGATTGCCACAAGAGGGGCGGCGGATCGAGGCGCCACGCAGGCGCCCCACCCCCGCTGGGAAGTCGCCCTCAACGCGGCCAACATGTTCTGCCGGCCCTTGCTGGTGCAGACAGAACGCGCCAGGCGTGCCCGGCCAGTCTCCCCGACCACCCGGATGAAGCTGGGAGCGTAACCGGTGCGCATGAAGCCGCTCCCCTTCCCGCGAGCGTGCCCGGATCGTCACGGCCCGATCCCCCCGCAACAAGTGCCGAATGCCCTGGCCGGTCGGGGCATTTGCCCTGTCAGGGGACAGCCGACGCTGCCTCCGAGTGGCGCGGCACGCCGCTTACTACATGTCGTCGCGGCCGTCTCGCAGGGTCGGGTTGCCTTCGATGATCGGGCCGTGCCTGTGGCTCGCCACCAGTTGCGTAACTATTGCGGCCAGCGAGGTGTAGTACGGTGCCTCCGTCGTCCCGGCCGGAGCGAACAGGTGGTGGTCGGCGTGGCCGGCGCGACCCCACGCGTCACGTCAACTCGGGGCATTCGTCGTGGTCGAGGCGTCCCAGGTGAGGACGATCGCCGAGCCGTCGTACTGGTAACGCTGGTTAGGAGGGCTGTCGGGGCCGCCCGCTCCCAGCCTCGTCCGCTTCAACGGGAGCCTCGGGCTCATCGAGAGCGTTCCTGGATTTGGTCGCAGTGACCGTGAGGGTGTAGGAGCCTGTATCGCCGCCCCACCCTGCCACTGCAACGTAGTGAGTGCCGGACTCGGTGGCCGTCCAGATGATGCGCGACCCGAAGGATTCACCGCCGTCGTCGTCAAGCTCCAACTGCCTCGAATCGGAGTCAAACAGGGCCGCAACCGAGTCGTCCAGAGTTCCCAGATCCACGTCGATCCGGTAGGTGTGTCCGCGCTCCGCGGCGAAGGCGAAGTAGTCGATGTCTCTCCCATGACCCAGCACACCGGTCACTGTCTCCCCGACGCTTGCGAGGGTGGCCTCGTCGGCTGAGTCTCCGTGGTCGTCCGTGGTGTCCGGAGCGTCACGGATCGCAGTGACCGTGAGGGTGTAGGAGCCTGTATCGCCCCAGCCTGCCACCGCAACGTAGTAAGTACCGGACTCGGTGGCCGTCCAGATGATGCGCGACCCGAAGGATTCCCCGCCGTCGTCGTTGAAGTCCAGCTGGTGCGAAGCGGGGTCGTACAGGGCCGCAACCGAGTCGTCCAGAGTTCCCAGATCCACGTCGATCTGGTAGGTCTGTCCGCGCTCCACGGCGACGGCGAAGTAGTCGACGTCTCTGCCATGGCCCAGCACACCGGTCACTGTCTCCCCGACGCTTGCGAAGGTGGCCTCGTCCGCTGAGTCTCCGTGGTCGTCCCTCGTGTCCGGAGCATCACGGATCGCAGTGACCGTGAGGGTGTAGGAGCCTGTATCGCTGCCCCAGCCTGCCACTGCAACGTAGTGGGTAGCGGACTCGGCGGCCGTCCAGGTGATGCGCGACCCGAAGGATTCCCCGCCGTCGTCGTCGAAGTCCAACTCGCGCGCACGGGAGTCGTACAGGGCCACAACCGAGTCGTCCAGAGTTCCCAGATCCACGTCGATCCGGTAGGTCTGTCCGCGCTCCGCGGCGAAGGCGAAGTAGTCGATGTCTCTCCCATGACCCAGCACACCGGTCACTGTCTCCCCGACGCTTGCGAAGGTGGCCTCGTCCGCTGAGTCTCCGTGGTCGTCCCTGGTGTCGGGAGCGTCACGGATCGCAGTGACCGTGGGGGTGACAGGAACCGGGCGATCCCTCTCAGACAGGTCGTCCTCGTCCTCAAACAGGTCGTCTTCGTCAACTGAGGCGGTCACGATGACGAAGTCCCCGTCAAGCTGGACGTCATCGATGTCAAACTCGAACGAGCGGTCCTCCTCGATCTGGTTTTCCAGCTCGTCCATCTCAGACTCGGCTGTCCGTTCGTTGCGAAACAGCGCCGCGATTGTGATCTCGACCAGGTAGTCACTATCGCCTCTGCGGAACGATACGCCGGCGGCACGGCAGCCGCGGATTTCGTAGTCCAGGCATTGCTCCTGTGCGGAGGAGATCCAGCCCGCTCCCGCTCTCTTCAGGGCCCTTCCCAGGTCGCTGTCCGCGTCGTCCAACAGGGATCCAGAGCCGCTGTCGAGCATCCTCAGCACACTCTTGACGGCCTCGACATCTCCGATGACCATCCGACCTTGGTCCTCAAAAAGCGCGACCGACTCAAAGGGCGCGACCGGCTCGAGCGGCCACGCCGCGCCCTCCCACAGTTCGAACCCCCGGTACTGGTCGTCGTAATAGTCGTCGTCCTCGAGTTGATCCCGGACGTGCACGAAGTCGACGTCGCCCTCAACCACGAGCAGCTGCCAATCATCCCCGGAGGCTAGGACAAGCGTCGTGAGCTCGTCCGTCAGGACTCCCATCTCCTCAAGGCCGTACTCGCTCAAGTCCTCAACTTCGTCCCTGAGTGCTCTGGGTGCTTCTTCGCCCCTGATCTCCTCGAGGTCATAGACCACGACGTTTTCGGAGTCGGCGGGGACGAGTGCCATGATCCCGGCCAACTCGGCGCTTCCACCTCCTCCTGTCGCGCACGCTTGTACGAACGCGGCCGCGAGGAGCAAAGCGGCAAGGAAGCGCAGGGATGGGACATGTGAACCCGCGTCGTGCCCTGTTGCCCTGCTGGTCATCGGCATTGGCGCTCTGTGTCATCCCTGGACCGTATGGAGTGACCGGCTCCGAGTTCGCAAAGTCGCGGTCATCAGACGCGAGGGAGCCGCTCCTCTTCCCGCATCCATGTCTGCATCGTCACGGCCCGATCGCACCGCAATCAAGTGTCAGATGCCCTGAGCAGTCGGGGCATCTGCCCTGTCAAGCGACAGCAGACGATGCCTCCGAGTGGCGTGAGCACGCCGCTCACTACATGTCGTCGCGGCCAATCTCTTGGGGTCGAGTGCCCTCGATGATGCGGCCGTGCGTGCGGCAAGCAACCAGTTGCTCAACTCCTACAGCGAGCGAAGGTGTCCCGCGGTGCGTCAGTCCACAGGGCCGGAGCGGGTGGTGGCCGGCGTGGCCGGCGGCGACCCACGCTTCACGTCAACTCGGGCACTCGTGTCATGGATCGTTCCGCCCCGACTACGCATCGTCCTCTACGTAACCGTCTAGCAGTCCGTTCCGTTCGGCCCAGAGCACCAGCTCCTGCATCGATCCAACCGCAAGCTTCGCTCGGATGTAGTAACGGCGTTCCGACATACGTTTGTCCCGTGACACTCTGGCCTGCGTGTCAGCCCCGCTCCTGCGGAACCACGCACGTTACGGTCGCGCCGCCCATGGCGCCCCTCGGTTCGACGACAAGACGGCCGCCCAGGCGCTGGGCGTGCCCGTCCATGTTCTCGAAGCCGCGACCGCGTTGCGCGTGGTCGGTGGGAAGCCCAACTCCGTCATCCGACACCGATAGCCGCAGCTCATCCTTACCACACGCCAGGTGGATCACCACCCTGCTCGCTTCGGCATGGCGATAGGCGTTGGTGAGCGCGTTGTGCGCGATCGAGAAGAGCAGGCCCCTGGCCTCGGTCGAGATGGGCGGCTCGACTCCAGTCTGCGTCAGCTCGCACGGCACAGAGGTGACGTTGGTGAAACTGGCGGCGTGGGATCTGAGAGCGGAGCTCAACGCGACGCCCTCGTAGATGCCGCCCATGTGGATGGGGTGTCTCAACTCCCAGATGGCGGAGCGGGACAGCCGGGAGGTCGCCTCCAGGGTGGCGGCCAGCTCCGGGTTGGCGTCCCCGGCCTGGGACCTCGCAGTGTCGATGCCGAGGCCGATCATGTACGCCGACTGTGCCGTGGTGTCGTGAACCGTCTGCGAGAACTCGACCCGCTCACGCTGCAGGTCGCGCTCGCGCTCCACAGCTTGCCTCCACCTCGCTCGCTCGAACCTGGCGATGATGTTCACAATTGCGGCCACCGCGTACATGACGAGAATCCGGGCGAGCAGGGGCCGCTCCTCCGTCGCAGCAGTGTCGATGCCGTCTCCAATGGTCAGGCTGATGGCCAGGTAGAGAACGGCCACAAAGGTCGCGCAGGCCATCGTGAGCCGGAAGGACGTGAGCACCAGGGCGTACCCGGCAAGCTGAGGGTAGTACAGCAGGTGCAGGAACTGATGACTGAATCCTCCCCCTGCTGCCACGCCGATCGAGAGTATGAATACATCCAGCGTCGCATTGAGGAGAATCCAGCCGCGTGTCACGGTCTGGTTCGTCGCCAGCCGGTAGTGCGTGTATCCGTTGAGGCCTACCAGCAGCAAGAGGCCCGGCACATACAGCGCATAGGTCTCCAGCCAATCCACGGGTCGGTACACCCACAGCACCAGGCCGCAGCCGACGATGAGCCAGCGGGCCCAGACGAACGTCCTCGCGATGAGCCCCAGACCGTCCGGATCGTCGTCGCGGCGCTCCCAATTGGTTATGCCAAGGACATTCGCCGTCGTAGTGACCACGTGGACACTCCGGCTGTAGAGGGATCCTTCAGCCATCTCCCCTCCGACCAGCGCTGTGCCTCAGGTTGTGGTCATCGGGGCGTGCCCAGGCGCTTCGTTCCCAGGCTCAGCCGATGCTGCCTCCTACAAGAAGGACGTGCTCCTACGATCCGGGCAAGAGTGCCAGGGTAGATTGATGACGCATCCAGCGCAGTGTTCCATCGGCTGACGGCCAGTTGAGGAAGACAAGGCCGGGAGCGCATCGTCCTAACCCTCCGGGTCATAGTCATCCAGCAGCCCGTTCCGAGCAGTCCAGAGCACCAGGCCCTGCATGGACGTGACCCCCAGCTTTTCCTGGATGACGTAGATGGCGTTTCGCACGGTCACCGGCTTGACACCCCTCTGTTCAGCTATCCGGGCGTACGACATGCCCCCTGCAAAGGCGACGAGTATCTCCCGCTCCCTCGCGGTCAGCCCGGCAGCGTCGGCTGCGTCTCCCACCTCCGCTGCACTCCGGATCGCCGCGAACGCGCCACGCACCACCTCGGCGGGCAGGCGATACTCCCCCCGGAACACGCCCCGCACCGTCGACAGAAGCCGCTCCCTGTCGGTTTCCTTCTGAAGGTACCCGGTTGCCCCGGCAGCCACCGCCTCCAGTACGGCCGTTTCCTCGTTCGCGACCGTCAGCATGACCACCCGGGTCTCGGGGGCGGACTCCATGATCTCGCGGCAAGCCTCGATTCCGTCTTTCCTGGGCATCATGACGTCCATCACCACCACGTCCGGCGACACCTCGGCTGCCACTCTGACTGCCTCTTCGCCATCCCCTGCCTGGCCCACCACCTCGAACTCGCCGGACTGCTCCAGGACGAGTCTCAGCCCCTCCCTCACGATGGAGTGGTCGTCTACCACCATCACCCTGATGCGCCGGTTCGATGTCATCCCGGGTTCCCCTCAGCCGAACTCCGACAGGGTCACACAACCACCATTGCGCCGCCCGAATGGTGACCTCCGCGATCGTGTCCCTCTCGACCGTGAGTTGGCGAGGCACCGTGATCGTTCTGGCGGGGTTCCTGGCGCCCAGCCAAGCTAACCAGCCGGTCCTGCCCTCCGCAACAGAACGAGGCCCTGAGCACAGAGCGGTAGCACCCATGGTGGGTTCAGACCGCTGACGCCCGGCGCCGCCTCCTGAGATGGCCTCCCCGGCGAGGACTTCAACTGCCGGTGACCACACTGAGGTTGGAGCCACGAAGACCGGGGCCTCGAAGCTCGAGGCTCGCTCAATTCCGCCTGGCGCGCCTCGCGAGGGCGACCGTCACCACCGCCGGCACGCGGCGGATCTTGTCGGAGCTGAACAAGCGAGGCGATGTTCGTGCAGTGGTAGCCATAACACCAGCTGGCAACTCTCCCCGACTCTCGGCCCGAATACGCACACGCTGAGCCGACGCACTCGAAGGCGCGCGTGCTCGCGACTCAGTGGCGGCCCCGCTGTGGTGCGACAATGGCGGCGTGAGGGATACCGAGGAGCCCTCGATCGCGCTCACACCTCCTGGGGAGCACCGTGCGACTGATGGACGCGACCCGGCTGGCGCGACTCGCCCGGCCCGGCCCGGCCGGGGCGATTGCGCTTTTGGCAGTGTTGGTCGTCCTCTACAGCACGTCGATCGACATCCGGGCGAGCCGTGACGCCTCGATCACCGGCGACGAGCCGTTTTACCTGATCACAACGCAGAGCCTGCTGCAGGACGGGAACCTCGATCTGCGGAGGCAGTACGCGACGCGCTCGTACGAGGCGTTCTTCGACCACCCCGGCGGACTGTGGTCGCAGTCTGTGCCGCTCGATGATGGGCGGGTGCTGAGTCCGCACAACGTCGGGCCTTCGGTGCTGGTGCTGCCGGGGTTTGCGATCGACGGGCTGGTGGGGGCGCAGGTGCAGCTCGTGCTCATGGCGGCGCTGACGTGGGCGCTCGCCTATGTGCTCGCGCTGCGACTGACGGGTGCGCGGCCGTGGCTGGTCTGGGTCGCGACGGCGCTCGTGGCGTTGAGCGCGACCGGGTACATCTACTCGTCCGAGGTGTACCCCGAGATCCCCGCGGGCCTCGTGCTCGTGAGCGTCCTGTTGCTCACGACCGGCCCGGAGCGACCGTCGGCGCTTCGAGTGCTGGCAGTGGTCGTGCTGCTCTCGACGTTGCCGTGGCTGGGGTACGAAGTACGCGCCGCTCGCCGCGCTGCTCGCGCTCTACGTGCTGTGGCGCGCCGGACCACGCGGCCGAGGGGTGCTCCTGGCCGGCGGCGCGGTCTCCGTGTTCGGCTACGGCGCATTCCACCTCGCTACGTATGAGTCGCTCACGCCGTACAACGTCAATCTCGTCTACGCGGGCGACACCGCTGCCGGCGCGCTGGTTCGCCACATCGAGTTCGGCGACCGCATCTACCGGTTGTGGGGACTGCTCATCGACCGGCGGTTCGGGGTCGCGCGCTGGGCGCCGGTGCTGGTGCTGCCCGGGCTCGTCCTCCTCGCCCGCGACGACTCGCGCATGCGGCTCGTGCTCGGGCTGATCGGGGCGCAGGTGCTCATCGCCACGTTTGTGGCGATCACGATGATGGGGTGGTGGTTCCCCGGCCGCACGCTGGCGACGGTGTTCCCGCTGCTGCCGATCCCGCTCGTCGTCGCAGTCGCGGGGGGCGCGACCGCGTGGCGCGTGGCGCTCGCCGTACTCGGCGCCTACTCCGTCGCAGCCAGCTCGGCGCGGTGAAGGCCAGCGCCCGCAGGACCGCGCGAGGAGGGAGCGCCCGCAGCGCGTCCCGCATGGTCATCCAGGCGCGGTCGAGCACGTCGATGCGCGTCCGTGGAGCGGGCGCGGCACGGAGCCAGAACAGGCCCGCCGCGGCGACGACCAGCAGGAGCGCGGGAATGCCGAGTACGACGGGGCTCTCCCCGCCGACGGTGGTGAGCGGAAGCAGCGCAGTCGCGATGGCGAGCAGCGCCGCAACGTCGAGCACGCGCGCGACGACCGTCGAGACGGTCGCCTCCGCGAGCGGGACGCCGGCACAGGCTGCGAGCGCGGGTCGGAGCACCTCGCCGGCCTTGACCGGCAAGGCGTGGTTCGCGAGCAGCGAGGCGTGCAGGATCGCCACGAGTCGCCCTATGCCGGGCTGCTCCGGCTCGCCGCCGAGGAGCGCGCGCCACGCGAACGCGGCAGCGTACCCCCCGACCAGCACCGCGAGCAGCCCCGGGTTGCGAGCGAGCTCGCCGAGACCCTGGCGCAGCAGTGCTCCGTCGGCGGCCGCTACGATCAGCAGCGCGCTAAGGGCGACGAGGGCTGCGGCTGCGAGCCAGCGCATCGGCCGATGGCGCGCGAACGCGGCAAGCGACGTGGGGACGCCGACGCGATCGTGCGTCACGTGGGTCGCGGAGCGGGTGGAGACCACGTCAGGCAGCTGAGTATCCGATCCATGCGCCGGTGTTGAGTCCCGGCATGGTCGATGTCGTCGTGTGAAGCGCCGCCATGATGTATCTGCTACTGCATCTCAAATGCAGCTTGCACTAACATCGTCCAGCAGGTTCTACTGGTGACCGCGAACAGTGTCAACGCTTCACCGCGTTTGGGAACGACGAATTCCAGGGAGCAGTCGTGGCTTTACCCAGGTTTGGCGCGCAGCTACCGCGCGCCCAGAGTCCGTACACATCCATGCGCACGCGTCTCGCGCTGCTCATCGCCTGCGTGGCTGCCGCGGCAGCGATGCTCGCTGCGAGCTGCGGCGATGACGGGGATCAGCGGCTCACGATCTACTCGGGGCGCAGCCCGGAGCTCGTTGGCCCGCTGCTGGAACGCTTCGCCGAGGAGACGGGCATCGACGTGGGCGTCCGCTACGGGAGCACCGCGCAGCTCGCCGCACTGCTCATCGAGGAAGGCGACCAGAGCCCCGCCGACATCTTCATCTCGCAGGACGCGGGCGCCCTCGGGGCCGTGCAGGCGGCCGGCCTCTTCACCACGATCGACGACGACATCCTCGAACGCGTTGCGCCGACGTACCGCTCGCGCGAGGGCCAGTGGGTCGGCCTGTCCGGGCGCGCGCGCGTGGTTGTCTACAACACGGAGGCATTGACGCCCGACGACCTCCCCGACTCGATCCTCGAGTTCACCGACCCGAAGTGGCGCGGCCGCGTGGCGTGGGCGCCGACCAACGGCTCGTTCCAGGCCTGGGTGACGGCGCTGCGCGTCAGCGAGGGCGAGGACGGTGCACGTGCCTGGCTGGAGGGGATGCGCGCGAACGAGGCGCCCGAGTTCCCGAACAACTCGTCGATCGTCGAGGCGGTGGGGCGCGGGGAGATCGACGCGGGTCTCGTGAACCACTACTACCTGAGCCGGTTCCTCGCCGAGCACGGGGATGACTTCCCCGCCCGCAACTACCACACGGGCCCGGGTGACATCGGCACACTCGTCAACGTCGCCGGCGCGGGTGTGCTCCGGACTTCGAAGGCGACCGACTCCGCGCGACAGTTCCTCGAGTTCATGCTGAGCGAGGAGGCCCAGCGCTACTACGCCGAGACGAACACCGAGTACCCGCTCGTGGCGGGAGTGGAGGGTGCGCCGGGACTACGGTCGATCGCCGACCTGCAGCCCCCCGCGATCGACCTGAGCGACCTCTGGGACCTCGAGGGCACGCTCCGCCTGCTGCGTTCGGCCGGCGTCTTGCCGTAGGCCGACTCAGCCATCATGAGGTGCACTCAGGGCAGGATGATCACCAGCGTCGCATTGCCGGAGCAGAACCCCGACGCTGTTGCGAAGCGTGAGGCCGCAGGAGCCATGACAGAATGGGTCAACCAGTGACGGCCAGGGCCGGCCGGACCAGGGATCCCGCTGTTCGCAGCGCGGGCCTGCTTCTGCTGCTCACGGCGGCTGCCACCGTGGTGATGGTGTTCGCGCGCGTCGCCGCGGATGCCGACCAACCCGACCTGCTGGAATCCATCCGCGCAATCGCCGCCAGCAAAGCCATGTACAGCGTGAGCGGCGCTGCGCGTCTCGGCTCCGGGCTCACGTTGATCGCGGGAGCATGGTTCCTCTGGAGAACCTGGATCGTTCGAGAACGAGTCGGCACGCCGATCGCCCCGCTTCTGCTCGCCGTCTCGGGCGTCTTCACCGCCGTATCCGGCGTGTGCGCCCTCGCGCTGGCCGCGTCCGCGCCGGCCGCGTCGGAGGCCGCTGCCCTCGGCGTCGTGGACGCCTCCACCGAGGTGATCGCGAGCGTCCGATCGGTCACCGGCAAGCTGGGGTTCGCAGCGGCGGGGTTGGCGCTGCTGGCGGCGGCGCAGCGGCAGTGGACGGCCGGGGGCGCGATACGGCGCATTGCGCCGGGTTCGCTGGCGCTCGGGATGGCGATGCAGTTCATCTGGGTGGATGCCGCAACGATTGTGCACCGGATCAGCGGTATCGCCTTTGTACTGTGGCTTATCGGTATCGCCTTGATGCTGGTGACAGGCCGGGTAGAGCGACACTTCGCCGCGATGCAGGACTCGTCTCGGGCGGGCCATCGCTAGCACGGGGCGCGCGAGCGCCAGCGATCCCTGGCAAGCAACGTGTGCGACGCGGCGGCCCTCTCACGGGATGCCCAGCAGGGTCCCAACACCGATGCCGACCATCATTCCGCGCGCACGTTCGACCAACTCCACCGCTTCGCTCCAGCCTCAACCCCGGTGACCACACAGGCTCGCGCATCCTCGACGTCCGAGTCGCGCGCGATCACTCCGCCAGTTATGTAACTCCAGGATGCATCGAATCTCCTCGGGACGGCCTTAGAGCAGGAAGGCGTAATATTACGCGCGGGCGAGCGTATGGAAGGGCGTCGTGGCGTGCCGGAAGTCAGCCTGCCGTTTGAGCTCGCGCTGCCTTCCATGAGCCGTGCCATGGTCGCCACCCTCGCGCTCGCCACGATCGTCGGCGTGCTCACCGCCGACGTGTTGTTGCGTCTGCGGCCCTTCTCACAGCGTTCGAGATCGCGTGTGGCCTCGCTGACCAGTTTCCTGACGCTGATCGCCGGCTGCCTCGCCCTCGGAGCGCGAGTACCTGTGGGGCCGTTCGCGTTCGCTGCCTCGGGAGCGGCACTGATCGGGGTGCTCGTGTACTGGCAGGCATACACGAGGGTCACGCGCGACCGGGGTGTGGGT
>Ga0209754_1000832_pt1 | contig 36634 bp, 35 predicted proteins | sample MesohylBB_FD_187295 | JGI IMG/M metagenome (GOLD analysis project Ga0209754, IMG submission 187295) | Host-associated microbial community of the marine sponge Aplysina aerophoba from Gulf of Piran - sponge mesohyl, lysed by bead beating... | ecosystem: Host-associated > Porifera > Sponge >...
CCCATCCACGGCTTGTTTGTACGGTCGGCACAAAGAACGTGGATGCCCGGATCAAGTCCGGGCATGACGAGAGAAGAATAGCGTCCCCGAAGTGCGTGTCCGGGGCGGGATACTAGGCCGTGGCCGAGTGGGTCTACCGCTTCGGCGGGGGTGAGGCGGACGGCGACGCCGGGATGCGCGCGCTGCTTGGCGGCAAGGGCGCGAACCTCGCCGAGATGGCCGCCATCGGCTTGCCCGTTCCGCCCGGCTTCACCATTACCACCACGCTCTGCAACGCCTACTACGCGCAAGCGCGCGCGCTGCCCGACGGCCTCAATGCCGAGATCGAGGCGGGCCTCGCCCATATCGAGCGGATCGCAGACGCAGGCTTCGGCGACCCCGATCGCACGCTTCTGGTCTCCGTCCGCTCCGGAGCCCGCGCGTCGATGCCCGGCATGATGGACACCGTCCTCAACCTCGGCCTCAACGACGCGACGGCCGACGGCCTCGCGCGCGCGAGCGGCGATGCCCGTTTCGCCTACGACAGCTACCGCCGCCTGATCCAGATGTACGGCGATGTCGTCCTCGGCGTCGGTCACCGCTCCTTCGAGGAGCTGCTGGAGCGGGAGAAGGAAGCCAGAGGCTACCGCCTCGACACCGACATGGAGGCCGGCGACTGGTCCCGCCTGATCGAGGACTACAAGGCGCTGGTGCGCGAGGAGACCGGCCAAGACTTCCCGCAGGACGCGCGGGCGCAGCTAAAGGGCGCGATCGGCGCGGTCCTCGATTCGTGGATGAATGCGCGGGCCGTCACCTACCGCAGGCTGCACGGCATCCCGGCGGAATGGGGCACGGCGGTCACCGTGCAGGCCATGGTGTTCGGCAACATGGGCGATGACTGCGCCACCGGCGTCGCCTTCACCCGCAACCCCTCCACCGGCGATGCGGCGCTCTACGGCGAGTATCTGGTCAACGCGCAGGGCGAGGACGTGGTGGCCGGCATCCGCACCCCCCGCGCCGTGAGCGAGGCCGCGCGTGCGGTGAGCGGCACCGAGGGCCCCTCCATGGAGCGGGCCATGCCCGAGGCCTTCGCCGCGCTCCAGGCGGCGCTCGGCCGGCTCGAAGGCCATTACCGCGACATGCAGGACGTCGAGTTCACGGTGCAGCAGGGCACCCTCTGGATCCTGCAGACCCGTGCCGGCAAGCGCACCGCCAAGGCGGCGCTGAAGATCGCCGTCGACATGGCAGGCGCGGGCCTGGTGAGCGAGGCGGAGGCGCTGACGCGGGTGGACCCGCTGGCGCTCGAGCAGCTGCTCCATCCCACCCTCGACCCCGACGCGCCGCGCCGGATGCTGGCGCGCGGCCTGCCGGCATCGCCCGGTGCTGCCTGCGGCAAGGTCGTCTTCGACGCCGACGAGGCGGAAGACCGCGCCGCGCGGGGCGAGGCGGTGATCCTGCTCCGCACCGAGACCAGCCCCGAGGACATCCACGGCATGCACGCGGCACGCGGGATCGTCACCAGCCGGGGCGGCATGACTAGCCACGCCGCCGTCGTCGCCCGCGGCATGGGGCGCCCCTGCATCACCGGCGCCGGCGAGCTGCGCATCGACGAAGCGGCGCGAGAGTGCCGGGCAGGGGGCGCGGTGATCGCGGCGGGCGATGTCGTCACCATCGACGGCACCAGCGGCGAGCTTCTGGAAGGCGCGGTGCCGACCATCGAGCCCGCGCTCTCCGACGACTTCGCCACCCTCATGGGCTGGGCAGACCGCGCGCGGCGCCTGCGTATCCGCGCCAACGCCGAGACGACCGAGGATGCCGAGACGGCGCTCCGCTTCGGCGCGGAGGGGATCGGCCTCTGCCGCACCGAGCACATGTTCTTCGACGACGAGCGCATCGTCGCGGTACGCGAGATGATCGTGGCGACGGATGCGGACGGCCGCCGCGCCGCGCTCGCCAAGCTGCTGCCGGCGCAGCGCAGCGATTTCGCCGCGCTCTTCCGCCTCATGGCGGGTCTCCCGGTGACCATCCGCCTGCTCGACCCCCCGCTGCACGAGTTCCTGCCCCGCTCCGACGCTGAGATCGCGAGCGTCGCCCAAGCCGCCGGGGTCACCTTCGAGGCCCTGCGCGCGCGCATCGCGCAGCTGCACGAGATCAACCCGATGCTGGGGCACCGCGGCTGCCGCCTCGGCATCTCCTATCCCGAGATCTACGAGATGCAGGCGCGCGCCATCTTCGAGGCGGCGGCGGAGGCCGGCGGCGTGCGCCCGGTCGAGCTCGAGATCATGATCCCGCTGGTGGCGACCAGGCGCGAGCTCGACATCCTCAAGGATGCGATCGAGCGCGTGCACGAGGCAGTAGTGCATGAGACAGGCGCGGAGATCGCCTATGCAATCGGCACCATGATCGAGCTGCCGCGCGCTGCGCTGCGCGCCGGCCAGATCGCCGAGAGCGCGTCCTTCTTCAGCTTCGGCACCAACGACCTGACCCAGACGACCTTCGGCATCTCGCGCGACGATGCGGCGAGCTTCGTGGGCGACTACGAGCGGGCCGGAATTCTGCCGCGCGATCCCTTCGTCACCATCGACCCGGACGGCGTAGGTGAGCTGGTGCGCATTGCCGCAGAGCGCGGCCGGGCAACCCGCGCCGACCTCAAGCTCGGCATCTGCGGCGAGCATGGCGGCGATCCGGATTCGATCGCCTTCTTCGAAGACGTCGGCCTCGACTACGTCTCCTGCTCACCCTACCGCGTGCCGGTGGCGCGCCTCGCCGCTGCCCAGGCCGCCATCGCGCGGGGCGGAGAGGCCGATACCCTCAAGGAAGATCGGGAGGGATAACCCGCGCCTCGCCTGCGGTGAGTGGTTCTCCCGCCTCGGCAGCCGCCGCGATTCTCTCCAGGCGCAAGACCGCCAGCGCGGCATCATCTAGGCCTGAGCGGATCTCGCCCACCTCCCGCTCGCCCGCCATGATCGGCGTGCCGGCCGGCGGCAGCGGCCCTTCCAGCGCAACCGGCGCGAGACGCCGGCGCACGAGGCCGCGGTGCTTGGTGCGTGCCGTCAGCTCCTGGCCGACGTAGCAGCCCTTTTCGAAATCGACGCCGTTCAGCGCCTCGAAGCCGCACTCCATCAGCGTCGCCCTGCCGACCTCCATGTCACGGCTGCCGTCGGGCGCGCCGTGGGCGATGCGGTGGCGCTCGAAGTCGGCGATGTGCCCTTTGGCGAAGCCCGCCTGCTCCAGAAACGCGAGGTCCAAGCCGCGTGGCAGGACTGCGCGAAGCCCGAGCGCCGCGCCTCTGGGGTCGCGCAAGATGGTGCCGCCCTCGCAGGGCGTCGCGCCGCCTTCGCCGAGCGGCACGCTGAACGTTCCGCCGCTATCCTCACTACCGAAGAGCGCCACTACTCGAAAATCCTCGGTCGCGTCGGCGAGCTGGATATCGGCGCGCAGCCTGTAGGCCACCAGCCGCCCCCCAAGGTCGCCGACGCGCGGCCCCTCGCAATCGAGCAGGTAGCCATCCCCCTGCCGCAGAACGAAGAAATCGTGCAGAAACTTGCCCTGGGGCGTCAGCAGCGCGGCGTAGATGCCGCGCGCCTCGGACACGCGCTCGACGTCGTTGGAGATCAACCCCTGGAGGAAGGGGCCGGCGTCCGGGCCATCCACGGTGATCACGCCGCGGTCGTCGAGCGGGACGTAGAGAGGGGTGCTCATCGCCGAGAGTCGGGGCCTTTCGCGGACCATCACATCCAGCAGCCACTATAGACCCGCCGGGCGCCGACGACGATTGCGCCATGGCCCCGGTTGCCGGTCCCAAGATGGCGCCGCGCAAGAGCGGCGCCGGCGCGTGAGCGCCAGATCACGGCGAAGCTGGAGGCCGAGGCCGGAATCGAACCGGCGTACACGGATTTGCAGTCCGCTGCATAGCCACTCTGCCACCCGGCCCCCGGGGCGTCCATCAGCGTCCGCACTTCATTTAGGCGCCGCGTACCGCCAGGGTCAACCGTCTTCGACCTGGAACGTCCACCACAACCTCAGTGAGCGCGTCTGGCGACCCGTGGGCGCGCCGGCTACACTCGACGCCTGTCCACGGCAGGAGGATTCAGGATGACGGCGGAGCTTACACGCGACGAGGAAGTCAGGCGGGCACTCGAGACGATCTTCGCCGCCGATTCCGAGATTTATCAGACGCGGGGATTTCAGCGCCGCATCGGGTTCGGAACCCGCCCGGCGCTCCTGATCATTGACCTTGCCAATGCCTGGACCCGGCCGGGTCACAATTTCACATGCGACAACATGGAGGTGATCATCCCCACCAACCAGCAGCTGCTGGCCGCCGCACGCGAAAAGAACATTCCCGTCATCTATACGACGACGGCCTATCAGGACCCGACCGGGCCGCGCGCCGACACCGGGCTCTGGCACATGAAGATTCCGGTCGAGACCCTGCGCGAGGGCTCGCCCGAGGCAGCGATCGACGAGCGCATCGCGCCGATGCCGGAGCGCGGCGAGCAGGTGATCGTGAAGAAGCGCGCGAGCGCCTTCCACGGCACCTACCTCGCGGGCTATCTCCGCGCCCAGCGGGTGGACACGGTGATCATCACCGGGGTCACAATGGCCGGGTGCGTGCGCCATTCGGCCGAAGATGCGATCGCCGACGGCTTCCGCCCCATCGTCGTTCGGGAAGGCGTGGGCGACCGGGTACCGGGGGTCGTGGAGTGGAACCTGTTCGATATCGACGCCAAGTTCGGCGATGTCGAGCCGGCAGAGCGCGTTCTCGCCTACCTCAACGAGCTTGAGGCCTTCAGCAACGAATAGAAAGGGGAGCGTTCGTCATGGCCGCCGCCGATCTCGACCTCTGCTATATGAGCGCGCTCGACGCGCTCGCGGCGTTCAAGGCGCGCACGCTGTCGCCGGTCGAGCTGATGAAGGCGGTGATCGCCCGTTGCGAGGCGGTCAACCCGGCGCTCAACCTGGTCACCTACAGCTATTTCGAGCGCGCACTGGAGCAGGCCAAGACGGCCGAGGCGCGCTACGGCAAGACGGACGGGCGTCTGCGCACACTCGAAGGCCTGCCCTTCGCGAGCAAGGACTATCACGCGATCAAGGGCGAGATCACCACGATCGGCTCCAAGATCATGGAGCACAACCGCCCGGATCACACCTACCCGGTGACCGAGCGGCTCATGCGCGCCGGCGCGATCCTCCACATCCGCACCACGACGCCCGAGTTCGGCTATGCCGGGACGAGTCACAGCCCGCTCTGGGGCGTGAGCCGCAATCCCTGGAACAGCGACTACACGCCGGGCGGGTCATCCGGCGGCAGCGGCGGCGCGGTGGCCGCGGGCATGACCACGATCGCGGATGGCGGCGACGGCGGCGGGTCGATCCGCATCCCGGCCTCGGTCAACGGCATCTTCGGCTTCAAGCCGCCCTACGGCCGCAATCCGAACGACACCACCGCACCCCACGCCTTCCTGGTGCAGATCGGCGTACTGACCCGCACGGTGGCCGAATCCGCCCTGCTCCAGAACGTCGTCTCGGGCCCCCACAAGGCGGACATCGCCTCCCTCAGGACACGAGTTCGCCTGCCGCTCGCCTACGAGGGCATCGAGGGCTGGCGCATCGCCTACTCACCCGATCTCGGCTACGTCGAGGTCGACGAAGAGGTGCGGGAGAACACGCGGAAAGCCGTGGACGTCTTCCGCGAGCTCGGCTGCGACGTCGAGGAGGTTGATCTCGGCTGGACCTCGGGCGTGCTGAACCAGTATCTGCGGCTCTTCGAGGTCCTCTTCGCCAGCGGGCTTCAGGACTTTCTCCCTGAATGGCGCTTCGAGATGGACCCGAAGGTGGTCGATCTGGTGGAGAAGGGGAAGCGCGTCAGCGCCGTCGAATTCGAGCGTGTCAGCCAAACGCGGGGCCGGATGTACCAGAAACTCGCCCCGATCCTCGAGCGCTATGACGTCATGATCTGCCCGACGCTCGCGGTGCCGGCGGTCAAAGCCGACCACACCAACATGGATCCCGGCTTCACCATCAACGGCAAGCCTGTCGAGCCGCACCTGGGCTGGCTGCTGACCTATCCGTTCAACATGATGAATCAGTGTCCAGCGGCAAGTGTGCCGACCGGATTCGCACGAAACGGCGTTCCCACCGGCCTGCAAATCGTCGGCCGCACCTACGACGATACCCGCGTGTTTCGCGCGGCGGCGGCCTTCGAGGCGGCGACGAACTGGAGCCGGCACCGCCCGCCGCTCTAGTCGGGAAATCTCGGCACGGTCACAGTTTACGTGGCGTGCTCGATCGGCGCCGCCATCGGGATTCACCCGCTCCGGCGCGCGACCCGCTATAATGAGACATGCCGCGCTACCAACGTTACCTGCTGCGCCAGCTTGTTGGTCCCTTCCTGCTCGTCACGCTGGGGCTTACGGCGGTCGTCTGGCTGTCGCAGTCGCTGCGCATCATCGACCTGATCGTCAACAAGGGTCTGTCGTTCAGCACCTTCCTGCTGATGAGCATGCTGGTGCTGCCGACATTCCTGAGCGCGATCCTGCCGATCGCATTCTTCTGCTCACTTCTCTTCGTCTACAACAAGCTCACGATCGACAGCGAGCTGGTCAGTTTGCGCGCGGCCGGCGTGAGTCAGTGGTCGCTGGCGAAGCCGGCGCTGGCGATGGCCACGATCATCGTCGTCATCTCCTACGCGATCATCATGTACGTGATGCCTGTCAGCCACAGGGAGTTCAAGGAGCGGCAGTTCGTTCTGCGCGGCGATCACTCGGCGCTGCTCCTGGAGGAGGGCACCTTCAACACGCTGACCGAGGGCGTCACCGTTTACATCCGCGGGCGCAAAGGGGGCACGCTCCACGGCATCCTCGTGCACGACGCCCGCGAGCAGGAACGGCCGGTCACGATGATGGCCGAGCAGGGCAACCTGGTGCAGACCGCCGAGGGGCCGCGCTTCATCCTCATCAACGGCCATCGACAGCGGATCGACCGGGATTCGTCGAAACTCTCGCTGCTCAATTTCGAACGCTACACCATGGACTTGAGCGACTTCGTCCAACGCGGAGGCACGCGCTCGCGCGAGCCGCGCGAGCGGTTTATCGACGAGCTCCTCGACCCCAACAGCGAGGGGGCGGAGCGGCTGCGAGGCAAGTTCCTCTCCGAAGCGCACAACCGCATCGTCTCGCCGCTCTTCGGCTATGCGCTTGCTGCCATCGGGCTCGCGGCGCTGCTCTCCGGCAATGTGAACCGGCGCGGACAGTGGCGCCGCATCCTCGTGGCCATTGCAGCCGGGGTCATGCTCGAGGCCGTGGCCCTTTTCCTGGTCAACGCGACCGCCAAGAACAGCTCTCTCATCCCGCTCATGTATCTCAACCCGGTTCTCATGATTGCCGCGGCGATGGCCCTGATGCGAAATCGCTGGCCGCGCGTCCTCGGCGGCCGCAGAGCGGCGGTTGAGCCGGGCGCGCGAGGGTAGGAGCCGCGGCGCGTGCGTCTCTCATCCACCCTCTCGCTTTACATGGGCAGGCACTACCTGCAGAGCGTCGCGCTCGTGTTCCTGCTCGTCATGCTGACCATTCTCATTGCCGACACGATCGAGCTGCTGCGCCGCGCCTCCGGGCCGGACAAGACGGCGACGATCGAGACCGTTCTCCAGATGGCGTCGCTGCACATCCCCTTCATGGCGCAAAAGGCGTTGCCCTTCATCGTGCTCGTCGGCGGCATCGTGACCTTCGCGAAGATGACGCGGAGCCGCGAGCTCGTGGTGGCGCGTGCGGCGGGCGTCTCGGTCTGGCAATTCCTGCTGCCGGCGCTCGTCATTGCGGCGCTGCTGGGCGGCCTCTTCATGACGGTCGTCAATCCGCTCGCCTCGGCCACGACGTCGCGATTCGAACAGATGGACGCGACATACTTGCGCGGAAAATCGAGCCTCATGGAGCTTTCCAAGTCCGGCATCTGGCTCAGGCAGGGAGATTCGGAGAGCCAATCGGTGGTTCACGCCGAGCGTATCGATCAGGAAACGATGACGCTCTACGACACGATCATTTTCCTGTACGAGAAGGAGGATCAGTTCGTCGGGCGGATCGACGCCTCCGAGGCCCAACTGGAGGACGGGTTCTGGAACCTGGGAGATGCCCTCTTCAGCGCGCCGGACGAGCCCGCCCGGCATCAGGCGAACGCTCGTCTGCCGACCGACCTCACCCTGGAGCGCATCCAGAACAGCTTCTCGCCGCCGGAGACTCTGTCCTTCTGGGCATTGCCCGGTTTCATAAAGGTGCTGGACGATTCCGGCTTCTCTTCGGTGAAGCACCGGCTGCACTGGCATTCGCTTCTCTCCGGCCCACTCCTGCTTTGCGCGATGGTCTTGATCGCAGCGACCTTTTCGCTCCGTTTCACGCGGCGAGGTACTTGGGTGCTGGTTCTGGCCGGCCTGCTTACGGGCTTTCTCCTCTACTTCATTTCGGACCTCGTGCTCGCCCTTGGCCTTTCCGGCAAGCTGCCGCCGGTGCTTGCGGCGTGGACACCCGCAGGCATTTTCACGTTGCTCGGCGTTGCGGGCTTGTTCCACCTCGAGGACGGGTAGCGGCGGCATTATGAAGGTGCTCGCGCCGCTTGTTTTCGTGTGCTTCCTGGTCTTGTCCTCGCTTGAGGTGCATGCGCAACAAAGCGACTCTGCGCCCGATCTCGGCGACCTGATGACGGGCGATCTCCTGATGACCGCCGACGAGCTGACCTACGACCAGGCCGCCGACACCGTCATCGCCTCCGGCAATGTAGAAGTCGCCCAGGGTGATCGCGTGCTGCGTGCCGCCCGCATCCACTACCGGCGCGGCGACGATGTGGTGACGGCGTCGGGCTACGTCGCCCTGCGGGAGCCCACCGGCGAAGTGATGTTCGCGGAATCCGTCGAGCTCACCGGCGATCTGAGGGAAGGGCTGATTCACCATCTGAGTGTGCTGTTGACGGACCAGTCGCGGCTCGTTGCAAGCGGCGCCCGACGCATCGGCGGCACCCGCACGGTGATGCGGAAGGCGGTGTTTTCGCCCTGCGAACTATGCCCCGACGATCCCACCCCGGTACCGCTCTGGCAACTCAAGGCATCTCGCGTGATCCACGATCAGGTGGAGCGTTCCATTACCTACCGTGATGCATCGCTCGAGTTCTTTGGCCTGCCGATCTTGTACACGCCCTATTTCCGCCATCCCGATCCGAGCGTGACGCGCCAAAGCGGATTCCTGAGCCCGTCCTACAGCAGCTCCACGGCCCTGGGTGCCGAGGTGACGATTCCCTACTACTGGTCCCTCGCACCTGATCGGGATGTGACCTTTGCGCCCCGGTTCACCGCCCTAGAAAGTGCCGTGCTGGCCGGCGAATACCGCGAGCGCACGCAGGACGGTCAGTTCACCTTCGATGCAAGCCTCACCCGCGCCCTTACCGCCGACGAGGACGGCGACAGAATTCGGGGACACGTCTTCGGCCATGGTCTCTTCGACATCGACGAGACCTGGCGATGGGGCTTCAAACTGGAGCGCGCACTCGATGACACCTATCTGCGCCGCTACAGCATCTCGTCGAAGGACGATCTGGTCACGACCCTGTTTGCGGAGCGGTTCCACCGGCGCAGCTACCTGTCGGGCGCCGGCTATTCGTTCCAGGGTCTCCGGGCCGGCAAGCAGGGGGACCAAAGCCCGATCGTGCTCCCCTTGCTCGATGCGCACCTGGTGAGCGCACCGAACTATGCCGGCGGCTACACCACACTCGACACCAACCTCTTGATATTGGAGCGCCTGGACGGAATCGACACGCGGAGGCTCTCGATTACCGGCGGCTGGCATCGTCCGACGATCCTGCCGGGCGGTCACCTCTTCCGCATCGACGCGAGCCTGCGCGGCGACCTCTATCACGCCTATACCCCGGCAAAGCATCTGGGGCCCTACGGTGTCACGAGCAGTGAAGCGGCCGGGCGCTTCGTGCCGGAGCTTGCGGTCGAGTGGCGCTATCCGCTGATCACGCGGATCGGACCGTTCCGACATCTTATCGAACCCATCGTGCAAGGCGTGATCAGTCCCAAAGGCGGCAATCCCTCCGACATTCCCAACGAAGACAGCCGAGATCTGGAGTTCGATCACACCAATCTGTTCAGCACCAATCGCCACACCGGCCTCGACCGTATCGAGACCGGACCGCGTGTGAATTACGGTGTGCGCCTCGGCCTTTACGGCCCGGGCGGTGGCCGTGCGACCGCGCTGATCGGTCAAAGCGCGCGGGCCGATGAGGATTCGCCCTTCGAGGCCGGCAGCGGCCTTGAACATCAGATGTCCGACTACGTTGGCCGCATCCTCGTGCAGCCATCGCCCTGGCTCGATTTTTCCCTGCGCTTCCGTCTCGATCACCGAGACTTCACCGTCAGACGCAACGAAATCGACCTCACCACCGGTCCGGAGTGGCTGCGCACCCGGCTTGGCTTCGCCGACGTGGACCGGCCTCCCGAGAGCTTGATGGCGGACTTTGCCGGTGGCAGAGAGGCGCTCATGGGTTTGACGGCAAAACCCTTCGAGAATTGGACGCTCTCCGCCGAGGCCCGGCGCGACCTTGAAGACAACGCTTCCATTAACTGGAGAGTCGGTCTTTTCTATGAGGATGAATGTATTGTTATCGGCACGGGCGTGTCGCGCTCCTTCACCCGCGACCGAGACGTAGAGCCGGGCACGGTATGGCACTTGACCGTCAATCTGAAGCACGCCGGCTGAGGCAACGATGAAACTATTTCCGTTCATGCGATCGGCTCTGATTCTGCTCGGGCTGCTGCCGATCATGCTCGTGCTCGTCGACAGGGCGAGCGGTCAGCAAGCCGTGCGGATCGCCGCCGTGGTCAATAACGAGGCGATCTCGGTCCCCGATCTCGTGGCGCGCATCGATATCGCCATCGTGTCGTCCCGATTGCAGATCAGCGAGGAGCTACGCCAACAATTGGCACCGCAGGTGCTCCGCTCGCTCATCGATGAGCGACTGAAGGTGCAAGAGGCCGAGCGCCACAGGCTGAGGGTCAGCAGGGCGGAGTTGGCGAACGCGCGGCAGACCGTCGAGCAACGCAATGGCATCCCAACCGGCGCGCTCGACGAGTTTCTGCGACGCCAGGGACTGGACGTTGCGTCCGTCACGGAGCAACTGCGCGCCGAGATTCTCTGGTCCAAGCTCGTCCGTGGCCGCCTGGGCGCGACGGTTTCGGTCGGCGAGGGCGAGATCGACGAGGCGATCGCCCGGCTCGAGGCCAACCGGGGTCGGCCCGAATACCGTGTGGCCGAGATCTTTCTGGCGGTCGATTCGATCGGACGGGAAGCCGAGGTTCGCGGCGCCGCAGCGAGCCTCTACCGTCAGTTGAGCGCCGGCGCCAGCTTTGCCCAGATCGCGCAGCAGTTTTCGCAAAGCGCCACCGCCGCCGTCGGCGGCGACATCGGTTGGGTGGTCGAAGGACAGCTCCCCGGCGAGATCGAGACCGTGCTTGCGGACCTGGAACCGGGGTCGATCGCGCCTCCGGTGCGGGCTTTCGACGGCTACTACATCGTCTCGCTGATCGACCGCCGCACCGTACTCGCCGATACGCCTGCCGCCGGGCTCGATCGGGAAGCGATCCGGCAGGATATCGCGGGGCGCAGGCTGGAGATGCTCGCGCGGCGCTACGTGCGCGACCTGCACCGATCGGCGTTCATCGACGTACGAATTTGACCGGCGGCAGCGCCCCCGGTGCGGCGGACACCGCAGAAGCCGGCCGGCCCGCCCCGCTGCCGCCCCTCTCCGCCGTCATCGCACGCCACGGTCTGCAGCCCAGGCGGGCGCTGGGGCAGCATTTCCTGCTCGATCCCAGCCTGTGCGGGAGAATCGTGCGGGCGGCCCAGCCGGACACCCCTGCTATCATATTGGAGGTGGGACCGGGTCCAGGCGGGCTGACCAGGGCGCTGCTGGACGCCGGTGCGGCCCGCGTCGTCGCGGTCGAGAAGGACCGCCGCTGCTTGGCTGCGCTCGGAGAGCTCGCGGCGCGCTATCCCGATCGGCTCGAGATCGTCGAGGGCGACGCGCTCGCGTTTGACATCGCGACTCTTGAGCCCGCCCGGATCGGGATCGTGGCGAACCTTCCCTACAACGTCGGTACGCGGCTCCTGTTGTGTTGGCTGGAAGGGGTCGAGCGGATCGAAAGCATGACCCTCATGTTCCAGAAGGAAGTGGCGGCGCGGATCACCGCGACCGGCGGTCGAGACTACGGCGGCCTCTCGGTGCGGGCGCAGTGGCTCTGCACATGCGAGCGCCTATTCGACGTGAGCCCGCGCGCCTTCGTGCCGCCGCCCGGCGTGGTCTCGACGGTGGTGCGCCTGGTGCCCCGCGCAACGCCGCTCGCGCCGGCGGACCCCGACGCCCTCGATGCCGTAACCCGCGCGGCATTCGGCCAGCGCAGAAAGATGCTGCGCCGTGCCCTTCGCGGCCTCACCCCGGAGCCGCTGGCGCTGCTTCAGAGCGCGGGCATCTCACCCGAAGCGCGGGCAGAAGCGCTCTCGGTCGCCGAGTTCTGCGCGCTCGCACGCGCTTGGGCGGCAATGCGACACTCCGAAGCTCTGTAATTCTCCTTGCCAATGCGTCCGGCACGCCTTAGTCAGCCTCCCATGACGCGCTTTGCTCGCGAGCGACGACGACACGGCTGACACCGCCGCGCCACCGGCACGGCGGCGCCAACATCATGTCCGTCCGTCGTCGAGAGCAACGTCATCATGCCTTCCATTCGCACCGAGGGGCCGCAGGACGGCCCGCATATCGAGGCCCTGTTGGACCGCGCATTCGGCGCCGACCGACTGGCCCGCCCGTCCTACCGCCTGCGCGAAGGCCTCCCGCCCGTGCACGACCTGTGTTTGGTTGCGGAGGCTGAGGGGCGAATCCTCGGCACGATCCGACACTGGCCCGTGCGGATCGGTGATGCGGGGCCTGTGCTTCTACTGGGGCCGATTGCGGTCGATCCGGTTCATGAACGACGCGGGATTGGCGGCCTCCTGGTTCGGACCGCGCTGGAAAAGGCTGCAGCGGAGGGGCATGCGATCGTCGTCGCCGTGGGCGAACAGAGTTATCTCGGCCGCTTCGGCTTTACGAGCGCGGCGCGCTACGGGATCACCCTGCCTGGCCTCAAGGATTCCAGCCGGCTGCTCGCGCTGGCTTTAGCTCCCGGTGGCCTCGACGGTGTAGCCGGCGCAGTCGTCCGGCTCAGCCCCGAGGCGGCTTCGTGTCGGCCGTGAGCCCGCGCACGAACTCGTCGAGCCCTTTCAGGCGACCCCGGCGCAGCCGCTCGGCGCGGAGCACCGCACACACCTCCTCGACGGATCGCTCGAGCGCGGTGTTGACCACGACGTAGTCGTACTCGTCGTAGTGGCTCATCTCGTCAGCGGCGCGGCTCATGCGCTCCGCGACCACGGCCGGGCTGTCCTGGGCGCGCCGCTTGAGCCGCTCTTCCAGCGCCTCCAGCGACGGCGGCAGGATGAAGATGCGGACCAGGTCTCCCTCGACCGCCTCGGCAAGCTGCTGACTCCCCTGCCAATCGATGTCGAAGACGACATCGCGACCGGCATCGAGCGCGCTTTCCACCGGGTCGCGGGCGGTGCCGTACCAGTGGCCGAACACTTCCGCGCATTCAAGGAACGCCCCGCGCTCCCGCAGGCGCGCGAAGCCGGCCTCGTCGACGAAATGATAGTCGCGGCCGTCCATCTCGTCCGGCCGCTTGGGCCGTGTGGTGTGCGAGACCGAGATTTCGACTCCGTCGCCTTCGAGCTCGACCAGGCGGCGGGTGATGGTCGTCTTGCCGGCACCGGAGGGCGATGACAGCACAAGCAGGAGGCCGCGGCGCCCGAGAGCCGGACTGTCGTTAGAAACGCTCACCGCCTACTCGACGTTTTGCGCCTGCTCACGGAACTGGTCGATGGCGGCCTTGAGAGCGAGGCCGACCTCCGTGAGCGCTGAATCGGAGGCCTTGGAGCAGAGCGTATTGGCCTCCCGGTTGAACTCCTGTGCCAGGAAATCGAGCTTGCGCCCGACCGCTCCCTCCTCCTGCAGGTGGCGCGTCGCCGCCGCACAATGGGACTTGAGCCGGTCGATCTCCTCGGTCACATCGATCTTGACAGCGAGGAGCGCGAGTTCCGTCACCAGCCGATCCTCGGATACAGGGGAGCCTGCGCCGATCAACGCCGCCACCTGCTCGCGCAGGCGCTCGCCGAGCGCCTCCTGGCGCGAGGGTGCCAACGCCTCGGCCTGGCCTGTGAGCGCCACGATTTCCTCGATCCGTTGCGTCAGCGCGGCTGCGAGCGCAGCCCCCTCGGCCTGCCGCTCGCGTACCAGCTCCGCGAGCGCCACGTCGAGCGTCTCCAGGATGGCGCCGTCGTCCTGGGTGCATTCGGCATCGTCGGGCGATTCCGCCGTCTCGATGACGCCGCGCAGCGCCAGCATGCCGTCGAAGCGCGGCGGCGCGACGTCGTCGCTGCCGCGATACTCGGCAGCAAGCGCGATCAGCTCGTCGAGCCACGCCCTGTTGACGCGCATGGACGCAGCTTCCGGAGCATGCGAGAGCCTGAGCCCCACCGTGACGTTACCGCGCCGAAGTCGTGCGGACACCGCGCCGCGCACCGCCGGGTCGAGCCGCTCCATCCCCTGCGGCAGGCGGCAGCGGATGTCCAGCGCCCGCCCGTTGACGCTCTTGACCTCCCAGCTCCAGCCGGCCGCGCCATCGCCGCCGCTCGCCCGCGCGAAACCGGTCATGCTGGATATGCTGGAAGTGCCACCCATATCGCCCGCCCGCCGCTACTTCTTTGCCTTGGCACGCTTGGCGCGCCAGCGTGCCACGTTGCGGTTGTGCTCATCCAGGGTCTTCGCGAACGCATGCCCGCCTGAGCCGTCGGCAACGAAATAGAGCGCGTCTGTCTCGGCCGGGTTCAGCACTGCGGCGAGCGCTGCGCGCCCCGGATTGGCGATGGGGCCGGGCGGCAGGCCCTTCTGGCGGTAGGTGTTGTAAGGGCTCTCGACCCAGAGGTCAGCACGCCTCAGCGCACGCCCCAACGGCTTCTTGCCGCCCGTCACCGCGTAGATCACGGTGGGGTCGGCCTGGAGCCGCATGTCCTGGCGCAATCGGTTGAGGAAGACGCCGGCAATCACCGGCATCTCGTCGGCAAGAGCCGTCTCCTTCTCGACCACGGAGGCCAGCACCACGGCCTGGTGCGCTTCGTCGAGGCCAACCGCGGGATCACGGGCCGACCACAGCTCGTCGACCAGGCGCGCCATGGCGCGCTGCATGCGCTCGATAAGCACGGCACGGCTGTCGCCCAGCGCGTAGTGATAAGTCTCGGGCAAGAGCGAGCCTTCTTCTGGCACCGCCATGATTTCACCTTCGAGCCCGGGTGCCCCGTTGAGCGCGGCCACGACCTCGGCGCTGGTCATGCCCTCGACGACGGTCAGGCGGTGCACGACGGTCTTGCCCGCGACCAGCTTCTCCATCACGCCGCGCGGTGTGACCAGCGCCTCGAACACGTACTCGCCGGCCTTGAGCGCGTGCTGCTTGTCCTCGATCCAGAGCCCTGCGACGAAAAGCAGCGGATCGTCGATGACGCCCGCTTCCTCCAGCGCGTCCGCGATGTCGAAGGCACTCAACCCCTGGGGCAAGACCACGGTTCGCTCGTCGCGCGCGGGCCCCGGTGAGTCGAGTCGGCCATGGACGAAGAGCCAGCCTGCGATCGCCAGGACGACGGCGAGGCCCACCACGACCGCCACGCCCGTGAGCGGCCATAGGAGAGCGCGCCTCATTGCCCGCTCCCTAGGCTAGCCGGCCTACGATGACCGAGGCGTTGGTGCCGCCGAACCCGAATGAGTTCGACAGCGCCCGCTCGACCTTGCGCTCCTTGGCCTCGTGCGGCACCAGATCGAGATCGCAGCCCGGCGAGGGATTGTCGAGATTGAGTGTCGGCGGGATCACGCCGTGGTTGATGGCGAGAATGGAGAAGATCAGCTCCACGCTGCCCGCCGCACCGAGCAGATGCCCGATCGACGACTTCGTCGACGACATCGAGACTCGCCCGGCGTCCTCGCCGAAGAGCTGCTTGACCGCGCCGAGCTCGATTTCGTCGCCGAGCGGCGTCGAGGTGCCGTGCGCGTTGATGTAGTCGATCTCGTCGGTGTTGAGCTCCGCGGTCCTGAGCGCGTGCGCCATCGAGCGATAGCCGCCTGAGCCGTCCGGCGCCGGTGCGGTCACGTGGTGGGCATCGCCGCTCATGCCGTAACCGAGAATTTCGGCATAGATAGTCGCGCCCCGCTCCTTCGCGTGCTCGTACTCCTCCAGCACGACCACGCCGGCGCCCTCGCCCATCACGAACCCGTCGCGCGCCTCGTCCCAGGGGCGGGATGCACGCTCCGGCGTGTCGTTGAAGTTGGTGGAAAGTGCGCGGGCCGCCGCGAAGCCGGCAACGCCGAGGTGGCAAACGCCCGCTTCCGCCCCGCCGGCGACCATGACGTCCGCATCGCCGCGCAAAATGAGGTGCGAGGCGTCGCCGATTGCGTGCGCCCCGGTCGAGCACGCGGTGACCACCGAGTGATTGGGCCCGCGAAAGCCGTATCGGATCGACACGTGACCCGAGGCCAGGTTGATGAGGCTCGACGGGATGAAAAAGGGGCTGAGTCGCCTCGGGCCTTTCTCGTTGACCATGACGGTCGCCGCCTCGATGGTCTTGAGCCCGCCGATTCCGGAGCCGATCATCACGCCGGTTCGCTCCAGGCTCTCCTCGTCGTCGGGCATCCAGCCCGAATCCTCCACCGCCTCCACCGCGGCACAAAGCGCGTAGACGATGAAATCGTCCATCTTGCGCAGGTCCTTGGTGGATACGATGTCCGTCGGGCGAAACGCGCCCTCATCGTCGCCGGAGGGAATCTCGCCCGCGATCTTGACCGGTAGATCGCTGGGATCGAACCCCTCGATCGGCGCAATGCCCGAGTTCCCGGCGAGGAGCCGCTCCCAGCTCAGGCGAACGCCGTTGGCCAGCGGCGACACCATGCCGACGCCAGTGACCACCACTCTGCGCCCCGGGTCAGCGGTGCGCATTCATTGCTCTCCAGCTATTGGGGTCTTGCGCAGGCCGTGTCCGCGCCATCGGCCCCTCTGGCCGTCCCGTCAGGTGATTTGCTCGATGTGGTCGATGGCGTCCTTCACCGTGAGGATCTTTTCGGCGGCGTCATCGGGTATTTCGCAGCCGAACTCCTCCTCGAAGGCCATCACGAGCTCGACCGTATCGAGACTGTCCGCACCGAGATCGTCGATGAAGCTCGCATTCTCGGTCACCTTTTCCTCTTCGATGCCAAGGTGATCGACGACGATCTTCTTGACGCGCGCGGCGATATCGTTATCGCTCATGTAACCTTCCCTCGTCGGACTGCGTGAACGGCTACGCCGGTCTCAACCGGCGGACAGCGGCCCCGTGCGGCTCCCGAATCGCAAACGGACCGTGCCGCGCGGACGGACGGACGCGGCGCTAGGTAACACATTTTTCGGCGATACTCCATACGCTCGGAAGATGGCGTTGGTACGACCGCCAATTCAAGTCTGAAGTCGGCCCGTGAGCCATGAGAGAAGCACCGAACCCACCGTCCCGCACCCTCCGATGAGCGAACTACAGGCAGACTCGAGCGGCATTCCCGGACGCGGGCGCGTGATTCTGGGTGCCGTGCTCGTGGCGGCGGCTGGACTGATGTTCGCCCTCGCCGGCATGGGCATCAAGATGGCGGAGGAGAGCCTTTCCAGCTTCGAGGTGCTGTTCTGGCGCAACGTGCTGAGCCTCGCAATCCTCATGCCCTGGGTCATCCGGTACTGGCCCCGGTCGATGCGCCCGGCGCATCGCGGGCTGATGGCGATGCGCGGTGTGGCATTGGTGGCGGCGCTGCTCTGCTACTACCACGCGGTCAGCGTGCTTCCGCTTGCCGAGGCGGTGCTGCTCAACTTCAGCTCGCCCATCTTCGTGCCCGTCTTGGGTTTTCTTCTGTTCCGATTCGCGCTCGACGGCCGGGTGATGGCGGCGGTGTTGATCGGCTTCGCGGGCGTCGCTCTGATCCTCAAGCCGGGAACGGAGTTCTTCCAGTTCGCTGCCTTGATTGGGCTGGCCTCCGGCATTCTTGGTGGGTTCTCTGCCGTCGCGATCTGGCGCATGCCGGCCGACGAGCATCCGTTCCGCATCGCCGTCTACTTTGCGCTCATCGGCATTCTGGTCACGCTCACGCCGGTGCTGATGAACCCGACCCTGCCGCCGGCGGAAGCCTGGCCCGGTCTGATCATGCTCGGCGTGTTCTCGACCGCCGCCCATGTCCTCTTCGCGAAAGGCAGCCTGATCGCCCCGACCGACCGGGTCGGCACATTCATCTATACGTCGGTGGTATTCGCCGCCGTGTTCGGCTGGCTCTTCTGGGGAGAGGGCGTGGACTGGCTCATGGGCGCGGGTGCGGTGCTGATCGTCGTCGCCGGCGTGCTCGCCATTCGCGCCGGAAAGCCCGGCCGCAAACAAGTGGGCTAGGAAGACCGAGCGCCTGTCGGCGCGTGACGCGTTCAGATCATTGCCATGCCGCCGTTGACGTGGAGCGTCTGCCCGGTGACGTAGCGGGCCTCCTCGCTCGCGAGGTAGACGCAGGCGGCAGCGACATCGCTGCCCTCGCCGAAGCGCCCGGCCGGAATCGTGCCGAGCAGAGCCTCTTTCTGCGCGTCCGCCAGCGCGTCGGTCATCGCCGTCTCGATAAAGCCGGGGGCGACGCAGTTGGCGGTGACGCCGCGCACGGCCGTCTCGGCGGCGAGCGCCTTCACCATGCCCGCGAGGCCGGCCTTGGAGGCTGCGTAGTTCGTCTGTCCGGCGTTGCCGGTCGTCCCCACCACCGAGGTGATGAAGATGAGCCGCCCCCAGCGCTGGCGGATCATGCCGCGCAGGCAGGCGCGGGCGAGCACGAAACCGGCGCTGAGATTGACCTCCAGCACCTCCTGCCAGTCCTCGTCCTTCATGCGGAGCGCGAGCCCGTCGCGGGTGATCCCGCCACAATGGACCAGGATGGCGGGTGCGCCCAGCGCCTCCGCCGCCCGCTCGGGCAGCGCTGCGAGGGCGTCGCGGTCGGCGAGATCGCAGGGCACTGCGTGCGCGCCTTCCCCGAGCTTCGAGGCGAGCGTCTCCAGTGCTTCCGCGCGCCGGCCAGAGAGCGCCACCGATGCACCCTGGCGGTGCAGGGCCTCGGCGATGGCGCTGCCGATGCCGCCCGACGCCCCCGTCACCAGCGCCGCCTTTCCCGACAAATCGAACATCCTTCGCCGCTCCCCGCTGTTGCCTGTAGCGCTTGTTCCGCCTACGCCGACCGCCCCAACAGGGCTTCGACGTCTGCGACCGTTCCGACTGCGCTCGCGCTCAATCCACGGTCGATACGGCGCGCAAGCCCGGTGAGCACCTTGCCGGCGCCGACCTCGATCAACGTATCCACACCCTCACTCGCCATGTGAAGCACGCTCTCGCGCCAGCGCACCATCGCCGTCACCTGGCGCACCAGAAGCGCCGGCACGTCGGAAGCCTCGTGGACCGGGCGCGCGGTGACATTGGAGACCACCGGCAAGGCCACCGGATTGAATGAGACCCTCTCGAACGCCGCCGCCATGGTCTCCGCCGCCGGCGCCAGCAGCGGCGAGTGAAAAGGGGCGCTCACCGGCAAAATCACGGCGCGCTTGATGCCGTGCTCCGGCGCGAGCGCCACCGCGCGCTCCACCGCCGACGCGGCGCCGCTTACCACGACCTGGCCGGGCGCGTTGTCGTTGCCGATGACGCAGACCTCGCCCTCGGCCGCTGCTTGCGCGATCGCCTCGGCCTGCGCGAGATCGGCACCGAGCAGCGCGGCCATGGCGCCGGCACCCACCGGCACCGCTTGTTGCATCGCTTCGCCCCGCAGGCGCAGCAGGCGCGCCGCGTCACCCAGCGCCAGGCAGCCCGCAGCGGCGAGCGCCGTGTACTCACCCAGCGAATGGCCGGCGACGAAGGCGGCGCGATCGGACAGCCGCCATGCGCCATCGTCCTCCAACACGCGAATTATCGCGACCGAGACCGCCATGAGCGCGGGCTGGGCGTTCCGCGTCAGCGTGAGCTCGCTCTCCTCGCCTTCGAACATCAGCCGCGAGAGGGGCTCGCCGAGCGCCTCGTCCACCTCCTGAAACACGGCGCGCGCGGCCGGAAAGGCATCGTGCAGGTCCTGGCCCATGCCGATCTGCTGCGAGCCCTGTCCGGGAAAGATGATGGCCGTCGTCATCTGGGGGACTTTCGCGCTCTCGCAAGCCCAACTTGCGCGCCGCTACTCACCACGCAGCCCGAGACCTGTCAAGCGAACGAGCCGCAGCACTGCTTGCGATGCCAGAATGATGATGTATAGTCCGCCGCCTGGGTCTGCCGCCCCGTTGGAGCGGGGCGGGCGACCCGCTACGCGCCGCGACCGACACTCAGGAGAACAGCGCCGCATGCCGCTCTACGAGAGCACCTTTATCGCGCGTCCCGACATCTCGTCCCAACAGGTGGACGGCCTTGCCGAGCAGTTCCGTGAGATCCTCACGGAGGCTGGCGGCGAGATCGCCAAGACCGAGTATTGGGGGCTGCGCAGCCTTGCGTACCGCATCAAGAAGAACCGCAAGGGCCACTACTACTTCATGAACATCGATGCGCCGCCGGAAGCGATTGACGCGATGGAGCGCACGATGCGCATCAACGAGGACATCATCCGCTACATGACGGTGCGGGTGAACGAGCACGACCCCAACCCGGCGCCGCTCACCCAGTCGCGCGGCCGCGGCCGCGACGGCCGTGGAGGCCGCGGCGGACGGTGGGAGGGCCGCCGCCGGGACGATGACGGCGAAGGCCGTCGCCGGGAGGGAGGCGGAGAGCGTGCTGAGCGCAAGGACGCCGCGCCGGCTGCCGATGCAGGTGCCAAGGAGGCTGCGAGCGAGCCCGCCGCGAGCGATGCGGTAAGCGGGGGCGAGGCGGGCGGCAGCGGCGCCGAGGAGAAGAGCGATGGCTGAAGGCGAACGGACCGAGAGCGGACCGCAGCCCGCCGGTGCAAGCCGACCCGGGCCGGGCGACGACACCCGCAGGCAGCATCCCTTCGGCGGACCGCGTCACGGCGGGCCGGGCGGTGGCCGCGGCGGCGGTGGTGGCGTCCCCATGGTCTCGTTCCCGAGGCGGCCCTTCTTCCGCCGCAAGAAGTCTTGCCCCTTCAGCGGGCCCAACGCGCCGAAGATCGACTATCGGGACGTGAAGCTGCTTCAGCGCTTCCTCTCGGAGCGGGGCAAGATCGTGCCGAGCCGCATCACGGCAGTCTCGGCCAAGAAGCAGCGGGAGCTCGCGCGGGCGATCAAGCGCGCGCGTCATCTAGCGCTGCTGCCCTACGTCATCAAGTAGAGAGATTATCGGGGGTTGCCCGGCGGGGATGTTGAGGGCCGGGCGCTTCGCCAAGCGGGGAACAGGGGTATGGAAGTCATCTTGCTCGAGAGGATCGAGAAGCTCGGCGGGATGGGCGATGTCGTCGGGGTGAAAGACGGCTACGCCCGTAATTTTCTACTGCCCCGCAAGAAGGCCCTCCGTGCCACGCCCGAGAACATGACGCGCTTCGAGCGGGAGCGCGAGGCGCTGGAGAAGCTGAACAGCGACCGGCGCGACGCCGCCGGCTCCGCCGCCACGCGGCTTGAGGGCGAGAGCATCATCCTCATCCGCCAGGCGAGCGACACACTGCAACTCTACGGCTCCGTCAACGCGCGCGATGTCGCCGAGGCGATGGCCGAGCGCGGCGCCGAGGTCAGGCGTCAGCAAGTGCGGCTCGACCGCCCGATCAAGTCCCTCGGCGTCCACGATGTGCGGATCGCGCTCCACCCGGAGGTGACGGTGACGGTCAAGGTCAACGTTGCCCGTTCACCGGAAGAAGCAGAAATTCAGGCCCGCGGCGGCACGATCCTGGATGAGCCGGAGGACGACGCCGACGAAGCCCCGGAGGGCGAGGACACGGACGCGGCCGCAGCAGACGACGCAGCGGACGCGACGGATGCTGACGAAGCGGCAGAATCGGCCGATGCCGGCGGCGACGCAGACAGTACCTCAGAGGAAGACACGGCCGACACCTAGGCCGAATAATCGAGGCTCCGTGCCATGCTGGTTGCGCCCCTGCTCAGGACCTTGATGAGGCGGGGCACGCTCCGCGTCATAGATGCGCGGGGCAAGCTCCACACCTTTGCGGGTGAGCCGGGAGACACTGTCACCATCCGGCTGCACGACCGTTCGCTCCACTGGAAGCTATTGTTGAATCCGCGCCTGGTTGTCGGTGAAGCTTACATGGACGGCACGCTGACGCTGGAGGACGACGCCACCATCGGCGACTTCCTGCACCTGGTCGGCGAGAACATCCATCTGCTCGACGAGAACGCCGTCATCAAGGTGCGCAACTGGTTCGCCCAATGGGTCCGCCCGCTGCAGCAGCACAACCCCATCGGCCGCGCCCGGCAGAACGTGGCCCACCACTACGATCTCTCGGACGATCTCTACGATCTCTTCCTCGATCCTGACCGGCAGTATTCCTGCGCCTACTTCGACACGCCCAATCACTCGCTGGAGCAGGCGCAGCACGCCAAGAAGCGCCACCTCGCGTCGAAGCTGCTGCTCGACCGCCCCGGCCTCAGCGTGCTCGACATCGGCTCGGGCTGGGGCGGGCTCGGCATCTACCTGCACAAGGAGAGCGGCGCTTCCGTGACCGGGCTCACGCTCTCGCGCGAGCAGCAGGCTTATGCCACGGAGCGCGCGCAGAAACTCGGCATCCAGGATCAGGTCGCCTTCCACCTGCGCGACTATCGCGAGGATACGGGCATTTACGACCGGATCGTCTCGGTCGGCATGTTCGAGCACGTGGGCGTCAAGCACTATGTCGAGTTCTTCCGCAAGGTGGAGCGGCTGCTCAAGGAGGATGGCGTCGCCCTGCTCCACACCATCGCCCGTTGGGACGGGCCGAGTGTCACCAACCCCTGGCTGCGCAAGTACATCTTCCCCGGCGGCTATTGCCCCTCGCTCTCCGAGGTGTTCGCCGCGCTGGAGCAGACCGGTCTGAAATCTCTCGACGTGGAGATGCTGCGCCTGCACTACGCCGATACGCTCAAGCACTGGTCGCGGAACTTCCAGGCGAACCGGGAACGGGTGAAGGCGGTCTATGACGAGCGCTTCTGCCGGATGTGGGAGTTCTACCTCGCCGGCTCCGAAGCCGCCTTCCGTCATCAGGACCACATGGTGGCCCAGATTCAGCTTGCCCGGCGCCAGGACGCGGCGCCGCTGACCCGCGACTACATGGTGGACTGGGAGCGCGCCCACGCCGCCTGAGCCGCGGGGTCCGCGTGCCGGCTCCCTGCTCTGATTCCCACAGGTTGTCCGCTTCCACCGCGCTGAAAAGCCGTAGCAATCCGGGTTTTCCCCATAATTCAGAGGCCGTGAATAGGGACAGCAAGGAAACCGAGTTTCCCCGATATCCTCAATTTTCACGCGCGGAGCTTCGTAGAGCCGGAAGTCACGTACATGTCATAGTGCGTTGATGGCCACTCGAGTCCCCCTCCAAGAAGCCACAACCGAGACACCGGGCTACCGCTCCCCACCGAGCAACCTCGAGGCCGAACAGGCGCTGCTTGGTGCGCTGCTCGTCAACAACGAGGCCGCTAGCCTGGTCAGCGCCTTCCTGCTGCCGGAGCATTTCTTCCTGCCGGTGCATGGCCGCATCTACGACGCCGTCCTCCGCATGGTCGAGCGCGGGCAGATCGCCAACCCCGTGACTCTCAAACACTATTTCGAGCGAGACGAGGCGCTGGAGGAGGCCGGCGGCGGTCAGTATCTGGCCAGGCTCGCCGGCTCCGCCGTGACAGTGATCAACGCCGAGCACTACGGACGAGCCATCCATGACCTGGCGCTGCGCCGCTCTCTCGTCTCCATCGGCGAGGAGGTGGTGAACGACGCCTACGACGGGCCGCTCGACCAGCCGGCGGCGGAACAGATCGAAGGGGCGGAGCACAGGCTTTATCAACTGGCCGAAGAGGGCCGGGTCGACCCGGGCGGGCAGCACTTCGCCGCGCCGCTCGCCAGTGCCGTCGAGATGATCGAGCAGGCCTACAAGCGCGACACGCCGCTTACCGGCGTGCCGACCGGCTTCGTCGACCTCGACCGCTTGCTGGGCGGCTTGCACGCCTCCGACCTGATCATCCTGGCCGGCCGCCCCGGCATGGGAAAGACGGCGCTTGCCACCAACATGGCCTTCAACGCCGCATCGCGCTTCAGTGCCGGCGGGGAGGGGCCGGATGGCACGAAGCCGCCAGACGGCGCAAAGGCCGCTTTCTTCTCCCTCGAAATGTCGGCCGAGCAGCTTGCGACACGGATCCTCGCTGAGCAGACCGAAATCTCGTCCGACAAGCTCCGGCGCGGCGAGGTGCGCGACGCCGACTTCGTCAGGATCGTCCGCGCCAGCCAGTCAATGGAGGCGCTGCCGCTTTTCATCGACGATTCGCCCGCGCTCACCATCGCGGGCCTGCGTGCCCGCGCCCGCCGTCTCAAGCGCCGCCACGGCGTGTCGATGATCGTGGTCGACTACCTGCAACTCTTGCGCCCGACCACGAGCATGCGGCTCAACAACCGCGTCCAGGAGGTCTCGGAGGTGACCCAGGGTCTCAAGGCGCTCGCCAAGGACCTGAACCTGCCGGTGCTCGCGGTGGCGCAGCTCAGCCGTGCCGTGGAGCAACGCGACGACAAGCGGCCCCAGCTCGCGGACCTGCGCGAATCGGGCTCCATCGAGCAGGACGCGGACGTGGTCATGTTCATCTACCGCGAGCAGTACTACCTCGGGCGCAAGGAGCCGGAAGAGGGCACCGCCGACCACGCCGAATGGCAGGAGAAGATGGACAAGGTCCACAACAAGGCCGAAGTCATCATCGCCAAGCAGCGCCACGGGCCGATCGGCAAGGTGGAGCTCCACTTCAACGCGTTGCTGACCAAGTTCGACAACCTCGACAGAATTCACCAATCGGGGGACGATCCGCCATTCTGAGGATCGAAACCTGCTCAAGCAGGAGAAAGGCGTTCGGCCTCAACGCGTTTACGGCAGCCGGCTCGTTGACTAGAGTTCCCCGCGCTTGGCGCCGAGTCGCAGCCAGGGCGGGTCGGCCCGGAGGCGTCATCAACGGGAACGCTGCGTGAAGAGCAATCCGCTACAGGCGATTGGCCATGGCGTCCTGGCGCTGTTCGGGGCCATCGGGCGGCTCTCCCTCTTCGCGCTCGAAGCAACCTCGCACTGCGCGCGGCCACCCTTCTACCCGCGCCTTCTCCTGCGCCAGATGGTCGAGATCGGCTTCTACTCGCTGCCGGTGGTGGGGCTGACCGGCCTCTTCGCCGGCATGGTGCTGGCGTTGCAGAGCTACACCGGCTTCTCCCGCTTTTCCGCCGAGAGCACGATTCCCACCGTCGTGGTGCTCTCGATCACCCGCGAGCTCGGGCCGGTGCTGGCGGGCCTCATGGTCGCCGGCCGGGTCGGCGCCGCGATGGCGGCGGAAATCGGCACCATGCGGGTCACCGAGCAGATCGACGCGCTCACAACGCTGTCGACCAATCCGCACAAGTACCTGATCGTGCCGCGCCTCGTCGCCGGCTTTCTGATGCTCCCCTTCCTGGTCATCGTCACCGACATCATCGGCGTGGGCGGTGGCTATCTGGTGAGCGTCTTCAAGCTCGGCTTCAACCCGGATGCCTATATCAACAACACCCTCGAATATCTGGAAGTAATGGACGTGGCTTCGGGCGTCGTCAAAGCCGCCGTCTTCGGCTACCTGATCGCGCTGATGGGCTGCTACCACGGCTTCTACTCGAAGGGTGGCGCACAGGGCGTGGGCAAGGCCACCACCAACGCCGTGGTGACCGGCGCGATCCTGGTGCTGATCTTCAACTACATCATCACCGAAGCGTTCTTCGCCCAATGAGCACGCCGGCGAGCGCCCACAACGGGCACGGCACCAACCAGCCCAAGATCGCCCTGCGCGGCCTGAGCAAGACCTTCGGCGGCGCGGTGGTGCTCGACGACCTCGACCTCGAGATCGGCACCGGGGAATCGGTGGTGGTCATCGGCTGCTCCGGCGTCGGCAAGTCGGTCATGCTCAAGTGCCTGCTCGGCCTGCTGCGCCCCGACGCCGGCAGCGTGACCATCGACGGCGAGGAGACCTCCCGCAACCGCAGGGTTCGCGAGGACGCCATGCGCAAAATCGGCATGCTCTTCCAGAACGCAGCGCTCTTCGACAGCCTCTCGGTTTGGGAGAACGTCGCCTTTGGCCTGATCCAGGCGCAGGGCATGCCTCGTCGGGAGGCACGCGGGGTCGCCATCGAGACCCTGGCCCAGGTGGGTCTCGACGAGGACACCGCCGATCTCTATCCGGCCGCGCTCTCCGGCGGCATGCGCAAGCGGGTGGGGCTCGCACGCGCGATCGCAACCAAGCCTGAGATCATCCTCTTCGACGAGCCCACGACGGGGCTCGACCCGATCATGGCCGATGTCATCAACGACCTGATCGTCGCCTGCACGCGCGAGCTCGGCGCGACCGCGCTCACCATCACCCACGACATGAAAAGCGCGCGCAAGATCGCCGACCGGATCGCGATGATCCACGACGGCACAATCATCTGGCAGGGTCCCGCCGCGGAGATCGACAGCAGCGGGAATGCGCATGTGCAGCAGTTCATCAACGGACGGTCGGAGGGGCCGATTCGGCTCGCGGTCGACCATGCCGCGGCGGGCTGAGCGGCGCGCGCCGCTGGCACTGCGGGCTGGATAAGAGAGTTTATGGCACGGGCAGAGAAGCGCTTTGTCTGTAACGACTGCGGCGCCGCCCGGCCGCGCTGGGCCGGCCGCTGCGACGCCTGCGGCGCCTGGAACAGTATCTCCGAAGAGGTGCCGCGCACCGCACCGCCGCGCGGCCTGGGCGGCGGCAAGGGCCGGGTCATCGACTTTCTGCCCCTCGACGGGCCGGGCGGTGTGCTCGCCCGGCGGCCCTGCGGCATTGGCGAGATCGATCGGGTCGTGGGCGGCGGCTTCGTGCCGGGCTCGGTGGTCCTGCTTGCGGGCGATCCGGGCATCGGCAAGTCGACCCTCCTGCTGCAGGCGGCAGCGGCCTTGGCCGGGCGCGGCGGGCGGATCGCCTACATCTCGGGCGAAGAGGGTCTGGAGCAGATCCGCATGCGCGCAGCCCGGCTCGGCCTCGCCGGCGCACCGGTGGGGCTGGCCGCGGCCATCGACGTACGCGATATCGCGACGAGCGTGGAGGACGAGACGCCGCCCGACATGGTGGTGATCGATTCGATCCAGACCATGTACCTCGACAACCTGGATTCGGCACCGGGGACGGTCGCTCAGGTGCGTGGCTCCGCCCAGGAGCTGATCCGGCTCGCCAAGCGCACCGGAACAGTGCTCGTGCTCGTCGGCCACGTCACCAAGGAAGGGCAGATCGCGGGCCCCCGCGTGCTCGAGCACATGGTCGACTGCGTGCTCTATTTCGAGGGCGAGCGCGGCCACCAGTTCCGCATCGTGCGCGCCATCAAGAACCGCTTCGGGCCGACCGACGAGATCGGCGTCTTCGAGATGACCGATCGCGGTCTCGTGGAGATCCCCAACCCGTCGAGCCTGTTTGTGGACCCCGAGCGGGGCCCCGTGCCGGGTGCGGCGGTCTTCGCCGGCGTCGAAGGCTCGCGGCCGGTCTTGGTCGAGATTCAGGCCCTGGTGGCGCCGGGACCGGCGGGCTCGCCGCGCCGTACCGTGGTGGGCTGGGACGCGGGCCGCCTCGCCATGGTGCTCGCCGTGCTGGAGGCCCGCGCGGGGCTCCGGCTCAGCGTCTGCGACGTCTATCTCAACGTTGCCGGCGGCTTGCGTATCACCGAGCCCGCGGCGGACCTCGCGGTTGCCGCCGCGCTGGCCTCATCGGCGGCCGACCGCGCGCTCGATCACGGCACGGTCATCTTCGGCGAAGTGGGCCTCGCCGGTGAGGTCCGGCCGGTGAGTCAGGGCGAGGCGCGCCTCAAGGAGGCCGCGAAGCTCGGCTTTACCCATGCGCTTGCGCCGGTGCCGGACCGCGCGAAGGGAGGCGAGGGAGAGGGCCAGGGGATCATGGTTCGGCGGCTCACCCATGTGCGCGACCTGGTGGCGCTCTTCCCCTCGGCGACGCCCATGACCTGACGATCGCGAGAGAATGGAAGACCTGCCGGTCAATCTAATCGATATTCTGGTGGCGCTGATCATCATCATCTCGGCGTTGCTCGCGTTCGGCCGGGGGGCAGCGCGAGAGATTCTTGGCATCGGCGCCTGGGTCGGCGCAGGCATTGCGACCTTCTTTGCCTTCCCCCATACGCGACCCATCGCCCGCGACCTGATCCCCGACTCCATGCTGATCGCGGATGTGGTCGCAGGCGTCGCGGTCTTCGTCGTCGTGCTGGTGGTCCTCACGATCATCAACCAGATCATCTCGGGCCGCATCCAGCGGAGCCGCGGCGGGGCGCTGGACCGCACGCTCGGTTTCATCTTCGGCATCCTGCGCGGTGCGGCGCTGGTCTGCATCGCCTACATGCTCTTCGGCTCGGTGGTGCAGCAAAGCGACTGGCCGCCCTGGGTCGACGAGGCCCGGACCTTGCCGTATATCAAGCAGGGCGTCGCCGCGTTGCGCGAGGTGGTTCCCGAGGAGGTCGCCGAGGAAGGCACCCGACACATCGAGGAGACCTTCGAGGATGGCCGGGAGCGAAGCGTGAAGGAGCTGACCGAGCCCGTGCCCGCCGAGCGAAGCGAAGAGGACGGCGAGACCGGCTACAGCGACCGCGAGCGGAACCAGCTCGACGGCCTGAGCGAAAGCGTCGAGTGATGGCAGCAGCCTGGACGGGCGGCGCGGCTGACGACGACAAGCTGAAGGAAGAGTGCGGGGTCTTCGGCATCTTCGGCCACCCCGACGCCGCGGCCCATGCGGCGCTCGGCCTGCACGCACTGCAGCACCGGGGGCAGGAATCGGCCGGCATCGTCAGCACTGACGGCACGCTCTTCCATTCGCACCGGGCGCTCGGCCGGGTCGGCGACATTTTCTCCTCGGGCGACGTGATCGATGCGCTGGAGGGCCGCGCCGCAATCGGCCACAACCGCTATTCCACGCAGGGCGCGCCCGAGGTGCGCAATATCCAGCCGCTCTTCGCCGACCTCGCCTTCGGCGGGCTCAGCATCGCGCACAACGGCAACCTCACCAACGCACTCTCGCTGCGCGCCGATCTCGTCAATCACGGCTGCATATTCCACTCCACTTCCGACACCGAGGTGATCGTCCACCTGATCGCCATCAGCCGACGCGGGCGCGTGGTGGAGCGCATGATCGAGGCGCTGGGCCGGGTGCGGGGCGCCTATTCGCTGGTGGCGCTGACCAAGGACTCGTTGATCGGCGTGCGCGACCCCTACGGCGTGCGCCCCTTGGTGCTGGGCCAGCTCGACGGCGCCCTGATCCTGGCGTCGGAGACGGTGGCCTTCGATATCATCGGCGCTGAATTCGTGCGCGACATCGAGCCGGGCGAGCTCGTCATCATCTCGAAGGCAGGCGTCGAGAGCCTCAAGCCCTTCCGCCCCACCCAGCAGCGATTCTGCATCTTCGAGTACATCTACTTCGCGCGGCCCGACAGTGTCTCCGAAGGGACCGGCGTCTACGAGGCCAGGCAGCGCATCGGCGCCGAGCTCGCCCGCGAGGCGCCGGCGCCTGCGGACGTGGTGGTGCCGGTCCCCGATTCCGGCGTACCGGCGGCGATCGGCTATGCCGCGCAGGCGAAGCTTCCCTTCGAGCTCGGCATCATTCGCAATCACTACATCGGGCGCACCTTCATCGAGCCGACCGACCGGATCAGGCACCTCGGCGTCAAGCTCAAGCACAACGCCAACCGCAGCGTCATCGAAGGCCGGCGGGTCGTGCTCGTCGACGACAGCATCGTGCGCGGCACCACCTCCACCAAGATCGTGGAGATGGTGCGCGCGGCGGGCGCGGCAACGGTCCACATGCGGATCGCGAGCCCGCCGACCGCCCATTCCTGCTTCTACGGTGTCGATACGCCGGCGCGCGAGAAACTCCTCGCTGCGCGTCACGACCTGGACGCCATGGCGCGCTCCATCGGCGTCGACAGCCTCGCCTTCATCACGATCGACGGGCTCTACCGGGCGATGGGCGAGCCGGGGCGCGACCCGGCGCGCCCGCGCTACTGCGACGCCTGCTTCTCCGGCGATTATCCGATCCCGCTTTCCGATCAACAGGTTGGCGAGCCGCCGGCGCAGCTCTCCCTGCTGGCGGATTCAGGGTAGGCGCCGCCGTGGCGCCGCTGCGCCTCGAAGGCCGGATCGCGCTCGTGACCGGTGCCTCGCGCGGCATCGGCGCCGCCGTCGCCCGCCGCTTCGCCGCCGAAGGCGCCAGGCTCATCCTCGTTGCCCGCACCACGGGCGGGCTGGAGGAGGTGGACGACGCCGTGCAGCACGCCTCGGGCGAGCCCGCGACGTTGGTGCCGATGGACCTGCGCGACGGCGAGCGGATCGACCGGCTGGGGGGCGCGCTGGCCGAGCGCTTCGGCCGCCTCGATATCCTCGTCGCCAACGCCGGCACGCTGGGGCAGCTGAGTCCGGTAGGGCACTACGCGCCCGAGGACTGGGAACAGACGCTCGGGCTCAACCTCGGTGCCAACTGGCGCTTGATCCGCAGCTTGGACCCGCTCCTGCGCGCCTCGCCTGCGGGCCGGGCGATCTTCGTCACCGCCGCCGCAGCCGGGACCGCGCCTGCGTTCTGGGGTCCCTATGCAGCGAGCAAGGCCGGGCTGGAGGCACTTGTCCGCTGCTATGCGGCGGAAACCCGACGCAGCGCGCTCCGGGTCAATCTGCTCGACCCTGGCCCGGTGGCAACGGAGCTCCGCCGCCGCGCCTATCCAGGCGAAGATGCGAGCAAGCTGCCCGCGCCGGATGACGTCACCGAGCCTTTCGTCTCGCTGGTCGAAGCGTCCTGCCAGGAGCACGGCGTGCGCATCGGCCCGGCGTCAGGCGCTCCCACCCGCAGCTGAAACCAAGGGAGCATCGAGCCATGAAGATCGGAATCGTCGGTGCCGGGGCCATGGGCTGCGTCTACGCGGCGCTCATGGCCGATGCCGGCAACGAAGTCTGGGCGATCGACACCTGGCAGGCGCATGTCGATGCGATCGCCGCCAATGGGCTTCGGCTCCAAGGCGCGAGCGGCGACCGCACGGTAGCAGTGGGTGCCACCACCGACCCCGCGAACGCCGGCCCCTGCGACCTCGTCATCGTCGCGACCAAGGCACCGCAGGTAGAGGTGGCGGCCGCCGGCGCGCGCGCCCTGCTCGGCCCCAGGACCCCGGTGCTGACCATCCAGAACGGCCTCGGCAGCGCCGCGAAGGTGGCCCGCATCCTGGGCGAGGAGCGCGTCATCGTCGGCGTGGTCGGGGGCTTCGGCGCCTCGATCGTGGCGCCGGGCCACGCGCATCACAATGGCATGGAGCTGGTACGGCTCGGTGAGGCGCACGGGGCGGTGACGCCAAGGCTCGAGCGCATCGCCGCGCTCTGGAGGGAGTCAGGCTTCAGGGTCAAATGCTTCGACGACATCGACCAGCTGGTCTGGGAGAAGCTCATCTGCAACGTCTGCTACAGCGGCACCGCGACGCTGACGGGGTTGACCGTGGGCGAGATCATGGCGGATGCCGACGCTTGGCCCATCGCCTCCGGCTGCGCAGCGGAGGCCTATCGGGTCGCCCGCGCCAAGGGCACCCGGCTCGATTTCGATGACCCGGTCGCCTACGTCCACGACTTCGGTGCCAAGATCCCCGGCGCCCGCCCCTCGATGCTGCTGGACCATCTCGCCGGCCGCCCTTCGGAGATCGACGCGATCAACGGCGCGATCCCGCCGGAGGCTCTGGCGCTCGGCCTGGAAGCGCCCTACAACACGCTCGTCTCGGCGCTGGTCCGGGCCAAGGAAACGGGCTTCGAGACGCCGCAGAATTCGTAGTGGGAGCGACCATGACAACCGACCTCAAGGAACTGGTCGAGGGTTACCGAAGGCTTTCCACTGCCAATGTCTCGGACGGTCTCGACCGGGCCGGGATCGCCGGCGCGCCGCACGGCATCGGCCCGCTCTGGGACAGCTGCGCCAAGATCGTGGGCCCCGCCGCGACACTGAAGCTGGTGCCGGTGGGCGAAGCGGAGGAATCGCCGGTACTCGGCACGCTGGAGGCGGTGAAGCTGGGCAACCCCGGCGATGTTCTGGTGATCGACCAGGGCGGGCGCATGGACGTGAACAGCTACGGCGGCGTCGCCGGCTTCACCACCCGGCACTTCGGCCTCGTCGGCACGGTGATCGATGGCGTCACCCGCGACATCGACGAGTACAAGGCGCTCAACCTGCCGGTCTACGGCCGGGGCTTCATCCAGCAGTCGATCCGCAACCGCTGCGCCTGTGCCGGCTACGGTATTCCCGTGCGTCTGGGCGGCGTGCCGGTCGACCGTGGCGATATCGTCGTTGCCGACGAGAACGGGGTCTGCGTCGTCCCCCGTGCCAGCGCGGCCGAGGTGCTGGAGCACGCGACACTCTTCAAGAACATCGAGGACGGTATAATCGAGGCCGTACGCCAGGGCGTGGACCCGGTGGAGGCCCACGACCGGGTGCGCTACGATATGATGACCAAGGCGGGAGGTGGCAAATGAAAATCGACGGCCAGCTCTACCGGAGCATCTGGGTGGACGAGGATGAACGCACGGTCGTCGTAATCGACCAGACGCGGCTTCCCCACAAATTTGGGACGCGCCAGCTAGTAACGGTCGAAGACGCGGCGCATGCCATCAGCACGATGGTGGTGCGCGGCGCGCCGCTGATCGGCGCGACGGCGGCTTACGGCGTGGCCCTCGCGCTCTCAGAGGATCCAAGCGATGCGAACCTGGAGAACGCGATCATGCTCTTGGCCGGGACCCGGCCGACAGCGGCCAATCTGCGCTGGGCGCTGGAGGATATCGGTCGCCGGCTCCGCCCCCTGGCTGCCGAGGGACGCGCCGTCGCCGCCTACCGGCGGGCGGGCGAGATTTGCGAGGAGGACGTTGCCATCAACCGGGCGATTGGAGAGAACGGGCTCGCGCTGGTGGAGAAGGCGGCGGAGGGCAAGGACGGCCCCGTCAATGTGCTTACCCACTGCAACGCCGGCTGGCTCGCCACGGTCGACTGGGGCACGGCGCTGGCGCCCCTTTACATGGCGCACGACAAAGACATTCCGGTTCACGTCTGGGTCGACGAGACCAGGCCGCGCAACCAGGGCGCTGCGCTGACGGCGTGGGAGCTGGCGCGCCACGGGGTGCCGCACACGTTGATCGTGGACAACGCCGGCGGTCACCTGATGCAGTGCGGCATGGTCGACCTCTGCATCACCGGCACCGACCGCACCACCGCGCGCGGCGATGTCTGCAACAAGATCGGCACCTATCTGAAGGCGCTTGCCGCCAGCGACAACGACATCCCCTTCTACGTCGCACTGCCCCATCCGACCATCGACTGGTCCTTGGAGGATGGTGCCGACACGCCCATCGAGCAGCGGGACGAGGACGAGGTGCTGACGATCACCGGGCGCGACGAGGCAGGCCAGGAAACGACGGTGTCGCTGACACCCCCCGGCAGTCGTGCCGCGAATTACGCCTTTGACGTGACCCCTGCGCGGCTCGTGACCGCGCTCATCACCGATCGCGGCGTGTGCGAAGCCTCCGAGAAGGGCCTGCGCACGCTGTTCCCGGACTGCGCCGCCGAGGCATCCTCGTCATAGCGCCATAGGCTCTGCGGGCGAGAGATCGCCGAGCCGCACCTCGATCTCCGCTGCAGACGGCATCGCGGGCGCCGCGCCCTCACCCAAGCAGGCGAGGCCGCCCATGACGCTCGCCCGGTGCAGCATCGCGGGCAGTGTCGCATCTGCCTCGAGCCCGAGCGCAAGGCCGGCGACAAAGGCATCACCGGCCCCCACGGTGTCCACGGGCTCGATTGCGAGCGCGCCGCAGCGCCAGGCTTCATTGGGCGTGAAGGCCGCAGCGCCGGCGCTGCCCAAGCTCACCACCGTCGTCACGCCATAGCGCGCAGCGATGGCGCGAGCCGCGTCCTCGCCCGCAGTAGCATCCAGTGCGTGCGTGCGGGCGAGCATCTCGGCCTCGACCTCGTTGAACACCACGAGGTCGAAGTCGGGAAGCAGTTCGGCCGGCACCGGCTTGGCCGGGGCCAGATTGAGCACGACGCGCGCACCCCGCGCCCTGGCCCGCCCGAGTACGGCCCAATTCGACTCCAGCGGGATCTCCATCTGCAGGACGAGCACCGTCTCCGGCCCAAGCCAGTCGTCCGGCAGCACCTCCGGCGGCAGGTCCGTGTTGGCGCCGCTTGCCACGGTGATCTGGTTCTCGCCCACGCGGTCCACGATTACCGCGGCGCAGCCGGTCGGCAGCGCGCTCTCGGTGGTCGCCTCGATCCCGACGCCGGCGTCCTTCAGGGCCTGGAGCGCGAGCGGGGCGAAGCCGTCGGGGCCGACACGGCCGACCATCTGCACCGAGGCCGCCGGGTCCGTTGCCGCCTGGGCAGCGGCGACCGCCTGATTGAGGCCCTTGCCGCCGGCCACGGCGCGATGGCCGGGGCAGAGCACCGTCTCGCCCGCACGCGGCAGGGCGTCGACCGCGAACAGGAGATCGGCGTTGATCGAGCCGAAGACGACGATCATCGGTGCGACTCCCTAGTGACGGAAGTGACGAAGGCCGGTGAAGACCATGGCGAGGCCCTGCTCGTCCGCCGCAGCGATGACCTCGTCGTCCCGTTTGGATCCGCCCGGCTGAATTACGGCAGTGGCGCCCGCTCCGGCAGCAGCCAAGAGCCCGTCGGCAAAGGGAAAGAACGCGTCGGAGGCGACCACGCAGCCTTCCGCCCGCGACCGGTCCTCGCCGGCGGCAGCGGAGGCGTCCGCCGCCTTCTGCGCCGCGATCCGGGAGGAGTCGACGCGGCTCATCTGGCCTGCGCCGATGCCGACCGTGGCGCCCTCCTTGGCGTAGACGATGGCGTTCGACTTGACGTGCTTGGCGACCGTGAAGGCGAAGAGGAGGTCCGCGCGTTCCTGCTCCGTCGGCGCCCGCTTGGTTACGGTCTTGAGCGACTGGGCCGTCGCCCGCGCGGTATCCGTCGTCTGCACCAGGAAACCGTCGTCGAGGGTGCGAACCATCAACCGCTCGCCCCTGTCATCGACGCTTGTTCCGGTGAGGAGCAGGCGCAGGCCGGTCTTGGCGGAAAGAGCAGCACGTGCCTCCTCATCGGCCTCCGGGGCGACCACGACCTCCGTGAAGAGGCCGGCGATGGCGCGGGCGGTCGCTCCGTCGAGCGATCGGTTCGCTGCGACCACGCCGCCGAAGGCGCTCACCGGATCGCACGCCCTGGCCTTCTCGTACGCATCCGCGAGGGTGCCGCCCAGGCCGACGCCGCAGGGATTGCCGTGCTTGATGATGGCGATCGCAGGCGGGTCGAACTCGCGCACCAGCCCATAAGCCGCGTCGGCATCGGCCAGGTTGTTGTAGCTCGGCTCCTTGCCCTGAATGAGTGCGGCCTGCGCCACGCCGGGCGGTGTCGTTGGATCGACGTAAAGGGCGGCGCTCTGATGAGGATTCTCGCCGTAGCGCAGCAGCCTGCTTCGCGAGCCGCCGAACACGAAGCGGGGAGGCAGAGGGTCGTCTTTTGCCTCAGCAGCGAGACGGCGGGCGATGGCGGCGTCATAGGCGGCCGTGCGCGCAAACGCGGTCGCCGCCAGACGGCGGCGGAGCGTGAGGCTGGTGGCGCCGCCTAAGGCCTCCATCTCCTCTGTCACCGCCGCGTAGTCGGAAGGCTGCACCACCACGGTCACGTCCTCGTGGTTCTTGGCCGCCGCCCGGATCATCGCCGGGCCGCCGATATCGATGGTCTCGATGCAGGCGTCGAGCGCGGCACCGTCGCGCACCGCCTCCTCGAAGGGGTAGAGATTGACCACGACCAGGTCGATGCCCGCGATTCCATGCGTCTCCATGGCCGCGCGATGGCCGGCGTCCTCCCTGCGGGCCAGAATCCCGCCGTGGATCGCCGGGTGCAGGGTCTTCACCCGACCGTCCATGATCTCGGGAAAGCCTGTGTGGTCCGAAACGTCGGTGACCGCAATGCCGGCCTCCCGCAAGATCCGTGCCGTGCCGCCGGTGGACAGGATGGCGACGCCGCGGCGCGCGAGCGAGGATGCGAACTCTTCGAGGCCGGTCTTGTCGGAGACCGAGACGAGCGCGCGTGCAATGGGCCGGCCTGGCGTGTCGGACATTGAGCTACTCCCTGGTGCGGCGTCGTGGGTGGCTATCGCGCGAGGCCGGCGTTCGCCGGGACAGCCGAGAGAACACTGTCGCTCGGCTCATACTCAGGCACCAGCGTCGCCATCAGCGCCAGCGCATCCGCCGTGCGCCGGTCGCGCGCCGCGCCCGCGAGCTGATCGAGCCGGCGCCGCATGAGGGCGACATTGGCGGA
>Ga0209754_1000833_pt1 | contig 36629 bp, 32 predicted proteins | sample MesohylBB_FD_187295 | JGI IMG/M metagenome (GOLD analysis project Ga0209754, IMG submission 187295) | Host-associated microbial community of the marine sponge Aplysina aerophoba from Gulf of Piran - sponge mesohyl, lysed by bead beating... | ecosystem: Host-associated > Porifera > Sponge >...
CAGTGGCACCCCGAGTACGCGATCGACCCCGGCGATGCCCTGATCTTCCGTTCGCTGATCGAGGCCTGCGGGACCTAGATTCCGCGCGCTCCAGGCTTCGCGGGCAACCTATGTTCCGCGCGCGCCAGGCTTCGCGGGCGCGCGACTAGGGCCGCCAGTCGAAGGGCGCGTAATGGCCGTTGTGGCCGCCCGCCGCATCGTTCCAGTCGATGCCGAAGGCGTTGAGGTGGCTGTGGGTCCCGATGGCGAGGTGCAGGCGCTTGTTGGCGGGATGGGCGGTGTTGTCGATCATGATGGTCTCGGAGGGGTCGGGCAGGCTGGGCACGCCCTCGGCGCCGTGGCTGAGCAGATCGCCGGCGGTGATCGAGAAGCCCATCTCCCGCTTCTCGATCTTGATCGGAGCCCGCTCGACGCCGGCGAAGGTGCCGACCAAGGGCGCCATCAACGCCATCGGGCCGCCCTCGTCACCGGAGCAGATGCGGCCGATGGCCTCCACCTGCGCCTCGCTCGCTCCCTCGTCGATGATGAGGCCGAGGGTCCAGTTGCCGTCACCCATGGGCCCCGCCACCATCGCCGCAGTGACGAAGGCCACGCCGTCGAGGCGGGTATCACCGTAGTGCCCTTCCGTAATGTCCAGCACGATCGCGACCTCGCAGACGCCGTCGGTCGGCATCGCGCTCATGTTGGTGAAGATGCAGGGGCAGAGGTAGTCGCAGCTGCAGGTCTCGAAATAGTCGCCCTTGATGTGCCAGTCAGCCCCGCTCATGGCCGTGCCCTCCATCGCTGCACCGCATCACCATAGCACGCCACGCGCACGCGGCGCTCAGAGAAGACCGAGAGCGCGAAGCTCGGCCGCCATATCCGGCGGGAAGGCGTCCTCGGGAATTTCGACGGTGCCCACCGGGCCGAGGTCGCGCGGCGCGGCGGAGCCCTCCAGGTAGCGCCACCCCTGGTGCGGGCGGCGGTGCACCGGGTCGGTAGCAATCAGCTCGGGATCGAGCACGATGGCGCACTTGGGCTTGCCTGCGGCCTTCGTCTCGTGACGGTCCAGGCCCAGAATGCGCTGGCGCACCCGGATGCGGTGCCTGATGACCCAGTACATGGAACCGCCGGCCAAGATTTCCTCGGCCCGGCGCGGGCGGAAGCGGGTGACGTGGATCAGGCGGCCGAGCCGCTCGAGCCGCGCCGCCTGGACCGCGCGCAGGTGATCGACGCCGTCGATCCCGACGGCGAGCTTCAGCAGGTTGAGTGCCACCACGCTTGAGGGTTCAGGCCCACCATCCGGGCGACCGCTTCTCCAGAAAGGCGGCGATGCCCTCCTTCCCGTCGTCCGATGCGCGCGCCTCGGCGATCCGGCGCGCGACGTCGTCGGCCAGCGCATCGTCGATCGGCCGGCCCGAGACCGCGTCGACCAGTTCCTTCACCCGGCGCTGCGCGTCGGGCGAGCATCGCAGGAGAGTCTGAACGACCTCCTCGCCTCGGTCTTCGAGGGCCTTGGCGGGAACCACCTCGTGCACCAGCCCGATCCGGAGTGCAGTCTCCGCATCGAAGCGCTCGCCCGTGAGCATGAAGCGCCGGCTATGGGAGTCGCCGATCGCGCGGACCACGAAGGGGCTGATCACCGCGGGGATCAGCCCGAGGCGCACCTCGGTCAGCGCGAAGCTCGCGCCCTCGGCCGCGATGGCGGTATCGCAGGCGCTGACCAGCCCGACGCCGCCGCCATAGGCCGGCCCCTGAACCAGCGCAACGGTGGGCTTGGGCAGGCCGCCCAGCACCATGAGGAGGCCCGCGATCGCGCGGGCATCGACGATGTTCTGCGTCTCCGAGAAGCCCGCGGCCTTCTTCATGTAGGCAAGGTCGGCACCGGCGCAGAAGGACTTGCCGCGGCCGGCGAGGACCACCACGCGCACGTCCTTGCGGCCGCCCAGATACTCGAAGGTGCGCGTGAGCTCGGCAACCAGCGCGTCGTCGAAGGCGTTGTGCGCCTTGGGCCGGTTGAGCGTGACGGTGGCAACGGCGCCATCCATCCCCACCAGCACGGTGTCGTCGGCCATCGCCCTGCGCTCCCCGCTACATCCTGAAGACGCCGAAACGCGTCGCCTCGGCCGGCCCGCCAGTGACGATGCCCAGGGCACGCGCCAGCACCTGCCGTGTCTCCGCCGGGTCGATCACGCCGTCGTGCCAGAGCCGGGCTGCGGCGTAGTAGGGATTCCCCTGTTCCTCGTACTGGGAGCGGATCGGCGCCTTGAACGCCGCCTCGTCGTCCTCGCTCCATTCGTCGCCGCCGGCCTCGATCCGGTCGCGCCGGATGCGGGCGAGCACGCTCGCCGCCTGTTCGCCCCCCATCACCGAGATGCGCGCATTGGGCCACATCCAGAGGAAGCGCGGCCCGAAGGCGCGCCCGCACATGCCGTAGTTCCCGGCGCCGTAGCTGCCGCCGATGATGACCGTGAGCTTGGGCACGGCCGCGCAGGAGACCGCGGTGACCAGCTTCGCCCCGTCCTTGGCGATGCCGCCCTGCTCGTAGCGCTTGCCCACCATGAAGCCCACGATGTTCTGCAGGAAGAGCAGCGGGATGCCGCGCTGGCAGCAGAGCTCGATAAAGTGCGCACCCTTGAGCGAGGATTCGGAGAAGAGAATCCCGTTGTTGGCGAGGATGCCGACCAGGTGGCCGCCGATATGCGCGAAGCCGGTCACCAGGGTGGCGCCGTAGCGGGCCTTGAACTCGTCGAAGGCGCTGCGGTCCGCGATGCGCGCGATCACCTCGCGCACGTTGAACATGGTGCGGAGCGACTGCGGCACGATGCCGTAGATCTCTGCCGGGTCGTAGGAGGGCTCCGGCGCCGTCGCCGGCGCGAGCGCCGTCGGTGTGGCATCGAGGCGGGCGACGATGGACCGCGCCCGGTGGATGGCATCTGCATCGTCCGCCGCCATGTGGTCGGCGACGCCCGAGAGCCGCGTGTGCACGTCGGCGCCGCCCAGCTCCTCCGCACTCACTTCCTCCCCGGTCGCGGCCTTCACCAGGGGCGGGCCGCCGAGGAAGATCGTGCCCTGCTCCTTGACGATGATGGTCTCGTCGGACATCGCCGGCACGTAGGCGCCGCCCGCCGTGCACGAGCCCATCACCACGGCGATCTGGGCGACGCCCTTCGCCGACATGCGCGCCTGGTTGTAGAAGATGCGCCCGAAATGCTCGCGGTCGGGGAACACCTCGTCCTGGTGCGGCAGGTTGGCGCCGCCGGAATCCACCAGATAGACGCAGGGCAGCCGGTTCTGCTCGGCGATCTCCTGGGCCCGGATGTGCTTCTTCACGGTCAGCGGGTAGTAGGTGCCGCCCTTGACCGTCGCGTCGTTGGCGATGACGACGCACTCGCGCCCCTCGATCCGCCCGATGCCGGTGATGATGCCGGCGGCCGGCACCTCGGCGCCATAGAGGCCGTCCGCCGCCAGCGCCGAGAGCTCCAGGAAGGGCGAGCCCTGGTCGATCAGCGCCGCGACCCGCTCTCGCGGTAGCATCTTGCCCCGCTCCCGGTGCCGCTCGCGCGCACGTGCCGGGCCGCCCTCCAGCACCCGCGCGTGACGCGTGGCGAGGTCGTCGACCAGCGCCCGCATGGCCGCCTCGTTGCCCTTGAACTTGTCCGAGGCCGGATCGACCGTCGAGCGCAATACGTCCATCGCCTCCTCGCTGGCTGGCGCCGCCAAGGTACAACTGGTCGCGCACGCCTGAAAGGTCGTGCGCGCGGAGAAGGGTCGCCTGCGCCTGAAAGGTCGCGGGCGCGCAGAGAGGCTTCCCAATGCTGATGCAACCGTGTGGAAGAAAGACTTGGGTGAGACAAAGTGAGATTTAGTGAGACAAAGTGAGAGTCCGCGGGAGTGGTGCAGGCCCGGACCGCGGCGCGCACCTCGTCTTAGCGGCTCCCCTGGAGCGCGCGCCTTGGTTAGGATGCGCTCCGCGTGACTCCGATTCCCGCCGAGCGAACGCCCGATGGCCGTCTACACCGAAGTCTCCGACGACGAGCTCGCCGCCTTCATCGCCGACTACGACATCGGCACGGCGGTCTCCTGCAAGGGCATCGCCGAGGGCGTCGAGAACTCCAACTACCTGCTGCTGACCGAGGGCGGCCCCTACATCCTCACGCTCTACGAGAAGCGGGTCGACGCCAGGGACCTGCCCTTCTTCCTCGGGCTGATCGAGCACCTGGCGGCGCGCGGCGTGCCCTGCCCGGTGCCGGTCCACGGGCGCGACGGCGCGGTGCTGCGCACGCTCTGCGAGCGGCCGGCGGCGATCACGAGCTTCCTCGCGGGCGTCTGGCCGCGTCGCCCCCGGCCCGTGCATTGCGCCGAGCTGGGCGAAGCGCTCGCGCGCTTGCATCTGGCGGGCCTCGACTACGAGCCTGAGCGCGCCAACGCGCTCTCCGTCGACAGCTGGCGACCGCTCTTCGAGCGCTGCCGCGCCGGCGCGGACGACGTGGCGCCCGGCCTCTCAGCCGAGGCCTCGGCGACCCTCGACCGCATCGAGGCGGAATGGCCGCGCGATCTGCCGCGCGGCGTGATCCACGCCGATCTCTTCCCCGACAACGTCTTCTTCGAGCGCGACCGGCTCAGCGGCCTGATCGATTTCTACTTCGCCTGCAACGACGCGCTGGTCTACGACCTCGCGGTCTGCCTCAACGCCTGGTGCTTCGAGCCCGACCTGAGCTTCAACGTAACCAAGGCGCGCCTCATGATCGGGCGCTACCGCGCGGTGCGCCGCTGCTCCGAGGCGGAAATCGCGGCCCTCCCCCGGCTCGCCGAGGGCGCCGCGCTGCGCTTCCTGCTGACCCGCCTCTACGACTGGATCAATCAGGTGGACGGCGCCCTGGTCAAACCCAAGGACCCGCGCGAGTACCTGCACAAACTCCGCTTCCATCGCGGCGCGTCGGGCCTGGGCGCCTACGGCATCGAGCCGTGACCGTCGCGATCTATACCGACGGCGCCTGCAGCGGCAATCCGGGGCCGGGCGGCTGGGGCGCGGTGCTGCTCTATGGTGAGCACCGGCGCGAGATCAGCGGCGCGAGCGCGGACACCACCAACAACCGCATGGAGCTGACCGCCGCGATCCGGGCGCTGGAGGCGCTCAAGCGCCCCACGGACGTCGCCCTCTACACGGACAGCACCTACGTGAAGGACGGCATCACCCGCTGGCTCCCCGGCTGGAAGGCCAAGGGCTGGCGCACCGCGTCCAAGGCACCGGTCAAGAACCGCGACCTGTGGGAGGCCCTGGATGCGCTGGTCCAACGCCACGACGTGTCCTGGCACTGGGTGCGGGGCCACGCCGGCAACCTGGAGAACGAGCGCGCCGATACGCTCGCGCGCGAGGCGCTGAAGGCGGCTGCGGCGTAAGCAGTCGCCGGGCGCGCTACTCCGCCGCGCTCACTTGCGGCGCAGGGGCGCGGAAGGCGGCCAGCAGCTCGGCCTCGCGCTCCTTCGCGCAGGCGATGTTGGCCTCCTTCACGTGGCCGAAGCCCCGCATGGCGAGCGGTACCTCCGCGATCTCCACGGCAAGCCCGTGGTTGTCCGACTCCAGGCCGGCGATCAGATTCTCGACCGTCGCCTCGTACTCCCCGATCAGCGCGCGCTCCCGGCGCCGCTCGGCGCTGTAGCCGAAGAGGTCGAGCGGGGTTCCGCGCAGGCCCTTGAACTTGGCCAGAAGACCGAAGGCCGAGAGCATCCAGGGGCCGAAAATGCGCTTCTTCAGGTGTCCGGTATGGGGATCGCGGCCTGCGATGAGCGGCGGCGCCATGCTGAAACGAAGCCCGACCGGCCCCTCGAACTCCGCCGCCACCTGGCGCTTGAATCGGCCGTCGGTGTAGAGCCGGGCGACCTCGTACTCGTCCTTGTAGGCGAGCAGCTTGTGATAGGCCCGGGCGACCGCCTCGCCGAAGCCCTCGCGGCCCGGCGCCCGCGCCCGCTCGGCCTCGCGCGCGCGGCTCACCAGGGCGCGGTAGCGGGTGGCAAGCGCGGAGTTCTGATAGGCCCGGAGGTCGGAGGCGCGCCGCTCGATCAGCGCGTCCAGCCCTTGCGCCTGCGGTTCCTGGGGCAGGGTGCCGGTCTCGGCCGCCGCGGCGGTGACGGCATCGGCATCGTGCGCGGCCACGCGGCCCCAGCGGAAGGCGCGCAGGTTGGCCTCCACCGCAACCGCGTTCAGCGTAATCGCCCGCTCCAGCGCGTCTGCACCGAGCGGGACCAGGCCGCGCTGGTAGGCGAAGCCCAAGAGGAAGAGGTTGGTGTAGACGGCGTCGCCGACCAGCGCCGTCGCGAGCCGGGTCGCGTCCACGACATCGAGAGCGCGCGCCGCCGCGCCGATCACGCCTTCGAGCTGAGCGCCGGGAAACTCGAGGTCGGGCGTGCGGGTGAAGTCGCCGGTCGTGATCGGGCCGCCGTTGACCACCGCGTGGGAGGCACTCTTGTCGAGCCGCGTCACCGCCTCGCGGCTCGCCGCCACCACCCGGTCGATCCCCAGCAGCAGCCTCGCGCCGCCGACGGCGATGCGGACCGCATGCAGATCCTCGGGCCGCTCGGCGATGCGGATATGGCTGGTGACGGCGCCGTACTTCTGGGCGAGGCCGGCCTTGTCGAGCACCGTGGCCCCCTTGCCCTCCAGCCGCGCCGCCGTGCCCAGCAGGGCGGCGAGGGTGACGATCCCGGTGCCGCCGACGCCCGCCAGCAGGATGCCGTAGGGCTCGGTGAGTGCGGGGCGGGTGGGCTCGGGCAGCGCGGCAATGGGCCGCTCGGCGACGCCGGCAGATGAGCCCGCGCGGCGCCGCCCGCCCTTGACCAGCACGAAGCTCGGGCAGAAGCCCTTGATGCAGGAGAAATCCTTGTTGCAGGCCGATTGGTCGATGGCCCGCTTGCGCCCGAACTCGGTCTCCAGCGGCACCACCGAGAGGCAATTCGACTGCACGCCGCAGTCGCCACAGCCCTCGCACACGTCCGGGTTGATGATGACGCGCCAGTCCGGGTCCTCCAGCAGGCCGCGTTTGCGCCTGCGCCGCTTCTCGGTCGCGCACATCTGGTCGTAGACGATGGCCGAGACCCCTTCCCACTGGCGCAGGTCGCGCTGCACCTGGTCGAGCTCGTCCCGGTGGTGGATCGTCACACCCTCCGCGAATTGCCCGTCGAAGGGGTATTTCTCCGGCTGGTCGGTGACCACCGCGATGCGGCCGACGCCCTCCGCGTGGATCTGGCGGGTCACGCGCTGGACCGAGAGCGGCCCGTCCATGGGCTGGCCGCCGGTCATCGCCACCGCATCGTTGTAGAGAATCTTGTAGGTCATGTTGACGTTGGCGGCGACCGCGGCGCGGATCGCCAGGATGCCGGAGTGGAAGTAGGTGCCGTCGCCGATGTTCTGGAAGATGTGCTCGGTCTCGGTGAAGGGCGCCTGCCCAATCCAGTTCGCGCCTTCGCCGCCCATATGGGTGTAGGTGTCGGTCTCGCGGTCCATCCACTGCGCCATGTAGTGGCAGCCGATGCCGGAGAGCGCGCGGCTCCCTTCCGGCACCTTGGTCGATGAGTTGTGCGGGCAGCCCGAGCAGAAATAGGGCACCCGCTCCATCGCCGCGGGTTCCCCGGCGGCGCTCTCGGCCCACCGGGCGCGCAGGCGGGCGAGGCGGGCCTCGATGCCCTCGTCCGCGCCCAGGCGCAGGAGCCGGGCGGCCATCGTCTGCGCGACCCCGCCGGGGTCGAGCTCGCCCGAGGCGCGGAGCAGCGGCCGCCCCTCCTCGTCGCACTTGCCGATGACGCGGGGCCGCGCGCTCGCAGGCAGGTTGTAGAGGATCTCCTTGATCTGGTCCTCGATGAAGCCCCGCTTCTCCTCGACCACCAGGATCTCGTCGAGCCCGCCGGCGAAGCGCCTGATGCCCTCCGGCTCCAGCGGCCAGCTCATGCCGACCTTGTAGAGCGCGATCCCGAGCCTTCGCGCCGTGCCCTCGTCGATGCCGAGATCGTCCAGCGCCTGGCGCACGTCGAGATAGGACTTGCCGGTGGTCACGATGCCGAGCCGTCGCCCCGGCCCGTCGATCACCGCGCGGTCGAGCCCGTTTGCGCGGGCATAGGCGCGCGCGGCATCCAGCTTGTGCTCGAGCAGGCGCTCCTCCTGGTCGAGCGGCGTGTCCGGCCAGCGGATGTTGAGCCCGCCTGCGGGCAGCCCATGGTCGTCGGGCGTAACGATGGCCACCCGGTGCGGGTCCACGGAGACGATGGCCGAGCTGTCCACCGTCTCGGCAATGCAGATGAAGCCGACCCAGAGTCCGGCGTAGCGCGAGAGCCCCCAGCCGTGCAGCCCGTAATCCAGGAACTCCTGCACGCCGGCCGGGTTGATCACCGGCATGGTGGCGCTCACGAAGTTGAACTCGCTCTGGTGCGCCGTCGTGGAGGAGGCGCAGACGTGATCGTCGCCGGCCAGCGCGAGCACGCCGCCGTGGGTTGACGTGCCGGCGAGATTGGCGTGCTTGAAGACGTCGATCGTGCGGTCGACGCCCGGCCCCTTGCCGTACCAGATGGCGTAAACGCCGTCGTGCCTGGCGCCGGGGAAGAGCCCGACCTGCTGCGTGCCCCAGAGCGCGGTGGCCGCCGTGTCCTCGTTGACTCCCGGCTGGAAGTGCACGCCGTGCTTCTCGACGAAGGGCCGCGCCTGCCACAGTGCGCGGTCGAAGTTGCCGAGCGGCGAGCCGCGATAGCCCGAGATCATGCAGGCGGTATCGAGCCCGGCGGCCTTGTCGCGCAATTGCTGCATCATCGGCAGCCTGACCAGTGCCTGGGTGCCGGTCATGTAGACCTCGCCCGACCAGGCGGCGTACTTGTCGTCGAGTGAGACTGCGGCGAGCGTCATCGCAATTCCTGTCCTCAGCGTCCGAATGTTCTTGGGGCTGAACCGCAAGCGACGGCCGGAGCATACCCGGTCGCTGCGTCATCATACCCCATGGCACCCCGTCGGCGCGAAGCGCGGAAGCCAGCCCGCATTAGGCCCCGCCCGCCGCCCGCCGTGCACCGCACCATGGTGCGGGTCGGCCGCACCGGTCCGAGTCAATGCGCCGAAAGAAACGACCTCAGGGCGGCCGTGAACGCCGGCGCCTGCTCGATGTTGGAGAGGTGGGCGGCGTCGAGTTCGAGATACTGGGAGCCGCCGATTCGCTCGTGCATCAGGCGCATGCCGGCCGGCGGGGTGCCGGGGTCCTGCGAGCCGGCGATCAGCAGGACGGGATGGTCGAGCGCGCCCAGCCGGTCGAGATTCGCGAGCGTCTGGATGGCGCGCGCGCAGCCCGTGTAGCCTGCGGCCGAGGTCGTGCGGATCATCTGCCGCACGTCGTCGATGCGCGCGGCGCCGCTTGCCCGGTAGCCCTCGGAGAACCAGCGCTCGATGGTCGACTCGACGACGGCCTCCATGCCCCCGTCAGCAACCGCCGCCACACGCTGCTCGAAAGCGGCCACGAATGCCTCGCCACTGTGCGCCGAGGTGTTCGCCATGACCGTGGCGGTAACCCGGTCGGCATGGCTGAGCAGCAGCCCCTGCGCGGTCATCCCCCCAATCGAAAGACCCACGAAATGGCTCTTGGCAATGCCCAGGTGATCCCAGAGCCCCACGATATCGCCGATCAGATCGTCGAACGAGTACGGCCCCTCCACAGGCGCCGACTTGCCGTGCCCGCGCTTGTCATAGCGCAGGATATGGAAGTCGTCCGCGAGCGCGGCCTCCTGCTCGTCCCACATGTGCAGGTTCGTGGCCAGCGAGTTGGAAAAGGTCAGCCACGGCCCGCTCTCGTTTCCCGAAATCTCGTAGTTGATCGTTACACCCCGAATGTCGGCGAGCATTCACCACCTCCCTCTTGGCATGCCCCGGTCCCGGTGCAGCACGGGTCAAGACGTCGCGCCGGCCATCGAGCGATCCGGCGCGGGCTCATTCCAATAGCACGCCAGCCCCGTCTTCGCCCGCGCTTGACCGCCTCCGCGAACGCTGCGAAAACCGCCGGGCGGCGCGGCCCGTCGCCGTCCGCCTCCGCATCATCATCGGAATTTGGGGGAAGCCGTGGGGCGAGGAGACTACCTGTTCACCAGCGAATCGGTGTCCGAAGGGCACCCGGACAAGGTCTGCGACCGCATCTCCGATGCCGTGGTCGATGCCTTCCTGGCGGTCGATTCCAATGCCCGTGTGGCCTGCGAGACCCTGGTCACCACCAACCGGATGGTGCTCGCCGGCGAGGTGCGCGGTCCCGACTCGATCACCGCCGAGGCCCTCGAGTCCATCGCGCGGACCTGCGTCCGTGAGATCGGCTACGAGCAGGAGGGCTTCCACTGGGCCAAGGCCGCCGTGGAGGTCCATGTTCACTCCCAATCGGCCGATATCGCCCTTGGCGTGGACCAGGCCGGCAACAAGGACCAGGGCGCAGGCGACCAGGGCATCATGTTCGGCTATGCCTGCCGGGAGACCGACGCGCTTATGCCGGCGCCGCTCCACTATGCCCACGCGATCCTGGCCGCGCTGGCCGAAGCGAGGCACGCCGGCGATGCGCCCGGCCTCGGGCCGGATTCCAAGAGCCAGGTCACGCTGCGCTATGAGGAGGGCGTGCCGGTGGGCGCCACCTCCGTCGTCGTCTCGACCCAGCATGCCGCCGAGCTCTCCCAGGACGATGTGCGCGAGATCGTGCGCCCCTACGTCGTGGACTCACTCCCCGACGGGTGGATGTGCGAGGAGGACTGGTTCTACGTCAATCCGACCGGCCGCTTCGTCATCGGCGGGCCGGATGGCGACGCCGGCGTGACCGGCCGCAAGATCATCGTCGACACCTACGGCGGCGCGGCGCCCCACGGCGGCGGCGCCTTCTCGGGCAAGGACCCGAGCAAGGTCGACCGCTCCGCAGCCTACGCGGCGCGCTACCTCGCGAAGAACGTCGTCGCCGCCAACCTCGCGTCGCGCTGCACGATCCAGCTCGCCTACGCGATCGGCGTCGCTCATCCGCTCGCGGTCTACGTCGATACCCACGGCACCGGACAGGTCGACGAATCCAGGCTTGCCGAGGCGCTCAACTCTGTCATGGACCTTTCGCCGCGCGGGATCGGTGAGCACCTCAGCCTCGCTCGTCCGATTTTCGAGCGGACTGCGGCTTACGGCCACTTCGGGCGTGAGCCCCAGGCCGACGGCGGCTTCTCCTGGGAACGGACGGACCTCGTCGACCCGCTTCTCGCCGCCGTCGGGTGAAGGCGCGAGCGGCCGGCGCCCGTCCTGCCGTGCGATGGACGACCGCCGACGCCGCGTCTACGGGCGGAGGCTCGGCTACCGGCTTCGCCCCGGCCGCCAGGCGCTGCTGGACCGCGCCCTGCCGGCGCTCAGGATCGACCTTCCCGAGGATCCGCAGGCGCCAATCGACCTGAGCGCGCTCTTCCCGGCGCCGGTCCGGGACCTCTGGCTCGAGATCGGCTTCGGAGCGGGCGAGCACCTCGCCCATCAGGTGCGGGCCAACCCGGCTGTCGGGTTCATCGGCTGCGAGCCCTTCGTCCAGGGCGTCGCCGGCCTCCTCCGCCATCTGGAGGCCGACGGCACGGCTGACCGGGTCCGCATCTTCCCCGACGACGCGCGACTCCTGCTCGATCGCATGCCCGAAGCCTGCATCGGCCGCCTCTTCGTGCTCTTTTCCGACCCCTGGCCCAAGAAACGCCACCACAAGCGGCGCTTGATCGATGCCGAGACCCTCGCGGGCTTTGCGCGCATCCTGAAGGAGGGCGCCGAGTTCCGCTGGGCGTCCGACGATAGCGGCTACGTGGAGTGGACGCTCGAGCACGTCGCCGGCAACGAGGCCTTTGCTCTGACCGATCGGACGTCCGGCGATTGGCCGTCCCGGCCGGCCGACTGGCCTGAGACCCGCTACGAGCAGAAGGCCCGCGCCCAGGGACGCGCGCCCGTCTTCCTGCGCTACGTCCGCAGCCCCCGATAATCGTTGGCGTCGCGCAATTCCAGGGGGTTTGCGCGGGCGTGGTGGGGAGAATCACCTTGTAGAGAATGCACCAAACGCGATAGGTTAGCCGCGCTGCGCTCTTCGGGGGTGTGAGGAGCGCGGCAAAGAGTGTGCCCAGGGTTTAGGACATCGTGGTGGGCAGTGGTGGCCCGCCTTTTTTCTGTTGTGCGGTAGGACGAAGACGCGAGACGTGGACTCGGAACGGCAGATCGAACATGCGATTGCACCGGTGCTGGCGGCGATGGGCTATGAGGTCGTTCGAATCCGCCTCGGCGGGGGCAGGCAGACGGTGCTCCAAGTGATGATCGAGCGGGCCGACCGCGTGCCGCTGACCGTGGACGACTGCGCCGCCGCAAGCCGCGCCATCTCCGCCCAATTCGAAAACGACAACCTGCCGGCGGCCGATTATGCGCTGGAAGTGAGCTCGCCTGGGATCGACCGGCCGCTGGTGCGGCTCGCCGACTTCGCCCGCTATGCCGGATTCGAGGCCAAGGTGGAGATGAACGAGCCGCTGGAGGGTCGTCGGCGCTTTCGCGGCCTGCTGCAGGGCGCCGGCGATGGATGCGTACGCATGACCGTTGACGATCAGGACGTCTCGCTGCCCTTCGACGGGATTCGCGCGGCGAAGCTCGTGCTGACCGACGAGTTGATCGCGGCCAGCCAAGCGGCGGAGCGGGTGTGATGGCGGACGGCGACACTGCGGGCCTCGCCCGCCTCGAGCTTCTCCAGGTGGCCGACGCCGTGGCCAGGGAGAAGGGAATTGAGCGCGAGCTCGTGCTGGAGGCCATGGAGCAGGCCATCACCCACGCCGGCAAGCGGAAGTACGGCCAGGAGCACGACATCCGCACGGACATCGACCGCGAGACCGGCGAGATCAAGCTGATGCGCTATCTCGAGGTGGCCGAGGAGATCGAGAACGAGGCCACCCAGATCGCGCTGAGCGAGGCGCAGGAGCGCAACCCGGCCGCGCAGGTCGGCGACTATCTGGCGGACCCGCTGCCGCCCATCGACTTCGGCCGCATCGCGGCGCAGACGGCGAAGCAGGTGATTGTCCAGAAGGTGCGCGAGGCCGAGCGCGCGCGGCAGTACGAGGAATACAAGGACCGCGTGCAGGAGATCGCCAACGGCCTCGTCAAGCGCACCGAGTACGGCGGAATCACCGTCGACCTGGGGCGGGCCGAGGCCGTGATCCGGAGGGAGGACCTGCTGCCGCGCGAATCCTTCCGCAATGGCGACCGGGTGCGCGCCTACATCTACGATGTTCGGCGCGAGCCACGCGGGCCGCAGATCTTCATGTCCCGCACGCACCCGAACTTCATGTCCAAGCTCTTCGCCCAGGAGGTGCCGGAGATCTACGACGGCATCATCGAGATCGATGCCGTGGCCCGCGACCCCGGCAGCCGCGCGAAGATCGCCGTGCACTCCAACGACAGCAGCATCGACCCCGTCGGCGCCTGCGTCGGCATGCGCGGCTCCCGCGTGCAGGCCGTGGTCGGCGAGCTTCAGGGCGAGAAGATCGACATCATCCAGTGGTCGCCCGATCCGGCGGCCTTCATCGTCAACGCGCTCGCGCCGGCCGAGGTCACCAAGGTGGTGCTCGACGAGGAAGCGAAGCGCATCGAGGTAGTCGTGCCGGACGAGCAGCTCTCGCTCGCCATCGGCCGGCGCGGGCAGAACGTGCGGCTCGCATCCAACCTCACGGGCTGGGACATCGACATCCTGACCGAGGCCGAGGAATCGGAACGCCGTCAGGAGGAATTCCGCACGCGCTCCGAGATGTTCATGGAAGCGCTCGACGTCGACGAGGTGATCGCCCATCTGCTGGTCACGGAGGGGTTCTCCACCGTGGACGAGGTGGCCTTCGCCCCGATCGAGGAGCTGGCCATGATCGAGGGCTTCGAGGAGGAGCTGGCGGTCGAGCTTGCGAGCCGCGCCGCGACGTACGTCGAAGCGATGAACAAGGCGCTCAACGAGCGCCGGATCGAGCTCGGCGTCAGCGAAGAGGTCGCCGCCATCGAGGGTCTGGACCCGGCGATTCTCGTCGCCCTCGGCGAGAACGAGATCAAGACGCTGGACGATCTCGGCGATCTCGCCGGCGACGAACTCATCGAGATTCTGGGTAACCTGGCCCCGTCGATCGACGAGGCTAACGCCGTCATCATGGTGGCGCGGGCCCACTGGTTCGACGACGAGGAGCCGGCAGACGGGGCGGAGGCCGACGAGGCCAGCGCGGCCGACGAGCCCGCGGAGCCCGTCGCCGAGGAGCACGAGAGACCGAACGTTTGACAGCATCGGCACACATACGCAATCGCCCGGCCTCGCCGGACGCCGGCTCCCGGCGCTGCATCGCGAGCGGCGCCAGCAAGCCGCGCGAGTCGTTGCTGCGTTTCGTGGTCGACCCGGCCGGCGCGTTGGTGCCGGACCTGGGCGAGGCGCTGCCGGGCCGGGGGCTCTGGGTCTCCGCCGAGCGCGCCGCGCTGGAGAAGGCCTGTGCACGCGGCCTCTTCGCCCGCGCCGCGCGACGGCCGATCGCCGTGACGCCCGACCTGATCGACGAGGTGGAGCGGCAGTTGAGCGCAAGGGTGTTGGATATTCTCGGGCTGGCACGGCGCGCCGGCGCGCTGGTCACGGGTTTCGACAAGGTGCAGCGTGCGCTCACCGAGCGCCGCGTGGCCGTCCTGGTCGAAGCGAGCGACGGCGCCCGTCACGGCCGGGCGCGCCTCGGTGCGCTGGCGCGGGACATTCCCGTGATTGCGGACTTCGATGGCGCTGCGTTGAGCCGCAGCCTGGGCCGTGAGAATGTGGTGCACGCCGCACTGGCGCCAGGCCGGCTTGCTGATCGGTTCCTTCAGGAATCCGCGCGGCTTGCAGGCGTGCGCGCGGAGCCCGGCGACCGGGATATGGCAAAATGAGTGACGAAATCGAAGCCGGTGATCAAGAGCGGCGCAAGCCCCTGTCGTTAAAGCGGCCGGGGCGGCTCGAGCTCAAGAAGACGGTCGATGCCGGCCAGGTCCGGCAAAGCTTCTCGCACGGCCGCAGCCGGGCGGTCGCCGTCGAGGTCCGCAAGAAGCGGACGCTGAAACGCGGCGCCGTCGCAGATGGCGTGCCGGCGCCCAAGGCGAAGGCGCCAACGCCCAAGGCGCCGCCACCCGAGCCTGTCGCCGAGCAGGCGCCACCGCCTCAGGACGACGTGCATCAGACCTCCATGGCTCCACGCTCGCGGGTTGTCCTCCGCACGCTGACGACTGACGAGAAGGCTGCGCGTGCGCGTGCCGTCGGGGACGCGGTGCGCGCCGAGCGTGAGGAGCGGGCGCGGGCGGAGGAGGAAGCCCGCCGCCGCGCTGTGGAAGAGGAACGCCTGGCTGCCGAACACGCCCAGGCGGAGCGGCGGAAGAGCGAGGAGGACGCCCGCCGAAAGTCCGAGGAGGACGCGCGCAAGCGGGCGGAAGAGGATGCCGCACGCAGGCTTCCCCAGCCGGAGGAACCCAAGCCGGAAGAATCCGCCGCTCCGGAGGCGGCGGGCGCGGCGCGGCCCAAACCCGCCGCCACCCCGGCGGAGGAGGAACGCGGCAGGCCCCGCCGGCGCGGCGAGCAGCGCCGGCCGGCGACCCCGGCGCGGCGTGACCAGCCGCGCCGGCGTGGCGGCAAGATCACGCTTTCGGAAGCCCTCGACGGCTCCGTCGGCGAGCAGCGCGGGCGCAGCCTCGCGTCGCTGCGTCGTCAGCGCGAGCGCGAGAAGCGCCTTGCGCGGGAGGCGATGCGCGCGGACGAGCTCAAGCCGGTGGTGCGCGAGGTCGTGGTCCCCGAGGCGCTCACCGTTCAGGAGCTCGCGAGCCGCATGGCCGTGCGCGGCGCCGAGGTCGTGAAGCGCCTGATGGAGATGGGCACGGTCGTCACCATCACCCAGACGATCGATGCCGACACCGCCCAGCTCGTGGTCGAAGAGTTCGGCCACAAGGTGAGGCGCGTCAGCGAGGCCGACGTCGAAATCGGGCTCAAGGGCGAGGACGATGCCGACGAGGCCCTGATTTCCCGCTCGCCCGTGGTCACGGTGATGGGCCATGTCGATCACGGCAAGACCTCGCTGCTCGACGCCATTCGCTCCAGCGACGTGGTGTCCGGCGAGGCGGGCGGGATCACCCAGCATATCGGTGCCTACCAGGTGGAGACGCCGAAGGGGTCGCGCATCACCTTCATCGACACGCCCGGCCACGCCGCCTTCACCGAGATGCGCGCGCGGGGCGCGAGCGTGACCGATATCGTCGTTCTCGTGGTCGCAGCGGACGATGGCGTCATGCCCCAGACCGCCGAGGCGATCAATCATGCGCGCGCAGCGGGCGTCCCGATCCTGATCGCCATCAACAAGATGGACCGGCCGGACGCCGATTCCAACCGGGTGCGCCAGGACCTGCTCCAGCACGAGATCGTGACCGAGGCGATGGGTGGCGACGTGCTCGCGGTCGAGATTTCAGCAATCAAGAAGCAGAATCTCGACAAGCTGGAAGAGGCGATCCTGCTGCAGGCGGAGCTCCTGGAGCTCACCGCCAACCCCGAGCGCGCCGCCGAGGGTATCGTGATCGAGGCCAAGGTCGATCGCGGTCGCGGCGCGGTGGCTACCGTTCTGGTCCAGCGCGGCACGCTCAACGTCGGCGATATCGTGGTCGCCGGCGCGCAGTGGGGCCGGGTGCGGGCGATGTACGACGACCGCGGCGGCAGCGCCAAGTCGGCCGGGCCAGCAGTGCCGGTCGAGATTCTGGGGCTCAGCGGCGCGCCCTTGGCGGGCGATGAGGTCGTGGTGGTCGAGAACGAGCGCCGCGCGCGGGAAGTCTCCGAGTTCCGTCAGGCGCGCGCCAGGGAGAAGGAGGTCGCGCGCGGCGCGCCGCTCAACCTGGAGCAGCTCTTCTCCGAGATCAAGGAGAGGGAAGACAAGAGCGAGCTTCCGCTCGTCATCAAGGCCGATGTCCAGGGCTCGGTCGAGGCGCTGGTCGGCGCGCTCGGCAGGCTTGGCACGGACGAAGTGGCGGTGCGCGTTCTCCATTCGGGCGTCGGCGGCATTACCGAATCGGATGTGACGCTCGCGGCCGCGTCGGACGCGACCATCATCGGCTTCAACGTGCGCGCCAACTCTCAGGCACGCGAGCTCGCGGCGCGCTGCGCTATCGAGCTTCGCTATCACGCCGTTATCTATGACGTCGTCGACCAAGTCAGGGCCAATCTCGAAGGAATGCTGCGCCCGGAGGCGCGCGAGCGGAATCTGGGCAGCGCCCAGATCCTCCAGGTGTTCGAGGTGGGCCGCGTCGGCAGGATCGCGGGCTGCCGGGTGACCAACGGTCTCGTGCGCCGGGGCTCGAAGGCGCGGCTGCTGCGCGACGATGTCGTCATCCACGACGGCTCGCTCAAGACGCTTCGCCGCTTCAAGGACGACGTGCGCGAGGTGAAGGAAGGGTACGAGTGCGGCATGTCGTTCGAGAACCACACCGATCTGCGCGAGGGCGACGTCATCGAGCTCTATGAGATCGAGGAGGTCGCTCGTACCCTCGACGCGTAGCGCGCGCCCGCCTGACGGTCGATGACGAGGCGGAGCGGCCGCGCCGGCGCGCCCAGCCAGCGGCAACGGCGGGTCGGCGAACTCATCAGGGGGGCGCTGTCCGAGGCCCTCGCCCGCGGCGAGTTCCGCGATCCCATCCTGAACGATGTTCGCTTCACCGTGACGGAGGTGCGGCCGGCGCCGGACCTGCGCTCCGCCAGGGTCTTTGTGATGCCGCTCGGCGGTGAGCGGGAGAGCGAGGCGCTCGACGCCCTGCACCGCGCCGCCGGCTACCTGCGCGGCGAGGTGAACCGCCGGGTCCGGCTCAAGTTCTCGCCCTCCCTCAGCTTCGAGATCGACCGCAGTTTCGAGCATGTGCAGCAAATCGACCGGCTGCTCGATGCCGACGGCGGCTCCGATGAGTGACGTCGCGCCCGCGCACGGCCCCCACGGCTGGCTGGTGGTCGACAAGCCGCGCGGGATCACGTCCGCCGCTGCCGTCGCCCGCATCAAGTCCCTCGTCGGCCGCGGTGCGAAGGTGGGGCACGCCGGCACGCTCGACCCCATGGCCACGGGCGTTCTGCCGGTGGCGATCGGCGAGGCCACCAAGACGGTCTCGTTCATGATGGATGCGCCCAAGCGCTACCGCTTCGGGGTGCGCTGGGGCGAGCAGCGCGACACCGACGATGCCGAAGGCGCGGTGATCGAGACGAGCGAGAGCCGCCCCTCCAGGGAGGCCATCGCAGCCGCGCTTCCGGCCTTCGTCGGCCGTATCGAGCAGGTGCCGCCGGCTTACTCGGCCCTCAAGGTCGGCGGCGAGCGCGCCTATGCGCTCGCACGCCAGGGCAGAGCACCAGAGCTGGCGCCGCGCACGGTCCACATCGAGAGACTGACGCTGACAGAGGCCGGTGACGACGAAGCCGCCTTCGCGGTCGAGTGCGGCAAGGGCACCTACGTCAGGGCGCTGGCCCGCGACATTGCGCGCGCCGTGGGAACGGTTGGCTACGTGAGCTGGCTGCATCGCGCCGCGGTCGGGCCCTTCACCGATGGCGATGCGAATCCGCTGGATAAACTGGTCGCGCTCGGGCATAGTCCGGACCTCGCCGAAAGCCTGCTACCGGTCGATGCAGTGCTGGCCGACATCCCGGCTCTGCCACTGACCGCACGCGAGGCAGATCGTCTGCGCCACGGCCAGCCCGTGCCCGCGCCCGGCGCCGAACCCGGAAGGGTCCGCGCCGTTGCCGGGTCACGACTCGTGGCGTTGGCCGAAGTCGGCGCGGGCCGGGCCCGCCCCTTGCGGGTCTTCAACATGTAACAAGCGGAGTAACCAGATGTCGATCACCGCGGCGCGGAAGACCGAGCTGATATCGGAGTACGCAACCAAGAGCCACGATACCGGCTCGCCGGAGGTGCAGGTCGCGATCCTGACTGAGCGGATCAACAACCTGACCGAGCATTTTCGGGGCCACAAGAAGGATCTCCATTCGAGGCAAGGCCTCCTGAAGATGGTCAGCCGCAGGCGCCGCCTGCTCGACTATCTGAAGCGCAACGATCAAGAGCGCTATGCCACCGTGATTCAGCGGTTGGGTCTGCGCAAATAGAATTGGCGTTCGCGTGGTCCGCCAGGATGCGGCACGCGGGTCAAGAGGGCACGGCGGGAGGCGCGGCATGGGCCGCCGCCACCGGCGTTGCGCCTGTGTAGGGGCGAGCCGAATGGGCGGCTCGCCACGGTAACGAAGGAAACAACATGTTCGATATCACACGTCGTGAGGTCATGTGGGGTGGGCGCAAGCTCGTCCTCGAAACCGGGCGCATCGCCCGCCAGGCGGATGGCGCCGTCCTCGCGAGCTACGGCGAAACGGCGGTGCTCTGCACCGTCGTCGGCCAACGTACAGCGAGGGAAGGACAGGATTTCTTCCCGCTGACCGTCAACTATGAAGAGAAAGCATCCGCCGCCGGCAAGATTCCCGGTGGCTTCTTCAAGCGCGAGGGACGCCCGAGCGAAAAGGAAACTCTGGTCTCCCGCCTCATCGACCGGCCGCTTCGGCCCCTCTTCGTCAAGTCCTTTCGTAACGAGACCCAGGTCATCTGCACGGTGCTCTCGCACGACCTGATCAACGATTCCGACATCGTCGCCATGATCGGCGCGTCGGCCGCGCTCACCATCTCGGGTCTCCCCTTCATGGGGCCGATCGGGGGGTGCCGGGTCGGCTACGCGGACGGCGGCTATGTTCTGAACCCGACCTACGAGCAGCGCGCGGCCTCCGACCTCGATCTGGTCATGGCCGGCACCCAGGAGGGTGTGCTCATGGTCGAGTCGGAGGCGTCCGAGCTCTCCGAGGATCAGATGCTGGGCGCCGTCACCTTCGGTCACGAGGCGATCAAGCCTGTGATCGACACCATCATCAGCCTCGCCGAGGCCTGCGCGAAAGAGCCCTGGGAGCTGCCCGTGGAAGAGGTGGACACGGCGCTGGTCGAGCGGATCCGCTCGAGCGCCGAGGCTCCGCTGCGCACGGCCTACGCCATCGCCGGCAAGACCGAGCGGCAGGAGAAGGTGTCGGCGGCCAAGGCCGAGACCGCGGCGCAGTTCCGCGAGGACGACGCTGCCGCCCGCATTCTCGGCGGCACGCTGAGTGGGCTCGAGAAGGAGATCGTGCGCGGCCAGATTCTCGATAGCGGCGTGCGCATCGACGGCCGCACGACCAGCGACGTTCGCGCCATCGAGTGCGAAGTGGGTGTGCTGCCGCGCAGCCACGGCTCCGCGCTCTTCACGCGCGGCGAGACCCAGGCGCTGGCCACAGCCACCCTCGGCACCGGCCAGGACGAGCAGATCATGGACATGCTCGAGGGCGAGTACCGCGAGCGCTTCATGCTGCACTACAACTTCCCGCCCTATTCGGTGGGCGAGGCGCGCTTCCTGCGCGGCCCCGGCCGGCGAGAGATCGGCCACGGCAAGCTCGCGTGGCGGGCGGTTCATCCCCTTCTGCCCGAAGCCGAGGCCTTCCCCTACACCATCCGTGTGGTCTCGGAGATCACGGAGTCCAACGGCTCGTCGTCGATGGCGACGGTCTGCGGGGCCTCGCTCTCCCTGATGGACGCCGGCGTTCCCCTGGCCCGGCCGGTCGCCGGTATCGCCATGGGGCTGATCAAGGACGAAGACCGCTTCGCCGTGCTCTCCGACATCCTCGGCGACGAGGACCATCTCGGCGACATGGACTTCAAGGTCGCGGGCACGGAGCAGGGCATCACCTCCCTGCAGATGGACATCAAGATCACCAGCATCACCGAGGAGATCATGCGCACCGCGCTCGCCCAGGCTCGGGACGGCCGGCTGCACATCCTCGGCGAAATGGCGAAGGCGCTCGGGCACGCGCGCGACAGCGTGAGCGACAACGCGCCCCGCATCACCACCTTCTCGATCCCGAAGGATCGCATCCGCGAGGTCATCGGCCCCGGCGGCAAGGTCATTCGCGAGATTTGCGAAACCACCGGGACCAAGATCGACATCGAGGACGACGGCACCATCAAGGTGGCGGCGGTCGAGGGCGAGGCTGCCACGGCCGCAATCAACATGATCCGCGACATCGTGGCCGAGCCCGAGGTCGGCGTGATCTACGACGGCAAGGTGGTCAAGATCGTCGACTTCGGCGCCTTCGTGAACTTCATCGGCAAGCGCGACGGCCTCGTGCACATCAGCGAGATCGCGCCGCGCCGGATCAAGAGCGTGAGCGACGTGCTGAGCGAAGGCGATAACGTCAAAGTGAAGGTGCTCGGCATCGATGACCGCGGTAAGGTTAAGCTGAGCATGAGGGCCGTGAATCAGGAGAGTGGAGAGGACCTGAGCGCGGCCGAGGAGACGGCGCAGGCCGGGTAGGGAACGCCGCCGAGAGAAGCGACACCTTGCAATCGGCGCCGCCGCCGCTCACATCTCGACGTAGCGGCGGCGCCAGCTCGTTGCCCTGCGTTGCTGCGTTGGGCGGATCGAGCCAGGCGCAACGGTGGACGGACCGACCATGAAGGCGTTGAACGCAATCAGGTTGTCGGGTCGCGAGGTGCTGCCCTTGATCGAGGGCGGCAAGGGCATCGGCGTGACCAACGGCCTGAGCTCCGGTGCCTGGGCCGCCGCCGGCGGTGTCGGCACCTTCTCCGGCGTCAATGCCGATTACTACGACGAGCAGGGCCGGGCGATTCCGCAGACCTACCGCGGCCGCACCCGCAAGGAGCGGCACGAGGAGCTGGTCGACTACGCCATTAGGGGCGGCATCGCCCAGGCGCGCATCGCCCACGAGGTCTCGGGCGGCGACGGGCGGCTCCACATGAACGTGCTGTGGGAGATGGCCGCCGCCGAGCGCATTCTCCACGGCATTCTCGAGGCCACGCGCGGCATCATTCACGGCGTGACCTGCGGCGCCGGCATGCCCTACCGCCTGGCCGAGGTGGCCGCGCAGTACGATGTCCAGTATTACCCGATCATCTCGTCGGCGCGGGCCTTCCGCGCGCTCTGGAAGCGCGCCTACCATCGCTTCTCCGACTGGATGGGCGGCGTCGTTTACGAGGACCCCTGGCGCGCCGGCGGCCACAACGGCCTCTCCAACAGCGAAGACCCCGAACAGCCCGAGCCCGCCTATCCGCGGGTCGTGGCGCTGCGCCAGCAGATGCGGGAGTACGGCCTCGACGACGTTCCGATCGTGATGGCGGGCGGGGTCTGGTTCCTGCGCGACTGGGAGGACTGGATCGACAACCCCGAGCTCGGCCCTGTCGTCTTCCAGTTCGGCACCCGCCCTCTGGTGACCGAGGAGAGCCCGATCTCCGAGCAGTGGAAGCGCAAGCTGCTCTGCATGAGGGAAGGGGACGTGAAGCTCAACCGCTTCAGCCCCACCGGCTTCTACTCCTCGGCGGTACGCAACGACTTCATCAGGGAGCTCGCCGAGCGCGAGCAGCGCCAGGTCGCCTACACCGCCGAGCCTATCGGCGACCATGACCAGAAGTTCACGCCGGGTCCACGCGGGCGCTCTTTCTATGTGACCAGGGGCGATCTGGGGCGGGCCGAGGCGTGGATGGACGAAGGCTTCACCTCCGTGCTGAAGACCCCCGACACCACGATCATCTTCGTCACGAACGATAAGGCGCGCGAGATCAGGGCCGATCAGGCGGCCTGCATGGGCTGCCTCAGCGCCTGCCGCTTCAGCAACTGGGCGACCAACGAGCTGGGCTCGACCGGCAAGAAGACCGATCCCCGCAGCTACTGCATCCAGAAGACGTTGCAGGAGATCATCCACGGCGAAGACATCGACAACCAGCTCATGTTCGCAGGCCACGCGGCCTTCCGCTTTGCGAATGATCCCTTCTACTCGAACCGCTTCATTCCTACCGTTCGCCAGCTGGTGGAGCGCCTGCTCACCGGCGACTGACCGCTGCCGCCGCGCCTGCGGCCGTATGCTTCAACGCTCCTTCACATAGGGAACGCCGCTCGCCTTGGGCGGCACCGCCTTGCCGACGAAGCCCGCGAGCAGCAGCACCGTGAGCAGGTAGGGCAGCGCCTGGATCGCCTGCACCGGGATGACGCCGACGCCGGGGATATCCACCCCTTGCAGCCTGGCCTGCACGGCATCGGCGAAGGCGAAGAGGAAGCAGGCGAAGAGGGTCGGCACCGGGCGCCACTTGCCGAAGATGAGCGCCGCGAGCGCGAGGTAGCCCATGCCTGCGCTCATGTCGCGCACGAAGAGCGCGTTCTGGGCGATCGAGAGCGACGTGCCGGCGACACCGCAGAGGATGCCGCAGACGATCATCGCCCGGTAGCGCATGCCGGCGACCGAGATGCCCGCCGTGTCCACCGCCTCCGGCGCCTCGCCCACCGCGCGGAGCCTCAGCCCGAAGCGGGTCTTGTAGATGAACCACGCCGCGAGCGGGACCATTCCGAGCGCGATATAGACGATCAGGTTGTGGCCGCTCGCGATCTCCGAATAGATCTGGCCGATGAAGGGGACATCGCTCAGCCGGTCGGCGAAGGGGAAGTGAATCGGGCGGAAGCGCGCGCCATCCCCCACCAAGGGCGTATGCCCCCCCTGGCCGAACCAGGCGAGCGAGAGCACCGGCCCGAGCCCTGCCACCAGGATGTTCAGCGCCATGCCCGAGACCACCTGATCGCCCCGGTGGGTGACGCAGGCGAAGGCATGGACCATCGCGAGCGCGACCGAGGCGCCCACGCCGGCGAACAGGCCGATCCAGGCCGAGCCGGTGGCGTACGCCGCCGCCGCGGCTGCGAAGGCCGCGCCCAGCAGCTTGCCTTCGAGCCCGATATCGACCACGCCCGAGCGCTCGGCGAACATGCCGGCGAAGGCGGCGAGGATGAGCGGCGTGGAGACGCGCAGCGTCGCGTCGAAGACGAGGACGATCCAGGTCACCGCTTCCATGGCTACGCCGCCACCGCCCGCGCGCGGCGCGCGAAGAGACTCTCGATCCGGCCGCGGAACATGTGCTCAAGCGCGCCGGAGAAGAGAATCACCAGCCCCTGCAGCACCACCACCATATCGCGCGTCACGTTGGGCATGTCGAAGGCGAGCTCGGAGCCGCCCTGATAGAGCACGCCGAAGAGCAGCGCCGCCAGCACGATGCCCACCGGGTGGTTGCGCCCCATCAGCGCGACCGCGATGCCGACGAAGCCGTAGCCTGCCGTGAACTCCAGCAGCAGCCGGTGATGGACCCCGATGATCTCGTTGACGCCGACGAGGCCGGCGAGTCCGCCCGAGATCGCCATCGCCAGCATGATCGAGCGCGCCGGCGATATCCCGCCGTAGATCGCCGCCGACTCGTTGTGGCCGACGGCGCGGATCTCGTAGCCCCAGCGCGTGCGCCAGACGAAGAACCAGAAGAGCACGAGGCAGACCGCAGCGACGACGATGCTCAGGTTGAGCGAGGAGCGGCCGATGTTCGCGCCGAATGCCGCAAAGACATCGTGGACGAAGGGGAGCCAGGCGCCGGTCTCGAAGGTGCGGCTTTCTGCCGCCTGCTGCCCCGGCTTGATGAAGATCTCGACCAGCAGGTAGGTCATCAGCGCCGCAGCCAGGAAGTTGAACATGATCGTCGTGATGACGATGTGGCTGCCGCGCTTCGCCTGCAGCCAGCCGGGAATGAAGGCCCAGAAGGCGCCGAACGCCATGGCGCAGGCGATCGCCAGCGGAATCACCACGGGCGCCGGCCAATGGCCCAGGTAAAGCCCGATCAGGCCCGCGCCGAGCCCGCCCAGGTAGGCCTGCCCTTCACCGCCGATGTTGAAGAGGCCGCAGTGGAATGCGATCGCGACGGCGAGCCCGGTGAAGACGAAGTTGGTGGTGTAGTAGAGGGTGTAGCCGATCGCCTCGGGGTAGCCCACCGCGCCGAGGACGAGAAGCCGCAGCGCCTCGAAGGGGTTCTCGCCGATGAGCGCGATGATGATGCCCGCGATGAGGAGCGCGAGCCCCAGGTTGATGAACGGGACCAGCCCGTGGGTCACCCAGGCCGGCGCCTGGGTCGGCCCGCCGAAGCCCTTCACGGCCCGGCGGCCTCTGTGCCCTCTGCCCGCTCGCCCGCCATCATCAGGCCGAGCGTGCGCTCGTCCGCCTCCGCCTGCGTGACCTCGCCGACGATCGCACCGCCGAACATCACCAGGATGCGGTCGGAGAGCGACATGATCTCGTCGAGCTCGACCGAGACCAGGAGGATCGCCTTGCCCGCGTCCCGCATCTCCACGAGCTTGCGGTGGATGAACTCGATGGCGCCGATATCGACGCCCCGTGTGGGCTGGCCCACCAGAAGCACGTCCGGGCTGCGGCTCATCTCGCGGCCGACCACGATCTTCTGCTGGTTGCCGCCGGAGAAGTTGGCCGTGCGCAGCCGGGGCAAGGGCGGGCGGACGTCAAAATCCTCCATCGTGCGCCCGACCCCATCCATCACCGCACCGCGGCTCATCAGCGCGCCGCGGTTGTAGTGCCGCTCCCGGTGATGGCCGAGGATGCCGCTCTCGGAAGCATCGAAGGCCGTGACCAGGCCCATGCGCTGGCGGTCCTCCGGCACGTGGCCGAGCCCGCGTCGGCGCATGGCCCGCGCCGCCTCGGCCCGCCCGCCCGCGGGGACCGGCGCGCCCCCGATGACGATGGTGCCGCTCTCGCAGGCGAGGGTGCCGGCCAGCGCCTCCAGCAGCTCGGATTGGCCGTTTCCGGCGACGCCGGCGATGCCGACGATCTCGCCGGCGTGCACGGTGAAGCTCACATCGTGCAGGCGCAGCACGCCGCTGCGGTCCCGCACCGCCAGGTTCTCGACCCCCAGCATGGCCTCGCCCGGCGCTGCTTCCTCCTTGTCCACGCGGAGCAGCACGCTGCGGCCCACCATCATCGCGGCGAGCTGCGCGCGGTCGGTCTCCTCCGTCGCCACGTGATCGACCACGCGGCCGGCGCGCATCACGGTGACCCGGTCGGTCAGCGCCATGATCTCGCGCAGCTTGTGGGTGATCAGGATGATGGTCCGGCCCTGGTCCCGGAGCGCGCGGAGAATGCGGAAGAGGTCGTCGACCTCCTGCGGCGTGAGCACGCCCGTGGGCTCGTCGAGAATCAGGATTTCGGCGCCGCGATAGAGCGCCTTCAGGATCTCCACCCGCTGCTGCAGGCCCACCGGCAACGAGCCTACGATGGCGTCGGGATCGACATCGAGCCCGTACTCGCGCTCCAGCCGCTCGAGCTCCTGCCGGGCCTCGCTCAGGGTGGAGCGCAGCAGGTAGCCCTGCTCGACTCCGAGCACCACGTTCTCCAGCACGGTGAAGGTATCCACGAGCATGAAGTGCTGGTGGACCATGCCGATGCCGTGGCTGATGGCGTCTTCCGGCCCCCTGATGCTGACCGGCGTTCCGTCAACCCTGATCTCGCCGCCGTCGGCCTGATAGTAGCCGTAGACGATGCTCATCAGGGTCGACTTGCCAGCGCCGTTCTCGCCGACAATGCCGTGGATCGTGCCGGGAGCGACGGCGACCGAGACGTCGTCGTTCGCGTGCACCGAGCCGAACCATTTCTGGACGCCGACGGCCTCGAGCGCGGGCACACTCTGCCCGTCCGAGGGGCCGCGCTCTTCCGCAGCCCCCCGGTGCGCCTCGTCCGCCACGGGGACTAGGCCTTGGGCGCCGGCGCCCGCGCGCTACTGCGCCATGTAGTCGGTCACCGCGATGTTGCCGGCGATGATGTCCGTGCGCGCCTGCTCGACCGCCGCCTCCATCTCGGCTGAGACGAGGCTGCGGTTGTGCTCGTCCAGCGCCCAGCCGACGCCGTCCTCCGCCAGCCCGAGAATCTGGATGCCGCCCTGCCAGGTGCCGTCCTTGGCAGCCCTGAAGGATTCGTAGACCGCCACGTCCACGCGCTTGACCATCGAGGTCAGCATCGTGCCGGGGTGGATGTAGTTCTGGTTGCTGTCCACCCCGATGGCGAGCTTCCCGGCGTCCTTCGCGGCCTGGTAGACGCCGATGCCGGTGCCGCCGGCGGCGGCATAGACCACGTCCGCGCCCCGGTCGAACTGGCTGCGCGCAAGCTCGCCGCCCTTGGTCGGGTCGTTCCAGGCGGAGGGCGTCGTGCCGGTCATGTTCTGATAGATCTCGATGTCCGGATTGACGTGCTGCGCGCCCTCCACGTAACCGAGTGCGAACTTGCGGATCAGCGGGATGTCCATGCCGCCGACGAAGCCGACCTTGCCGGTCTCGGACGCCATCGCTGCCGCCATGCCAACCAGGAACGAGCCCTCATGCTCCTTGAAGATCACCGACTGCACGTTCGGCAGATCGACCACCATGTCGATCAGGGTGAACTTGGTGTCGGGGAACTCCTGCGCCACGGTCTCGACCGCCGCCGCCTGGGCGAAGCCCATCGCCACCACCACCTGCGCGCCGCGCCGCGCCATGTTGCGCAGCGCCTGCTCGCGCATGGAGGGGTTCGTGACCTCGAAGTCCCGGTACTGGATGCCGGTGTCCGCCGTGAACTTCTCGGCGCCGTTGTAGGCGGCTTCGTTGAATGACTTGTCGAACTTGCCGCCCATGTCGAAGACGACGGCGGGCGTGAAGTCCTCGGCCTGGGCCATGCCGCCCGCGGCGATTCCGACCGCCGCGAGCGCGGCGACGATGAGTCGTTTCATGGGGAGTCTCCCTTGGATTTAGGCGTGTATCCTGACTGCGCCCAGCTTAACCGAGCATTGGCGCGGTGTCTGTCTCCGCCCTCTATTCGGCGGCCTCGGCGCTGGCAGCCTCCGTCTTCTCCAGCGTGAGCTCGACCGGCACCGGGTTGGAGACGATGTCGAGCACCGGGCAGTGCGCGTTGACCGCCTGCTGGAGCGTTGCCAGCGTTGCTTCATCCGCCGACGAAACGACGCGCACCGTACCGCGCAGGCCCTGGTAGCCCGGCCTGATGGACTCGTCGACCGCGAAGAAGCCGCGCAGGTCGATGTCGCCTTCCAGCGTTACCGAGACATGGTCCAGCGGAATGCCGAGCGCCGCCGCGTAGGCGCGATAGGTGATTTCCTGGCAGGTGCCGAGCGCCGCCAGAATCAGCTCGACCGGGTTGGGGCCGGTGTCGGTGCCGCCCAGGCTCTCCGGCTCGTCCACCACCAGGCGGTGCTCGCGCAGCGCCACTTCGGAGCGGAAGCCCTCGCCGAGCGACGACACCGATTCGAAGGTCGCCTGCGCCCCCGCCGGGTCGGCGCGGAAGGCGTCCTGGGTTTCAACGATCAGATTGCGCAGCTCTTCGCTCATGGTCCATCTCCCCTTGGCGGCCACTTGGGTGGCCGGCGTTGATACGCATCTTGATCCATCAATACGTGCTTTTGCGCGAACTTGGGAGTCATCGCCCCGCGCCCGCCGTGGCGACCGCGCCCATGTAGGCGGCGAGCTTCGCGGCATCGAGGGCGCCGTCGGTTCGGACGCCGGTGCAGAGATCGACCCCGTAAGGGCCCACGTGGCGGATCGCCTCGGCCACGTTGTCGGGATTGAGCCCGCCGGCGAGAAAGACGGGGCAGGAGGCTTCCGTCACGATACGCCGGCTGAGAGCCCAGTCGTGGACCCGCCCTGTGCCCCCCAGCTCCTTCACCGGCGCGTTCGGATTACCGGAATCGAGCAGCAGCCCGTCGACCATGGAGGCCATGCCCAATGCCTCCGCAATCGCGCTCTCGCTTTGCACGTGAATCACCTGCACCAGCGCAATGCCCGGCAATGCCTCTCTCAGCGTGGGATAGGCGCTCGCGTCGAGAGCGTCGCAGAGCTGGATGGTGTTGACCCCGCAGCGCCGCTGCTGGGCGGCGATGGCGGCGGGCTCCACTTCCGACGTGAGCAGGAAGGTGCCCAGGGCCGGCGGTGCGGCAGCGGCGATCGCGGCGATCAGGTCTTCCCCGATCACCCCCGGCCCGCTCGGCATCGCCGAGACCAGCCCGATCGCATCGGCGCCGGCGGCGACGGCAGCGTGCATCTCCGCGACGCTCGAGATGCAGCAGATCTTGACCCGCGTCCGCATGTGCCCTGGTGGACCGGCGCGCCGGTCGCGTTCGGCGCCGATGCTGCGGCCTAAGCCGCCGCCCGGTCGCCGAGCGCGCGCCGGAGCCTGGGTATGACCTCGTCGGCCATGAGCCGCATCGACGTGAGCTGGTGCGCCTTGTGAGTCTCGTTCAGGCAATCGGTCGCCGTCATCAGGATGGTGCCGAAGGGCCCCACTTCCTCGCGCAGCGCGAGGATCTGCTCGGCCACCGAGTCCGGGTCGCCGGCGACGGAGAAGGCGTCGCAGGCGTACTCCGGCGTCACGTCCTCGTCCGCCATCTGGGGCCCGCTCTTCATGATGGCGTGGAAGGCCGCGCGCCTGACCAGCGTCACCAGGTAGCCGTAGTAGTGGGCGAAGGGCCCTTCGGGGTCGCGCACGTAGGCCTTGGCCCAGGCATCGTCCTCGGCAACGAAGATCGAGCGGGCGACGCGCCAGTCCGCCGGCCCGGGCTCCCGGCCGGCCCGCGCGCAGCCGTCCGCAAAGCCCTGCCAGTGGTTCTTGATGGTGGACTCCGGCACGAAGTTCGCCGAGATCACGCCCCAGCCCCGCGCCGCGGCGGAGCGCACGCCACCCGAATCCGGGCTCATGGCCGAGGCGACGAGGGGCGGATGCGGCTTCTGGTAGGGTTTGATCATCGCGCCGACGCCGAGGTCCGGCCAGTGATAGTCCTCGAGCCTGAGGGTCCAGTACTTGCCCCGGATGTCGTAGGGCGGCTCGGTGGACCAGAGCTTGAGCACGGTCTCGATGGCCTCACCCGCCATCTCGCGGCGCACCTGTAGATCGGTCACGCCGAACATCTCGAAGTCGCTGACCAGACCGCCCGGGCTCACGCCCAGGATCAGCCGCCCGTCGCTCAGGTGGTCCAGCAGCGCGGCATGGGCGGCGGTCTGCACCGGGTGGCGCTGGGGCAGGTTGACCACGCCGGTGCCGAGCTTCATGCGCTCGGTGCGTGCGATCAGGTTGGAGAGGAACATGAAGGGGCAGGTCACCGGCTCGCTCAGCGTCGTGTAGTGCTCGCCGATCCAGAACTCGTCGAAGCCGAGGCGATCGCAGGCGACCGCGATCTCCACGTCCTCCTTGAGCACCGTGTGGGTGTCCCGCCGGTGATCGTTTACCGGCATCATGAACATGCCAAGCTTCATCCTGCCCTCTCCCTAAACCGGGCGGGACTAAACACGGAGCGGCCGTGCGGGGCAAGCGCTGGCCCCGGCCGCAACGGAGAGGGGATCAGCACTCTTCGATCGTGCCGCCGGCCTCGCGCCAGGCGGCGATGCCGCCGATCATGTGGCAGACGTTCCCGAGCCCGCCCTCGCGCGAGGCATCGACCGCCATCGCCGAGCGCTCGCCGAAGGCGCAGTAGTAGACCAGCCGATGCCCCGGCCGGCCGGCCAGCGCGCGCAACGCCCCGCCCGGGCCGATCATGCCGGTGAGCTGGCCGTAGGGCGCGTGAATGGAGCCCGGGATCGCGCCTTCCCGCCCGCGCTCGCCGTCCTCCCGCAGGTCGACGAGGATGTCGTCGGGCCGCTGGCCGTGCATGACTTCCTGCGCGGTCATCGCGCACTCCGGATGCGCCTCGTCCTCCTGGCCGCGGCCGACCTGCAGGTTCGCCGGCACCGCCACGTCCATCATCTTCGGGTTGGCGAGGTTGAGGCCCTTCATCAGCGCCGCGTATTCGGCGGGCGAGGCGACCTGGAGGCGCGGGTTGAAGCGCCGCTCCTCACCGATTGTGCTCACCGTGTCGCCCTTGTAGTCATGGCCGGGGTAGACCAGCGTCTCGTCGGGCAGCGTAAGCAGCTTGTTGAAGAGCGAGTCGTACTGCTGCAGCGGGTCGCCGTTCTGGAAGTCGGTGCGGCCGGTGCCCCGGATCAGCAGCGTGTCGCCGGTGAAGACGCGGTCCTCCATGGCGAAGCTGTAGGACTCGGCCGTGTGGCCCGGCGTGTGCAGCGCGCGCAGGCTGACCCCCTCGATTTCGACCGGGTCGCCGTCGCCGACCCGCATCGAGACCACGTCCACCGGCGCCTCCCGGCCTATCACGGTGACGCACTTCGTGCGGTCCCGGAGATCCGGCATGCCGCTGATGTGGTCGGCGTGGACGTGGGTGTCCACGACCTTGGCGAGGGTGAGATCGAGCTCGTCGAGCAGCGTCAGGTAACGCTCCACCTGCTCCTGCACGGGGTCGATGATGAGCGCCTCGCCGCCCGCGCGGCCGCCCAGCAGGTACGTATAGGTGCCCGAGGTCATGTGATAGAGCTGGCGAAAGATCATGGCCCGCCATCCGCCGTCCTGTTGGATCGCTCCATTGTAAGGCTTCGCCCTACCCTCAGGCCACCGGTGAGCGCCGCCGGCCCGGCGCGGACAAGTCCAAACCTGTCTCGGCGGCCTATTCCGGCTTATTCCGGCTCAAAGCGGTTCATGGCGGGCCAAGGCGGCGCAAAAGGGGGCCGCGGAGGGAGTGATTCGCAGTTGTTTGAGGGGCAGATCGAGTCAGCTGCGATACGCCCGCAACGTCCGGGTCGCCGGACCGGTCCGGTCAGAGGGGTCACACGCCTCATGCCGGCATGTTGCGCCCTCCGCCCCCGCCGTCCACCGCACCATGGTCCGATGCGAGAATGGCGGACTACGCCAGCCTTTCCGCCACGTCGATCACCACCTTGCCCACGGCATGCCCGCCTTCGAGGTGACGATGGGCGTCGGCGACCGAGGCGAAGTCGAATCGCTTCGGGTCCAGATGCGGGCGGAGCCCGCCGGCATCGGCCAGCGCTGCGGCCTCCCGCAGGATGCGCCCGTGCTCGGCGCGGTCCACATCGTGCAGCATCGGGATCAGCATGAAGACCACGTGGAGCGTGAGCCCCTTGATGTGCATGGGCGTGAGGTCGGCGTCGTACATCGAGACGATGGTCACGACCTGCCCGTTGAGCCGCGCCGCCTGGAAGGACGAGGCGATGTCGCTGCCGCCGGTGGCGTCATAGACCACGTCGAAGCCCGTGCCGCCGGTCAGCCGCGCGACATAGTCGTCCACCGACTCGGCCCGATAGTCGATGGTGTGGTCGGCGCCGAGGCTGCGGGCCAGCGCCGCCTTCTCCTCCGAGGAGACGGTGGTGGAGACCACGGCGCCCCGCGCCTTCGCGAGCTGGACCGCCACGTGGCCGACCCCGCCCGCCCCGCCGTGCACCAGCACCGACTGCCCGGCTCGCACACCCGCCCGGTCGAGCCCCTCCCACGCGGTGATGGTCACCAGCGGCAGCGCCGCCGCCTCGCGCAGCGTGAGCGACGCAGGCTTGGGCGCGAACAGCCGCGCGTCGGCCGCGATCATCTCGGCGTAGCAGCCCGGCACCCCGCGCACGCCGCCGACGCAGCCATAGACCTCATCCCCCGGCGCGAAGCCCTCCACACCGTCGCCCACCGCCAGAACCCGCCCCGCCGCGTCGCAGCCGAGCACCGCCGGCAGCTCCGGCGCGATCGGCGGGCCGGCCTGGCGCAGCTTGTGATCGGCGGGGTTGACGCTGCTCGCGGCGATCTGCACCAGAACCTCGCCGGGGCCCGGTGCGGGATCGGGCAGGGTCGCGACCTCGAAGTTCTCGGCCCCGCCCCACGCAGGGATGATCTGTGCTCTCATGGCTCTCTCCCGGTGAAGGTCGATCAGGTCAGGCTGTCGTCCGGATGGCCTCGGGCTTGCGCCAGACGGTGGCCAGCCAGGGCTGCTGGTGGCGCGGCCGTCCGGGCGGCCGGTAGTAGTGGTGCAGTTCCACGAAACCCGCGCCGGTGACCAGCGCGTGCCAGGTCTCCAGGTCGTAGAAGCAGCCGTAGCGCCCGCCGACCCAGCCCTCCTGGTTGTCGCCGCGCGGGTTGGAGCAGAAGAGCACGCCGCCGGGCTTCAGCGCCGCCGCGAGGTCGGCGAGCACGCGCGCGATCTGGCTGCTCGGCACGTGGAAGAGCGAGGCGTTGGCGAAGATCCCGTCGAAATGCGCGGCCGGCAGGTCGAGGGCCAAAAAATCCTGCAGCAGCACCGCGCAGCCGGTCTCGGCGCGGGCGAGGGCGACCAGCTCGGCCGCGCCGTCTAGCCCCGTGACCTCGTGCCCCAGTTCGGTAAAGACGCGCAGGTCGCGGCCCGGCCCGCAGCCGAGATCGAGGATCGCGTAAGGCGGCGCACCCTCGATGGCGTCGAGCAGGGCCGCAATGTTCTGGCTCACGTCGTGGTCGGCGGTGCCGTGGCGGTAGGCCTCCGCCATCTGGTCGTATTCCGCGAGCGTGATGGCGGCGGCCTCCCGCGCTGCCGCGTCGTCGTCGCGCGCCATCCTGCTCACCGGCCCCTTCCGGCGCCGCGATGGCCGCGACGGTGGGTCTGCGCTAGACTTGCGATCGGGGAGGACCCATGAGCCAGCTCGTCAACAGGCCGGCCGTCGCGCCGGAGACGCTCGCCTGCCTCAACGCGCTCGAGCGCAAGGTGCTGTGGCTGTCGTCGTGGATGGTCCATAACGCCAACCATCTGCGCCCCGTGCGCGACGGGCTCAAGGTGGGCGGCCACCAGGCGTCCTGCGCCTCGGTGGCGACGCTGATGACGGCGCTCTATTTCGACGTGCTCGGGCCGAACGACCGGGTCGCCGTGAAGCCCCATGCGAGCCCGGTGTTCCACGCGATCCAGTACCTCTTCGGCAATCAGACCCGCGAGAAGCTCGAAGACTTCCGGGCCTTGGGCGGCGCCCAGAGCTATCCCTCGCGCACCAAGGACAGCGACGACGTCGACATCTCCACCGGCTCCGTCGGGCTCGGGGTGGGCATGACGCTCTTCGCCTCCATGGTCCAGGACTACGTGCGCTTCCACAAGCTCTCGCCCGACCAGCGCCCGCCCGGCCGCATGATCGCCGTCATGGGAGATGCCGAGCTCGACGAGGGCAACGTCTTCGAGGCGCTGCTGGAGGGCTGGAAGCACGATGTGCGGAACCTCTGGTGGATCATCGACTATAACCGCCAGAGCCTGGATCGTGTGGTCTCCGATCGCCTCTTCCAGAAGATCAAGGACTTCTTCCAGGCGGTGGGCTGGAAGGTGGTGATCCTGAAGTACGGCCTCCGCCAGCAGGCCGCCTTCGCCAAGCCCGGCGGCGAAGCGCTCCGCCAGTGGATCGACGACTGCCCCAACGAGCTCTACTGCGCGCTCACCTTCAAGGGCGGTGCCGCCTGGCGCGAACGCCTCGGCCAGGACATCGGCCACGTCGCAGGCATGAAGGCGCTGCTCGCGGACTACGACGACGCCGGCCTGCAGGACCTGATGACCAATCTCGCGGGCCATGACATGGAGGCGGTGCTGGAGGCGCTGCGCGAGGTCGATTCCGACCTTCCCCACTGCTTCATCGCTTACACGATCAAGGGCTTCGGGCTGCCCTTCGCCGGCCACAAGGACAATCACGCCGGCATCATGAACGAAGAGCAGATGGCCGATTTTCGAGCCGCGATGGACGTGGACGAGGGCGCCGAATGGTCCCGCTTCGCCGGCCTCGGGCTCGACGAGGAGACCCTGGAGACCTTCATCGGGGCTGCGCCCTTCAACCGCAAGCCGGGCCGGCACTCGGCGCCGGCCGTGCCGCTGCCCGACGCGCTGCCCTTCCGCCCCGGCCCTCGCATGTCCACGCAGGAGGCCTTCGGCCGAATCCTCAACGAGCTCGGCAAGGGCGAGAGCCCGCTCTCCGAGCGCATCGTCACCACCTCGCCCGACGTCACGGTCTCCACCAATCTCGGCGGCTGGGTGAACCAGCGCGGCATCTTCGACCGCGCCGACCGCGAGGACGTCTTCCGCTCCGAGAAGGTGGTCTCGATGCAGAAGTGGACGCTCAGCCGGAACGGCCAGCACATCGAGCTTGGTATCGCGGAGAACAACCTCTTCCTCCTGCTCGCCGCGCTGGGCTTGAGCGACGACTTCTTCGGCGCCCGGCTGCTGCCGGTGGGCACGGTCTACGATCCCTTCATCGCGCGCGGCCTCGATGCGCTGACCTACGCCTGCTATCAGGATGCGCGCTTTTTGCTGGCCGGCACGCCATCGGGCATCACGCTCGCGCCCGAGGGCGGCGCGCACCAGTCGGTCGGCACGCCGCTGCTCGGCATGGGTCAGCCGGGGCTCATCTCCTTCGAGCCGGCCTTCGCCGACGAGGTCGCCGAGATCATGCTCTGGGGCTTCGGCCACCTGCAGGAACCGGACGGCGGCGCGCTTTACTGCCGCCTCTCCACCCGCACCATCGACCAGCCGGAGCGCGAGATCGACGCGGCGCTCCGGCGCGACCTCCTGGCCGGCGGCTACTGGCTGGTGGAGCCCGGCCCGGGCGCCCCCTTGGCGCTGGCCTTTTCCGGCGCCATCGCGCCCGAGGCGCAGGAGGCCCACGCGGTGCTGGCCGACGAGATACCGGGCGTTGGTCTGCTCGCCGTCACCTCCGCCGACAGGCTCTACGGCGACCTGACGGCCGCGACCCAAGCCCGCGCACGGGGCGAGGCGGTGCTGCCGACCCACGCCGGAACCCTGCTTGGCAGGCTGCCGCCCGACGCTGCGCTCATCACCGTGCTCGACGGCCACCCGGCGGCGCTCTCCTGGCTCGGCACGGTCGCCGGCCACCGCGCCTATCCCCTCGGCGTCACGGGCTTCGGCGAGTCCGGCGATATTCCCGCGCTCTACGCCAAGCACCGGATCGACACTGACGCCATCCTCGACATGGCCGCACTCGCCTGCGTCGACCAGGCCCGGCGCCGCGCCTGATCCACCCGCTGCCGGCGGCGGCGCCCATAGTGCCCACCGCAGAAAAGTGCAAAGCCGCCTCAGGCGACCCCACTTCTTGCGGTCTGACCTGCGGCTGCTCGCTCCCGTCGTGCTTGCGCCAACTCGTAGCTCGCCTGCATCCGCATCCAGTGCTCGGCGGTGCCCCAGCCGATGTCTTCCAGCGCCAGCGCCATGGCCGCCGAGACTCCGGCCCTGCCATTCAGCAGTCGTGACAGCGTGCCGCGCTCGCAGCCCAGGCGGCCCGCCGCCTCGGTAACGCTCCAGCCGACCTCTTCCATGCTCTCGCGGATCAGTTCGCCTAAGTGCGGCGGGTTGAGCATTGATCCCACACGATCATCGTCGTCGCTCATGAGCCGATGTTCCTTCGCATCAGTGGTAGTCGATCAGGTCCACGTCCACGACCTCGCCGTCCTCGAAACGGAACACGACGCGCCAGTTGCCGGAAACCCGCACGCTCCACTGGCCCGCCCGGTCACCCGTCAGGGGGTGCAACCGGAAGCCCGGAGCATCGGCGCTGCGTGGGTGCGAAGCCTCCTGCAGCCGAAACAGTATGCGCCGCAGCCGTGGGACCAGGTGTGCGGGCAGTCGCGCCGGGTCGTCTCGCTGGTGCAACGCGCGGAGGCCCTTATGCCTGAATCTCACGGGATCATTGTAGCGTGTAGCGCTATACGCTGCAAGCGAATGCGGTCATGCTCGGTAGTGCACGTTGCGCCCTACGCCACGGTTCCTGTCTCTTTGCGCAGGTAGGGCGGCATCCAGCGGACCTGATCCTCGGTGCCGTAGGCGTAGAACTCCGACGGCTTGCGCCGCTGCTTCAGCAT
>Ga0209754_1000848_pt1 | contig 36112 bp, 32 predicted proteins | sample MesohylBB_FD_187295 | JGI IMG/M metagenome (GOLD analysis project Ga0209754, IMG submission 187295) | Host-associated microbial community of the marine sponge Aplysina aerophoba from Gulf of Piran - sponge mesohyl, lysed by bead beating... | ecosystem: Host-associated > Porifera > Sponge >...
CACCGGCGCCGAGGCGCTCGGCGAGGCGCGCGAACGCGTCTCCGCGCTCTGGGGCGAAGCGGGCGACGGGGGTGAAGCGGACGCGCAGGATGCCGGGGAGGCTGCGGCCGGGGACGGCGCGGCACCGTCTCCGCCGGCCGCCGTACCCCGGGACGTGGCCGGGGAGGTCGAGGCGACCCTGGCGCGGGCCGAGCAGGCGCTCGAGGCCGCGCCGGCCGAGGATCGGGAAGAGATGATCGACCTGATGGAGGATCTCCGGGACGCGCTCAAGGCGGGCGCGGCCGAGCGGGCGGGCGAGCTCCGGCGCGAGCTGGACGAGATCCTCTTCTACCTGGAATAGCGGACTTCCTGGAGATAGCGGACGTGGAACGCTGTCCGACCTGCGGCGCCCGGCACGCCGGCGGGCCTTCCTGCCACCGCTGCCGGACCGACCTCGGCCAGGTGCTGGCCATCGAACGGGCCGCGTCCCGCCACCGGCGGCAGGCTCGCGCCGCGCTCGATCGCGGCGACTGTGCCGTGGCACGCGCCCACGCCGGCCGCGCGTGCGCCCTCCACCGGTCTCCGGAATCCCTCGTCACGCTCGCGGCGGCCACCCTGGCGGACCGCGACTTCCCGGCCGCGTTGCGGCTGTGGCGGGAGATTCGGGAAGGGTCCGGTCCGAGTGCGCGTCAGTAGTCGACGGGGGGCGGGGCCGGGAATCCGTTGGAGTAGATCGCCGTACGGGATTGGTCGGCGTCGTTGGTCAGATGCAACTGGTGTCCTTCGACAAGATCCGTGAAGTTGTAGCCCAGGTGCGTGATCCGGGCGTCTCGTTGCAGAAACATCCAGGTCGCATAGATGAGGGCGCCTCGCACGTCGTGCCGCCAGTACCCCTCGCCGGTGAGCCCGCCGCCGCTGCATCTCTCGGCGCCCGGAGGGCAGTTGCCGGCCTTCTCCACGAGTATTCTCTCGGCGTGGTTGTAGTCGGCCACCGTAACCGTGTAACTGCTCGGGCCGACCTCGGCGGCATAGACGCGCGCCGGCAGCTCCGCCCCGAACTCCGACAGCCAGGTCGTCTCCGTCACGGTGGGCTGACCCGGAAAATTGCACGTGAAGCGATCTTCGAGACTCGCGAACTCGGTCCATTCCTGCGCTGCCGCGGGCGCCGAAATCGACAGGATTGACGCCGCCGTCAGGACTGGAATCAGGCGCATCTTCGTCCTCCTGACCCAAGTCTACCAACCGAAAACCTGAGCTGGTGCAGAATCAGTGGCTTGCGCGCGGCGACGCCGGTGTAGGTATAGCGTTGGTGAAGTGGCCGGCCGCGATCTGTGCCTTGATCCACCGATCCTGCATATCCGCTGCCTCCGTCCCGGTCATGCGCCACGCCGCGGAACCACGCCAGGATGTCGTCGTCGATGCGGATGGTGATCCGGGTCGAGCGGGTGGACGCCTCCGGTCGCGGTCAGCCGACAGGCTACGCGGCGCCGAGGACGGCGGCGATGGCGTCCCGCATCCAGGCGGTGCGGGCGAGATCGAGGCGCTGCAGGTTGAACGGTCCCAGATAGTCGCCGGGGCGCTGGTTCTTCATGTCGAGGAACGGGTAGAAGGTCTCGAAATCGTCGGACGCCGTCGCCTTCGCGATCTCCTCCATCGCACGCGCCTTCGTCTCCCTGGGAAGCGTCTTGAGGACCTCGTAGCCGTTGCGGCTCCGTTCCAGGTTCATCAGCAGGCGGTCACGAACTTCCACCATGCGCGCCTGGAGCAGACTCCGATATTCCGTTTCGTCGAATCCGGGCGGCGACACCTCCGCCAGATTCAGGGGATGGTAGGCGTAGCTCTCGAGGGAGTAGTACCCGAGCACGAAGAGGTTCGGCTGCTCGCGGCGCAGTTCCTCGATTTCGTCCGAACCGAGGAAGTCGCGGTCCATCAGGCCGCGGAACTCGTCGTTCGTCCTGATCTGCAGCCCGACGGCGTTCTTGTCCCTGGCGCCGACGAACAACAGGCCGGGGAGCTGGATCGCGTTGTAGAGTAGCGCGTCCTGGTTCTCGCAGATGACCAGCGTCTGGTTGGGGAAGACCTTCAACGCGGAGTCCCTGGGCACAGCGATGTCGAAGATGGCGGGGGATTTCGGCGCCGGCGCCAGCACCTGCGGGCGGTCGAAGTCGAGGTCGTCGAAGTCGATGATGGCCGCATCCGCGGCGTCTCCGGCGTACTCGATGAAGCCGAGCGAGTGGCTGGCCGTCCAGAGCTGCGAGTAGTCCGGAATCCAGTGCTCGACCACTTCCCGGATCAGCGCGTGCTGGAGTTGCGTGTGCAGGTGCACGTCGAGCTCGTCGATGAAGTAGATGGCGTTCGGGAAGTGCTCGCGGCGGGTGAACAGGTTGAGGAGGATGTTGAACACTTCCTTCTCGCCGCTGCTGAGCAGGTCGTAGTGGACCTCGGATTGCCCTTTCCGGAAGCGGATATCGGCGGGCCTCTTACCCAACGCCGGGATCATCTGCGTCAACCGCAGGGCCGTGGCGGAACCGTTGCCGAACACTCTGGCGAGGGCGTCGTTGATGGGCTCGACGAAGCGAGCCTTTATCGCGTCGGAGGCGAAGTCCTTACCCCAAAAATCACGTAGCAGGTCCTCCGTGATCCGCGCGACGTCGGCATCGAAACGCGTGTCGAACTCGATGAACCGCCGCGGGCGGTCGGGGTCGGCCCCCACGTCCACGGATTGGGGCGTGGCGCGAAGCTCGGGTACCGTTCGGAACGAGCTCCGGCCGTAGAACGCCGACTTCACGTCCCACCCGGTCGGTGGCGTGGTCGGGCTCGAGCCGTTGGACCGGCGGACTTCGAAGCCTCCCCCGAACGCGCAGGCCGCCGACATCTCTGCGGCCGGGTCCTTCTTGAGGTAGCTCGAGAACTTCTCGTACGCCTCGCCCTTGTAGAGCGCATCATCGCCCTTGTGCTGCGCGGACAGGTACTCGAACGCGTCGAACACCGACGACTTCCCGCTGCCGTTCGCCCCGATCAGCAGCACCAGCTTCGGGGCGCCGGCGCACGACGACAGGTCGATGGTCAGGTCGGTGAAGCGCTTGAAGTTCTCGAGGCGCAGCCTGGTGACGTTCATCGAATCTCGGTCCGCCCCATCAGTCCGCCGGCAGCGCGAAGGCCACGACCCGCGGGCCGCCCCCGATGCTGACGGCGATGTACTGCCGCCCGTCGACCAGGTAGGTCATCGGCGTGCCGATGGTGCCGGCGGGCAGGTCCACCGCGCCGCGAATCTCGCCGGTCTGCTTGTCCCAGGCCACGAGGCCCGGTCCGCCCTGGCTGCCCGCGGTCGGCACGGTGCTGATGAGCAGGGTCTTCGTCAGCAGCGGCCCCCCGATGGTGCCGTCGCCCAGAGGCGGCAGGTTCAGGTGGCGCAGGCGGGGGTGGTTGCGGATGCGGTCGCCGTTGCCGAGGGGCACCATCCAGGCGTGCTCGCCGGTGTTCATGTCGATGGCGGTAATCCGAGAGTAGGGCGGCTTGAGCAGCGGCAGTCCCTGCGGCATCCGCGCCTGGTAGGACTGGCCCTGCCGGATCTGGCGCAGCCGCCGCTCCTCGGGGGCGCCGTGCGTGTAGCGCATGGTGGCGCCGAGGTCCGGGTCGGGCGTGTAGAGCGGGATGGCGACGGCGATGTTGCGCGACGGGATGTAGAGCATCCCCGTCTCGGGGTCCACCGCGGCGCCGGCCCAGCCGGCCGCGCCGAAGTCCGGCGGGCGCATCAGCGTGCCCTGCGTGCCGCCGTTGATGGGCCGGCCGGGCGGCGTGAACAGCGGTCCGATCTGGTAGTTGCTGACCACCTCGATGGCCATCTCGCGCAGCTCGGGCGTGAAGTCGACCAGGTCGTCGATGGTGACCCCCTGGTAGTCGAACGGCGCCGGCTTCGTCGGGAACGGCTGCGTCGGCGACGGGACCTCCCCCGGCATGTTGGTCGCCTGCGGCACCGGCCGCTCCTCGATGGGCCAGATCGGCTCGCCGGTCACCCGGTCGAAGGCGTAGACGAACGCCTGCTTGCTCACCTGCACCAGCGCCTTGACGGGCCGGCCGTCGACCACCACGTCGACCAGGTTCGGGTGCGTCGGGAAGTCGTAGTCCCACAACCCGTGGTGGACGGCCTGGAAGTGCCACATCCGCTGGCCCGTCTCCACGTCGACCGCGATGATCGTCTCCGAGAAGAGGTTGTCGCCCGGCCGGTCGGCCCCGTAGTAGTCGTTCGTGGTGGTGCCGGTCGGCAGGTAGACGTAACCCAGCTCGTTGTCGCCGGCCAGCATCGACCAGACGTTGGCGTTGCCGGAGTAGCGCCACGAATCGTTCAGCCAGGTGTCGACGCCGAACTCGTCGGCGCTGTTGGGCACGGTGTGGAAGTCCCAGGCGTGCTCGCCGGTGCGGACGTCCCAGGCCCGGACCCAGCCGGGAGGCGCTTCCCGCGTGATGCGCCGGTCGGCGATCTGCGAGCCGTGGATCACCTTGTCGCGCACGACGATGGGCGGCGAGTTGATGGAATAGAGCAGGGCGTTGAGGTAGTCGCGCGCCTCGCGCTCCACCCGCGGGATGCCGACCATCGCGTCGACCATGCCGCTGCCGTTCGGGCCGAAGTCGGGGCAGGGCTGCCCGGTCTTCGCCTTGACGCAGACCATGTAGCCGTTGCCGGTGCCCCAGAAGATCCGCTCGTCCCCTGCGCCGTCCGTCCAGTAGGCGACGCCGCGCTGCGTCCAGGGGCCGCTCATCGACGGGGTCCCCTCCTCGTAGCCCTTCGGATTGAAGATCCAGAGCGTGTCGCCGGTCGTCGCGTCTACCGCGACCCCCTGCGACAGCGGCGTGTTGAAGTAGAGCACGCCGTCGATCATCAGCGGCGTCACCTGCAGGCGCGACGGGTTCGGCGGCTGGCTGCTGCGGTAGAGGTTCGGGGTCTCCTCGACCAGCGAGTCGACGATGACGTCGAGCGGGGCCGACCACTCGCCGCCGCCGGGCGTGCTGCGGCTGACGAAGTTGTCGATCGACGTCCACTCCCAGGCAATCTCCAGGTCGCTGAAGTTGCCGGCGTCGATCTGGTCGAGCGGCGAGTACTTGGTGCCGGCGATGTCGCCGGCGTAGCTGCGCCATTCGCCGTTCTCGGTGCCGTAGGTCTGCCACGGCCCCTCCGACGTCTGTTCCTGGGCAAAGGCGTCGCCGGCCCCGGCCGCCGTGACGAACGACGTAACCAGCACGACGAACGAAGTAGTCAGCAGCGACCTCATTCCGGATCCTCTCTTTCCGCTCTTTCCACCGGCTGCGCCGGCGCTCTTTCCATTCGTTCCGCGGATTCCGCGACGGCCACCGCCTGCACCCCGAGTCCCTGCTCGAAGACCAGCCGCGCCCCGAGCAGCGTGGTCTGCGCCAGCGCGCCGAGTCCGGCCAGCGCAATTGCGAAGGCGCCGATCTGCAGCGCCCGCCGCGGCCGGAGAATGTACGACATCGCGAGCCGCAGCGACGCGAAGAACGCGAAGAGCCACGTCGCCGTGAACGCCCGGTCGGCGTGCGCGTCCACGAGCGACCCGACCTCCGGAGAGAACGCTGCCGCCTGCGCCGCGGTGTACCCCGTGAAGTACGTGAACACGGCGGTTGCCGCGCCCCCGACGTACAGCCAGGTCGCCGTGTCCCGCAGCGGTCTCCGATCCGGCGCCAGGAGGCCCGCCAGATCGACGGCGCCTGCCGCAGACAGCAGCGCGATCGGAAAGTGCACGACCAGCGGATGCAGGTTCGGCGCCCAGGCGGGGATGAGCGACATGCGGTCCCATATTACGGCGGGAACGCCTCGAGGAAGTGGACCTCGCCGTCTAGCGCGCCCGCTTCGACGCCCACCGCCGCCGACTCCGGCGAGGCCATGAACGCTTCCGCCCGGGCTCGATCCTCGACCTCCAGCAGGAAGAACACCTCGTCCACCGCGTCGACGGAGCGCCACACCTGAACCACCTTGAGACCTGCCGCGGCGCCGGCGGCGGACTGGCGGTCGAAGACGCGCTTCCACCGCTCGACGTCCTCCACCCGATTGCGAACCAGCAGCACCATCGTCCGTCTCCTCTGGCCGCGAGCGCGACCCTGGGAGTTTGCGGGCGCGACTCCTGCGGCGCAAACTCCGACCTGTTCTTATACTACGGGTCGCCCGCGATGACCTCCGACAGCGGCGCCGCCGGCTGGCAGGGCTGGGACGTCTACGCCCCGTTCTACGACTGGGAGAACCGGCGCACGATAGGCCGCCGCGACGTCCGGTTCTGGACGGACCTGGCGCGCCGGGCGGACGGCCCGGTGCTCGAGCTCGGTTGCGGGACCGGCCGCCTGTCGGTGCCGGTGGCGCGCGTGGCGCCCCGCTTCGTCGGGATCGACCGCTCCGCCCCGATGCTGCGCCGGCTGCGGTCGCGTCTCCGCCGGGCCCGCCTGACCGCGAAGTCGGCGATCGTGCGCGGCGACATTCGCGCCCTGCCGTTTCGCCGCCGCTGGCGCTGCCGGCTGGTGATGGCGCCCTACGGCATGTTGCAGTCGCTGCTGTCGGACGAGGACCTGGCCGCGACGCTCGAGGCGGTGGCCGGCGTGCTGCCGCGGGGCGGAACGCTCGGCATCGACCTCGTTCCGGAGCTGCCGCGCTGGCAGGAGTATCACCGCCGGGTGGGGCTGCGCGGGCCGGCGAGCGGCGGTCGTCGCGTCACGCTGATCGAATCGGTGCGCCAGGTGCGCGAGCACGCGCTGACCGTCTTCGACCAGGAGTTCGTGGAGTGGCACGGTAGCCGGCGCACCGTGCACCGCTTCTCGCTCGCCTTCCGCACGTTGACGGTGCCGCAGGTTGCCGAGCGGCTCGAGCAGGCGGGCTTCCGCGTCGACGCGGTCCTCGGCGACTACGCGGGCGAGGAGTGGTCGCCCGACGCCCAGGTCTGGATCATCGTCGCGCGCCGGATCTGACTCCGCCGGCCGCCCTGTGCCCGAACGGTCGAACGGACCCCGCGGGTGGTTTTCCGTGACCGGAGGTTTTGCGATAATGGGGCCATGTCCGGACATTCCAAGTGGGCTTCGATCAAGCACAAGAAAGGCGTGGCGGACGCGCGGCGCGGCAAGCTCTTCACCCGCATCATCAAGGAACTGACGGTGGCCGCGCGCGACGGAGGCGGCGACCCGGCGATGAACCCGCGCCTGCGCACCGTGATTGCCGACGCCAAGGCCGCCAACATGCCGGCCGACAACATCAAGCGCGCCATCCGGCGCGGGACCGGCGAGGAGCCGGGCGTCACGTACGAGGAGGTCACCTACGAGGCCTACGGGCCGGGCGGCGCGGCGCTCCTCATCCAGTGCCTGACCGACAACACCAACCGCGCCGTCGGCGAGATCCGCCACCTGCTGTCGAAGCACAACGGCAACCTCGGCACCACCAACTCGGTGGCGTGGATGTTCGAGAAGCGCGGCCACATCGTCGTGGAGCAGGGGAGCGTGGACGAGGAGACGCTGATGAGCGCGGCCATCGACGCCGGCGCCGACGACTTCCGCGAGGACGGCGACAACTGGGAGATCATCAGCAGTCCGGATGCCTTCGAGGCTGTCCGCGAGGCGGTCGTAGCGGCCGGCGCCTCGCCGATCTCGGTGCAGATCGCGATGCTGCCGCAGAATCTGGTCAAGGTCGAGGGCAAGGCCGCCCAGCAGATGATCAAGCTGATGGACGTGCTCGAGGATCAGGACGACGTCCAGCACCTCTGGTCGAACTTCGACATCGACGCCAAGGAGATCGAGGCTTCTCTCGCGTGAGAATCTTCGGGGTCGACCCCGGTTCCGCACACACGGGGTACGGTTGCATCGACACCTCGGGCGGTCGTCACCGCATCCTCGCCTGCGGAGCGTTGAGCCCGCCGGCCCAGAGCGCCTTTGCCGAGAAGCTGCGCACCATCCACGACGGTCTGGCGGCGCTGATCGCCGAGCATCGCCCCGAGACGGTCGCCATCGAGGACCTGTTCTACGCCCGGAACGCGCGCAGCGCGCTGAAGCTGGGCCATGTGCGCGGGGTCGTCATGCTGGCCGCCTCCGAGGCGGGGCTGCCCGTGGTCGAGTACGCGCCGGCCGAGGTGAAGCGGGCGGTGGTCGGCTACGGGCGGGCGGAGAAGCAGCAGGTGCAGCAGATGGTGGGCCTGCTCCTCGGGCTGGAGCCGCCGCCGTCGCGCCTCGACGTCACGGATGCGCTTGCCGTCGCGGTCTGCCATGCACACTCGATCCGGCCGGGCGCAGTGGATGGTCCACCGGCGGCACCCGGTGGGAGACCTCGTTCCTGGCGGCATTACCGTCCACCCGGCGCAGCGCGCTGACGGTAGCGGCGACCATGATTGCCACCCTGCGAGGTGCGCTTGCGGAGAAGCGGCCGGGCCGCATCGTGGTCGATGTCGGCGGCGTCGGCTACGACGTCCAGGTCCCGCTGTCCACCTACTACGCGGTCGGGGACCGGGGGGCGGAGGTGGCGTTGCGCATCCACACGCACGTTCGCGAGGAGGCGCTCTCGCTGTTCGGATTCGCCACCCGTCTCGAGCTCGAGCTGTTCGAGCGGCTGATCGGCGTCAACGGCGTCGGGCCGCGGCTCGCCCTCGCCGTGCTGTCCGGCATCGAGCCGCCGGCGCTGGTGCAGGCCGTCCGCACCGCGGATGTCGCGCGCCTGACCGGCATTCCGGGCGTCGGGCGCAAGACGGCCGAGCGGATTACGCTGGAGTTGAAGGACAAGCTGCCGGCCGGCGCCGCGGCCGGCGTGGAGGGCGCGGCGGACGGTACGGCGGAGGCTGGCGGACGCGATCTGCGGGGCGACGTGATCTCGGCGCTCCTGAACCTCGGCTATCAACGGCAGCCCGCGGAACGCGCCGTCGAAGCGGCCCTGAAGCGCAGCCCCGGGGATTTCGAGGCGGCGCTCCGGCAGGCCCTCCGGGAGCTGGCCGGATGACCCGGTCCCCGGACCGGCCGGCCGGCCGCGGCGTCCGTCCGGCGCATAGAATGGTCGGGCGGTGACTGCCGATCACGTTCTGAGCACGGTGCGGGCGGAGGAGGACGCCCAGTACGAGGCCGGTCTCCGCCCGCGTTCCCTCGACGACTACATCGGCCAGGACCGCGTGCGCGAGAACCTCACCGTCGCCGTCACCGCGACGCGCAACCGCGGCGAGGCGCTCGACCACGTGCTGCTCTACGGGCCGCCCGGACTCGGCAAGACGACGCTGGCCCACGTCATCGGCAACGAGCTGCGCGTGCCGGTGCGGGGCACGGCCGGCCCGGTGCTGGAGAAGCCGGGCGATCTCGCGGCGATCCTGACGAACCTGAAGGCGCGGGAAGTGCTGTTCATCGACGAGATCCACCGCATGAGCCCCGCCATCGAGGAGATCCTCTATCCCGCGATGGAGGACTACGAGCTCGACATCGTCATCGGGCAGGGGCCGAGCGCCCGCTCGGTGAAGGTCCCCCTCCAGCGGTTCACGCTGATAGGCGCCACGACGCGCGCGGGGCTGCTGACGTCGCCGCTGCGGGCCCGGTTCGGGATCGTGCACCGGCTCGACTTCTATGCCGAGCGCGACCTGGTGGAGATCGTGACGCGCTCGGGGCGCATTCTCGGGGTACCCATCGATGCGGCGGCGACGGCGGAGATCGCCCGCCGCTCGCGCGGGACGCCGCGCGTCGCCAACCGGCTGCTGCGGCGCGTGCGCGACTACGCCGAGGTGCGCGCCGACGGCGCCATCACGCTGGAGGTCGCGCGCGACGCGCTGACCCTGCTGGAAGTCGACGAGCAGGGCTTCGACGAGGCGGACCGGCGGCTGCTGCACGCCATCATCGACAAGTTCGGGGGCGGACCGGTCGGGCTCAACAGCCTCGCCGCCGCCATCAGCGAAGAGAAGGACGCGATCGAGGACATCTACGAGCCGTACCTGATTCAGGCCGGCTTTCTCGACCGGACGCCGCGCGGGCGCATGGCGACGGCCCGCGCCTACGACTACTTCGGGTTGGCGAGCCCGGAGCGGCACCCCCGGCTGCTGTAGCGCCGCGGGCGGGCATCACCGGCAGCGGCTGCCGGAGACAAGGACGAAGCGAGTGGCGAACGGAACCGGTGGGCGATTCGACAGAGGCGGCGCGCGGCGGCGTGTCAAGGTCACGTCGCTCGGCACCTATGTGCCGCCGCGCGTGCTCACGAACGCCGACCTCGAGAAGCTGGTCGACACGACCGATGCCTGGATTCTGAAGCGCACCGGCATCCGCGAGCGGCACGTGGTCGACGAGGGCGTCGCGTCGTCGGACCTCGGCAAGGAGGCGGCGATTGCCGCGCTGGCGGAGGCGGGGGTGAGCCCCGAGCAGATCGGCTTCATCGTCGTGGCGACCACCACGCCCGACATGTTCTTTCCCAGCACGGCGTGCCTCGTGCAGCACAAGATCGGCGCCTCCAACGCCTGGGGCTTCGACCTCGGGGCCGCCTGCTCCGGGTTCACCTTCGCGCTGACGACGGGCGCCCAGATGGTGGCCAGCGGCGCCCACGACCACGCGCTGGTCATCGGCGCCGACGTGATGTCGTCGATCATCGACTTCCGGGACCGTGCGACTTGCGTCCTGTTCGGCGACGGGGCGGGGGCGGTGGTCGTGTCGCCGGCCGCGGACGGCGAGCCGGGGATCATCGACTTCGCCCACGAGATCGACGGCAGCGGCGGTCCGGCGCTGTGCATGCCGGCCGGCGGCAGCCTGCGGCCGGCCACGCACGAGACGGTCGACGCGCGGCTCCACTACGTGCATCAGGACGGTCCCGCGGTGTTCAAGTTCGCGGTCCGCAAGATGTCGGAGATCTGCCGGCGGGTGCTCGAGGCGAACGGGCTGGACGCGGGCGACGTCGATCTGTTCGTCTCGCACCAGGCGAACCGGCGGATCATCATGAGCGCCGCCGAGCACCTGGGTGTCGACCGCGACAAGGTGATCGTCAACATCGAGCGGTTCGGGAACACCACCGCCGCGACGATTCCGCTCGCGCTCGCCGACGCGCGGCGGGAAGGCCGCCTGCCCAAGGGGGCGCGGGTGCTGCTGGCATCGGTCGGGGCCGGCTTCACCGTCGGCGCCGTGCTGCTGCGCTGGGCGGGCTGAGGACGCCCGGCCCTCCCATGCGCCTGTCGGACTTCGACTACGAGCTGCCCGCCGCGCTGATCGCACAGGAGGCGGCGCCGGAGCGCGACGCGGCCCGCCTGATGCGTCTCGATCGTGGGACGGGAGCGCGTTCGCACCAGCGAGTCTCCGACCTCGCGGCGCTGCTGGCGCCGGGCGACGTCCTCGTCGTCAACGACACGCGCGTGGTGCCGGCGCGGCTGCTCGGGCGCCGCGAGCCGAGCGGGGGCGCCGTCGAGTGCCTGTTGCTGGGAAGGATCGGCGGTGACCGCTGGGATGCCCTCGTCCACCCGGGGCAGAAGCTGAAGGTCGGCTCCCGCGCGGTGTTCGAGGGCGGCGGACGCCGCCTGGAACTGGAGGTGCTCGACCGCCACTACCATGGGCGGCGCACGGTCCGCCTGGCTGCGGATGGCGGCGCCGTCGACGCCGCCATCGACGCTATCGGGCATGTTCCGTTGCCGCCCTACATCCGGCGGGCGGATCGGGCAATCGACGTGGAACGCTACCAGACCGTCTACGCGGCGGCGCGCGGCTCGGTGGCGGCGCCGACCGCCGGACTGCACTTCACACCGGCGCTGCTCGAGCGGCTCCGGGCGCGGGGCGTCGAGCGGCATGCGATCACCCTGCACGTCGGCTACGGCACGTTCGAGCCGGTGCGGACCGAGGAGGTCGAGGCGCATCGGGTGGCGGCCGAGCGCTACTCCGTACCGGCGTCGACGGCGGCGGCGGTCAATCGCGCTCTGGACGAAGGACGCCGGGTCGTCGCGGTCGGCACCACCACCACCCGTACGCTGGAGGCGGTCGCGCGCGCCCACGGCGGCCGCCTCGCACCGGAGGCCGGCGAGACCGACCTCTACATCCATGGCGATTTCGACTTCCAGGTGGCCGGCGGCCTGCTCACCAACTTCCACCTGCCCCGCTCGTCGCTCCTGCTGCTGGTCTGTGCGTTCGCCGGCCGCGAGGCGATCCTGGCCGCGTACCGCGACGCCGTGGAGCGGCGCTACCGGTTCTACAGCTACGGCGACGCGATGCTGATCCTGTAGGGGCGGCCGGGCCGACCCGCGCAGACCCGCCCGGCCTGCCCGGGCGATGCCCGTGGCGCTGGCGTATAATGATGAGATCCCGTGCCGGTGTAGCTCAGATGGTTAGAGCAAGCGGCTCATATCCGCTAGGTCCGGGGTTCAAGTCCCTGCACCGGCACCACCTCCTTCCCTCGCCCCGGTCCGGCCCCGCGGGCGGTTTCGGGCCAGGCGGGCAGCCGTTCGACGCGAGGAACCGAAGCCATGGCGAAGATCGAGGGTATCCGGATCGCGAACTACCGGGTACTGAAGAACCTGACGCTCGGCAAGCTGTGGAACACGCAGCGCGTCCAGCCCTTGACGCCGATGTCCGTCGTGATCGGGAAGAACGGGGTGGGCAAGAGCTCGTTGTTCGACGCCTTCGGTTTTCTTGCCGACTGCCTGAAGGTGGGCGTCGAGGAGGCGTGCGACACGCGGGGACGCGGCGGGTTCCAGCGGATTCGCTCCCAAGCGAGTGACGAATCGATCCGATTTGAGCTCTACTACAGACAAGAAGCGAGAGCCCGTCCCATCACGTACGAGCTGGAGATCGATCTGGATGATTCGGGACGGCCGTACGTCTCTCGTGAACGCCTTCGCCAGCGCCGCAAGGGGCAGAGCCACGGACGGCCCTTTTCGTTCCTGATGATGCACGATGGCAGAGGCTTGGCCTGGAAGGGCGAGGCCCAGGGCCGACGGTTCGACGAGACTCATGAGAGCGTTTCTGAACTCGAGTCGCTGATTGATCGGCTCGAAAGAGGAGTGCCCGGGGAAGAGAGCGCGGAGACCGAGATAGTTGAGTTGCAGGACAGGCGCAAGCTCGGCATCGCGACGCTCGGGGCGTTGAAGCAACACCCCAGAATATCGTCCTTTCGGCAGTTCGTTGAAGGGTGGTACTTGAGCTACTTCACCCCGCACGCGGCGAGGAGTTTGCCGCTCGCAGGGCCGCAGAAGCATCTGAACGTGGACGGTGACAACCTTGGCAACGTCGTGGAGTTCATGGAGCGCGAACAGCCCGACCGATTCAAAGACATCTTGACGCGTATTGCCGGCCGAATCCCAGGCATCGACCGGATCGATACCGAGCGAAGCCCGGACGGACGACTGCTGCTTCGTTTCAACGACAAGGGATTTCGAGATCCCTTCTACGCACAACAGATGTCCGACGGCACATTGAAGGTCTTTGCCTACCTGATCATGCTTGCAGATCCGCAGCCCCCGCCGTTCATCTGCATCGAGGAGCCCGAGAACGGACTCTATCACAAGTTGCTGGAGGTGCTGGCCGAGGAGCTTCGCGCGCACGCCACGGCTGGAAAGAACGCCCCGCAGGTCTTCGTTACGACACACCAGCCGTATTTTGTCGACGCGCTAAAGCCGGATGAGACCTGGATTCTGGAGAAACGGGCAGATGGCTTCGCAAAGGTCTCCCGAGCCAGCGACAACGACGTCGTCAGAGCCATGGTCGAGGAGGGGCTGCCGCTCGGCGGTCTTTGCCGCGAAATTCCGTGTGGCTAGCGAGGCTTCGGGACGTACTGCTCCTGCCGCGACGGGAACGCGTCACGAACGGGATCGGCGATGAACGCGTTGCGCGGCGACGAAGCTCGGGCGGCGAGGCTGCCCCAAGTGGCCTGTATGCCGAACGGCGCTGCCGGACAACGCGTGGGATGGGGGCCTCAGTGCACGGGGACGGTCCTGGCTTGGCGAGACGGCCAGCGTAGCGAGAGGGTCCCGTCGTCGTTGTGGACGAGAATGTCGAACTCCTGCAGCTTGCGCAGCCAGCGTGACGCGTTGCGCTGTACGAGCAGCGCCTCGTAGTCGGTGGCCGGGTCGCGGTAGGGCGTGCCGTTGCGGAGCAGTGCGAAGATGCATCGCAGCAGTTTGTGGGCGGTGGCGATGACGGCGCGCTTGTAGCCGCGCTTGCGGGTCAGACGCTGGTGATGCGCCTGGAACTGGCACTTGTGGGTGCGCGCGGCGGCGTGGGCGCACTCGACGAGCACGGCGCGCAGTGTGCGGTTGCCGCGCCGGATGCGCCCGGAGCGGCGTTTGCCGGCGCTTTCGTTGTTGCCGGGACACAGGCCGGCCCAGGCGGCGAGGCGATGGCCGTTGCCGAACACGGCTGCCGGGTCGGGGCCCACCTCGCTCAGGATGGCGCAGGCTCCCGTGTGGTCGATGCCGGGCAGGGTCTCCAGCAGGCGGCACTGCTCGGCCCAGGGCGCAATCGCCTGGTCGATGTGCCGGTCGAAGTCCTGGATACGGCGGCTGAGCGTGTCGTGTTCACTCAGCAGGTCGGCGAGCAGGAGGCGCTCGGGTTCGCGCAGTTCCAGCCCCAGCGCGTCGCCCAGTGGCGCGAGCTTGCGCCGGACGTGCCCACTGAGCGAGGCCAGAATGTCGGCGTGAGGCAGCCGGCCGACCAGACCGTCGAGGATGCGCCGGCCGTTGCTGCCGAAGATGTCGGTCAGCACCGCGCCGATGCGGACGCCGGCGCGGTCGATCACCTTCTGCACCTGGTTGCGCACCTGGCTGCGCCGGGCGACCAGCGTCCGCCGATGGCGGCTCAACGTGCGCAGGTCGCGAAACGGCTGCGAGGGGACGAAACTGGGCCGTCCCAATCCGAACTGACACACGCGCGCCAGCCAGCGGCTGTCCTCGACGTCGGTCTTGCGGCCACGCAGTTGCTTGACCTGCTGGGCGTTGAGCAACTCGGCCTGGATGCCGGCGTCGGTCAGCGCCTGCCACGGCGTATGCCAATAGACGCCGGTCGCCTCCATCGCCACGGCCTCGACGCGGTGGCCCGTCAACCAGGCGACCAGAGCGGCAAGTCCGGACGCCAGTGCACTGAAGGTGCGCGTCTCGCCCTGCGGCTCGCCGCCCGTCTGTGTACACAGCCGCACCGTGGCGGTGATGTGCCCCTTGTGCACGTCCAGCCCCGCCGCGCGCGGATGGACAACACACAACGCATCGTTCATCATCGGGTTGCCTCCTTCTTCCAGGGGGTTAGGCGGAGGCGGGACAGCCGGTCGGACGGAGAACTCGCGCCCTGCAGGGGGCGGTGCGTTTTGCCGCACGTCCACAGCCCAAGGGCCGGGAACAATTCGGGGCTCGACGCCGACCGGCCAGGTCAGTTTGGTTTCGGGGATGAACCACCAATAAACCCGACGACCATTCGTCCCGCCTCCGCCGCTATCGTGGCACAGGCCACGACCGCGGCGGCCGGTTCCCGAATTTCATGCCCCTCGGGGCGGGCACGCCAAGCGTGGCCATGACGGTTTGGTCTGGGGATCCTGGAAGATCGTGCAGAATCTGGCACAAGAGCGTAAAGAGGCTCCCGCTGCCGGCCCGTCGGCACGGCGAGGTCGACGCCCGCAACGCCTGCTACCCCTGGTTTGGCTGAGCGGGCACGCCGGCCAGGATCAACCCGCGGAGCGGCGTGCCCCGCTCGGCCTCGGCTGGCCGAGCGGCACCTCGGCAAGGATCAACCCGCCGAGAGGCGTTCCCCGATCAGCTTCGCCACCGAAGGCCTCGAAGCTCCGGAGCTCGAGCCCGCGGGCTTCGATGAACTCCCTCGCGCGCTCACGCGCGGGGGTGGCGGTCGAGATGCCGAAGTGCCAGCTCTCGCCGTAGAACGCCCTCATGGCGTACTTCGCGTAGTTACCGAGCACCACGAAGGGCGTCCGGCCGAACACCAGCTCCCGGCTGAGGGAATCGATGGCGATGCGAGATCCGGGTGCGAGCCCCGCGACGGCGCTCAGCGTCCTGTCGACGGCCGCGTCGTCGAGATACATCGTCACGCCTTCCCACAGGATGAAGGCCGGCGAGTCCGGGTCGAATCCGTGGTCCTGCAGCGACCCCAGCCAGGACTGCTGGTTGAAGTCGGTCGGCGCAAAGACGACGTGGCCGCGGTCGACGCCGGCGGCGCGCAGAGCCTCGACCTTGGCCGCCTGGGTCGGCGGCTCGTCCACCTCGAAGCATCGCAACGCCTCACCGCTGTCCCGCCCGCCCGCCGCGCGCAGGTCCGCTCCGCCCGGCAACGGTCCGTACGAGCGCGTGTCCCACCCCGCGCCGAGCACGACGAACTGCCGGATCGGACTGTCCGCGGCGGCCGCGGCGGCGACGGCATTGTCGACGAAGTGCGTGCGATGGCTGATGAAGGTCATCATCGTCGACGGCCTTGGACCCGGGTACGCGAGGAACGAACCCCGGAAGCCGCTCCACCGCGCCGCCAGCACCAGGGTGTCCATCATCATCCGCAGGACCAGGGGCGACAGCGCGGGCAGATGCGGCGCGATCCGCTCGGCCGGCTCGTCGTTGCGGCTCCCGATGTGGTGGAGCAGCAGCCGCGCCATGTACGGCTCGTAGGCCGTTCCCGAGATGCCGCGCGGCATGTTCACGAACCGGACGCGGCAGGTGTAGACGAGCGATCCGATGAGCTGGAGCGGGAAGAGCACGAGTTCCAGAAGGGCAAAGAACAGAACTCTCATCGATGGCACGAGCGTACTCGCTCCGTTGCGTCCCGCGGCGCAGACTCCCTGGCGATTCAGCGCGTGGGCTCGGCGCCGCCGGGGGTGCCGGCTTCCCCGGCGCCTCGGCTCGCCGCCGCCTCGCTGTTTCCCTGGCCCCGGTCGGCGGTGTCGGCATTCCCGAACCCGCGAGCCGCCGTGTCGGCATGCCCGTATCCCCCCCGGACCGGTGCATCCGGGCCCCCGTGGCCGCGGCCGGGGACGAGCGCGGGGCGCGGGTCGCGGACGACGGGCCTGGGGGCGAGGGCAATCTCCTGGGCGGTCAGCTCGCCCGGCTTCGTGGGGGACGGACGCAGCGTGAATTCCAGGATCAGCCGCCGGCTCGGCAGCTCCTGCGTGTTGATTCCCGCCCGCTGCAGCTCGCTGCTGTGCACGAAGGTCGACGCGTAGGGCGAATCCTCGCGTGTCGTGTCGGTGACCCACAGCGGGCCCGTGAACGAGCGCAGATAGCGGATGAAGCCGAACCCCTTGATCGAGTCGTACCAGTGGCAGAGTCCGCGGACCCGTGATCCCTCGTCGCCCCAGTCGGGGCCGCGCGATTCCCCGGGCAGCAGTCCCGGAATCAGGTACCCGGAGACGAACATGTCCGCCTCGCGCCGCAGGTCTCCCGATATGTTGTCGAACGCCACCACCTCGACCCGGCAGCCCATGTTCTGCAACGCCCGCGCGACCTTGGTGAAATCGCCGTCTCCGGTCGCCAGCAGCACGCGGTCGATGTTGCGGGCCTCCAGGAGCACGTCGACCGCCATGTCGAGGTCGCTGTTGGCCTTTCCCAGGCGCTTGCCGTCCTCGTTGATGTACCACTTGACGTGCTTGACGATGACCTTGTAGCCGAAGTCGCGCAACGCCGCCTGGAAGCTCTGCACGTTGCGCTTGTAGTCCTCGTCGGTATGGGCCCGCTCGCGGTCGAAGGACGTGTATGAATTGAGCCGCAACGCGTCCGCTCCGTCGCGGCACGCGAACTCCCGCAGAACGTCGTAGCGGAGGCCCCGGCCCCCGTTCCTCGTGATGTTGTCCGTATCGACGTAGACACCGACTCGCACTCTGCCTCCGTTCCCGATGCCGGCAACGCCCCTCCGCGCACCGTCGCATTTCAGTATACGCGCCGGTGGATAGGGGGTTGCTCCCGGCGGGTGGCGATAGTAGATTGCCCTGAACGCCATGCTCTGGACAACAATGCGGCTGTCGCTGTGCCTGCTCGCGCTCGTCGCGTCGAGCACGGCCTTCGCCTTTCTCGGTCGTCCCGTCGCGGCGCAGGCCCCGCCTTCGGCCGGGCCGGCGCCGGACGCGGCGCAGGCCGAGTTCTTCGAATCCACCATCCGCCCGCTGCTGGCCGACAACTGCCACGCGTGCCACGGCGCGCGGGTGGACACGCCGTTCGGCGGGCTCCGGCTCGACAGCCGGGAAGGGCTGCTGGCCGGAGGCGACTCCGGGCCGGCGATCGTGCCGGGGCGCCCGGACGAGAGTCCACTGGTGCAGCGCCTGCACGGCCGGCCGATGCTGATGCCGCCGACCGGCCCGCTCGGCGACGACGAGATCGCGGCGCTCACCCGCTGGGTGGCGCTGGGCGCGCCGTGGCCGCAGGCGACCGCGTCGGCCGCCGCCGCGGACCCGCCGGATCCCTCCGTGCCGTTCGATCTGCCGGCGCGCCGGCGCACGCACTGGGCCTGGCATCCCGTGCAGGCGGCCGAGCCGCCCGCCGTCGACGACGCCTGGCCGGCGACGCCGGTCGACCGCTTCATCCTGGCGGCCCTCGACGACGTGGGTCTCGCACCGGCGCCGGACGCCGACCGCGCCGCGCTCATCCGCCGCCTGTCGTTCGATCTGCGCGGGCTGCCGCCGACCCCGGCCGAGATCGCCCGTTTCGCGGGGGACCACTCGCGGCCGGCCTACGCCGACCTGGTCGATCGCTATCTCGACTCGCCCCACTTCGGCGAGCGCTGGGCGCGCCACTGGATGGACCTGTTCCGCTACAGCGAGTCGCACGGCAGCGAGGGCGACCCCGACATCCCGTTCGCCTGGCGCTACCGCGACTATCTGATCCGCGCCTTCAACGGCGACGTGCCGTACGACCAGTTGATCCGCGAGCACCTCGCCGGGGATCTGCTCCCGGACCCGCGCCTCGCGGCCGACGGCCGGACCAGCGAGTCGATGATCGGCCCCGCCAACTTCCGGCTCGTCGAGCACGGCTTCCAGCCGGTCGACCCCTGGGAGGACCGCGTCAAGTGGACCGACAACCAGGTGGACGTGGCGTCGAAGGCTTTCCTGGGCCTGACCGTGTCGTGCGCCCGCTGCCACGACCACAAGTTCGACGCCATCAGCCAGAAGGACTACTACTCGTTCTTCGGCACGCTGTACGGGGCGCGGCCGACGATGCGCGCCGTCGATTCGCAGGCCATCCTGGAGACGAACCGGGACGCGCTCGCCGCCCGGAAGGCCGACATCCGCGGCCTGCTCGCCGAGGCGTGGAGCGCGGCGGCGGAATCCGTGGGCGACGAGCTGCTGGCGGCGCTGGAGCCGCAGGCGGACGAGTCCGGCGGCGCGGCGGACGCGGCCGGAACGGAGAGCACGGACGACGGGGACGCGGCGCCGGACCCCGCGTCGGGCAGCGTTCTCGCGGCGTGGGATGCCCTGTCCAAGGTCGATCCGGCTGACTTCTCTCGCGCCTGGAACGACCTGCGCGCCCACTGGGACGCCGAGATCCCCAAGCGCGAGCGCATCAACGCCGAGCACTTCGAGCCGGCGTGGGATCTGCGCGGTCCCGACTACGCGGAGATGATCGGCCACGGGACCGGGCGCACCGAGGCTCCCTCGAGACCCGGCGAGTTCGCCGTCGAGCGGCGGGGCGACCTGCTGCTGAACGGGATCTATCCGGGCGGCGCCTACACGCACCTGCTGTCGACGAAGCACCCCGGCGTCATCCAGACCCCCAGCTTCGAGATCGACAGCGACTACATCAGCTTCCGCGTCATGGGCGGCGACCTCAGCTTCGTGAATCTCATCATCGAGAACTACTCGGTGCCGCGGGGCGGCATCTACCACCTGCGCCACAGCCCGAAGTCGGACGAGATGACGTGGGTGCAGTGGGACACCGAGTTCTGGAAGGGCTTCACCGCCTACATCGAGTTCGCGACCCAGGACGACGCCACGCGCTTCCAGCTCGACCCGGTGGACAGCCAGTTGCGTCACCGGCCGACGCGGCGGGGCGACGGCCGCTCGTTCATCGGGGCGAGCCGCATCGTGTTCCACGACGAGAAGCGGACGCCAAGGGAGACGGTGGTTCCCGTCCTGTCGCTGCTGGGCGACGGGGCGGAGGTTGCGGCCCCGGCCGCGCCCGCTTCGCGCGAGGAGCTGGCCGCCCTGATCGCCCGCCAAGCCGGCGAGGCGATCACCGCCTGGGGCGATGATCGGCTCACCGAGCAGCAGGCCGTGTTCCTCGACGAGCTCGTGCGCGCGGACCTGCTGCCGCGCTCGCTGGAGGATCTGGTCGAGCTGCGAGCGACGGTCGCCGAGTACCGGCTGCTGGAGCGGGACGTCCCGGTGGCGCGCCGCGTCCCCGGCGTCATCGACGAGGCGGCGCCGGATCAGCCTCTGCTGGTGCGCGGCAACCACAGGAACCTCGGCGAAGCCGTGCCGCGCACGTTCCTGACCGCGCTCGACGACCGGCCGTACCCCGAGCCGGAGCTGGTCCGCCTGCACCTGGCCGAGGCGGTCGCCGCCCCCGACAACCCGCTCACCGCGCGCGTCGCCGTCAACCGGGTGTGGCGGCATCTGTTCGGCTACGGCATCGTGCGCACCGTCGACAACTTCGGCCGCCTCGGCGATCCACCGTCGCATCCCGAGCTGCTCGACCACCTCGCCGCCGGCTTCGTCGACGACGGGTACTCCATCAAGCGGCTCGTTCGCCGCCTCGTCCTCAGCCGGGCCTACCGGATGAGCAGCCAGGCGTCGGCCCGGGCCGCCGAGATCGACCCGTCCAACCGGCTGCTGCAGCACGCCAACCTGCGGCGCCTCGACGCCGAAGCGATCCGCGACGCGATGCTCTCGATATCGGGCCGGCTCGACCCGACGCTGTACGGGCCGTCGGTACCCGTGCACTACGCGGCGCGGCGCGGCCTGACCGAGGGCGATCCGAACAACGGCCCGGTCGACGGAGACGGCCGGCGGAGCATCTACCAGGAGATCCGGCGCAACGCGCACAACCCGTTCCTGGAGGTCTTCGACCTGCCGAAGCCGGCGACCACCCGCGGCCAGCGGGACACGACGAACGTCCCGGCCCAGTCGCTCGCGCTGCTCAACAGCCCGTTGGTCATCGGCCAGGCGGCCGAGTGGGGCCGGCGGCTCGCCGAGGGGGAGGCGGCATCGGTGGACGGGCGCATCGCGCACATCTTCGTCAAGGCGCTCGCGCGCCCGCCGTCGGAGGCCGAACGCACCCGCGTCACCGACTACCTGAACACGGTGGCGGCCGAGCGCGGCGTGGACGCGTCGTTGCTGCTCTACGACGCCGCGGTCTGGCAGGACGTCGCGCACAGCCTGTTCAACCTGAAGGAATTCATCTTCATCCCGTAGGGATTACCCATGCCTTTCGACCCACGCCAGCACCCCGGAGCCCGCCCGTTCCCGACGCGCCGCGAGATGCTGCGGCAGACCTCCACCGGCTTCGGCTGGCTCGCCCTGTCGGCGCTGATGGCCGACAAGGCCTACGCCGGGCTGGCGCAGGCGGGCGGCGCGGCCGGCGCCGCAGCGACGGAAGGTCCGCTCGCCGCCAGGGCGCCCGACTTCGCGCCCAGCGTGAAGAACGTCATCTTCTGCTTCATGTCGGGCGGCATGTCGCACGTCGACTCGTTCGACCCGAAGCCGCGTCTGGCGGCCGAGGCGGGCGAGCCGATGCCGTTCCAGACCGAGCGGACGATGTTCAACCAGGACGGCAACATCTGGCCCAGCCCCTGGGAGTTCACCCGCTACGGCAGCAGCGGCATCCCCGTCAGCGCGCTCTTCCCGCACACCGGCGGCGTCGCCGACGAGCTGACCGTCATCCGCTCGATGACCGCGCCGTTCATGGAGCACGCCCAGGCGAACTTCTACTTCCACTGCGGCATGCCGTTCACCGGCTTCCCGAGCATGGGGTCGTGGGTCACCTACGGCCTCGGGACCGAGAACCAGAACCTGCCGGGATTCGTCGTCCTCGGCAGCGGCGGCATCCCGCTCGGCGGCATCAACGTCTTCGGCAACGGCTTCCTGCCGGCCGTGCACCAGGGCTCGCTGATCTACCCGGAGCACGCCCAGCCGCTGCACAACGTCAGCCCCGGCGAGACCGACGCCCGGCAGCGCGCGCGGCTGTCACTTATCGACGACCTCGACCGGCAGTTCCTCCAGCGCACCGACAAGGAGACCCGCGTGGAGGCGGCCATCGACAACTACGAGATCGCCTACCGGATGCAGACCGCCGTCCCCGAGCTGACCGACCTCGGCGGCGAGACCGAGGCGACGAAGAAGCTCTACGGGCTCGATTCGCCCAACGCCTCCACCGCCGCCTACGGGCGCCAGTGCCTGGTGGCGCGGCGCCTCGTCGAGCGCGGCGTCCGCTTCGTCGAGCTCACGATGGTCGGCACCGACGGCATGGGCCAGGCCGCCAACCCGTGGGACCAGCACACCAAGCTGGCCGAGGGCCACGCCGCCAACGCACTCACCGTCGACCAGCCAGTCGCCGGCCTGGTCAAGGACCTGAAGGCGCGCGGCCTGCTCGACGAGACCCTCGTCATCTTCTCCCCCGAGTTCGGCCGGACCCCGTTCGTGCAGGGCACCAACGGCCGCGACCACAACCCCTACGGCTTCAGCCTCTGGATGGCTGGCGGCGGCCTGAAGAAGGGCTTCATCTACGGCCGGACCGATGAGTACGGCTACCGCGTGGTCGAGAACTCCCACACCGTCCGCGACCTGCACGCCACGGTGCTGCACCTGCTCGGCCTCGACTACCAGGGCCTCACCTACCGCTTCGGCGGCCGCGACTTCCGGCTGGCGGACGTCGACGGGCACCCCATCCGGGGGATTCTGGCGTGATGGTGTTAGCCCCACGTTCTCGCGTTCGCGGACGGGTCAAGGCCCCAGGGCGCCGATCGGGATGACTCCTACTTCCCCGGGCTTCACGTAGCCGTAACCCGTCGGGACGATCACGGCGAGAGCGGACGGCTTGCCGTGGTCGCTGTCCTCCAGGCGCCGGGCGAGCCGGCGCAGGCTCGCCGCGCCGTCGTCCACCCAGCGTTCGCCCAGCTTGATCTCGAACGCCGCCCAGCGGCCGTCCGCCGCTTCCACGACGGCGTCTACCTCCAGGCCGTCCTTCTCCCGGTAGTGGAACACCTGCGCATCGGCGGCCTGGGCGTGGACGCGCAGGTCGCGGACGACCAGCGATTCGAACAGCAGGCCGAGGAACTCGAGGTCCGCCGTCAGGCGGGCGGGCGTGGCGCGCAGGGCGGCGACGGCCAGGGACGGATCGACGAAGTGCCGGACCGGCGTTTGCCGCAGCGCCGTGCGCGACCGCAGGTGCGGAGACCACGCCGGCTGGTTCTCCACCACCATGAGCCGGTCGAGCGCGTCGAGATATTCGGCGACGGTGTCGGTCTTGAGGGGGCGGTCGTCCTCGCCCACCTCGGCGGCCAGCTTGGACAGGGCGACGGGCGTGGCGACGTTGCGCGCCAGCGACCGCAGCAGTCGGCCCACCTTGACGGGATCGCGCGTCTTGCCGCTGGCCCGCGATACGTCGGTGCGGCGGACGTCGTCCAGGTAGCCGCGGTTCACGCGCAGAATCCCCGGCAGCGCCTTGCCGACATGGCCCGGCCAGCCGCCGGCGCAAACGAGCTCCGCGACCTCGGCGATCGACGTTTCGGACCGCCCCGCCCGTTGCTCCGCGCCGTCGAACAGCCGCTGCAAGGAGATCTCTCCGCTCGAGCGCCCGCTCTCGTACAGCGACAGCGGGCGCATGCGCAGCCGGACGAATCGCCCGGCGCCAGTGTGCCGCGTGAAGTCGTCGGCGGGAACCGCGGAACCGGTGAGGATGAACTGGCCGGGAGCGCCGCGCTGGTCGATGGCGCGGCGGACGTGGTTCCAGATGGCCGGCTCGAGTTGCCATTCGTCGATCAACCGCGGTGTGTCGCCGTCGAGCACGGCCGCGGGGTCGGCGCCGATCATGCGCCTGGCATTGTCATCGATGTCGAGCAGCACTGCGCTGGCCGCCGCCCGGGCCGCGGTGGCAGTCTTGCCGGTCGCCCTGGGTCCCTCCACGAGGACGGCACCGGCAGCTCTCAACAGCTCGGCCAATTCGGCGTCGACGATTCGTGGCAGGTAGGTCACGGCCGCCCCTTGTTCGACTCAGGTTGTACTTCGAGGGCGACCGCGCAGGCAACTCCAACGGGTGATTTGTCGACTTCTCAGCGGGTGATTTGTCGACTTCTCAGCGGGTGATTTGTCGATGTGTGCCTGCCGACTCAGGCTTTGGATACAGCACCACGAGCGGTGCGGGGGCGGCCGGGATCACGCGCGTTCCACCGTGAACGCCGCGAGGTTGCGTTCCGCGCGGCTGAACTCCATCCCGATCGTCCGGAAGGTCTGGATGCCGATGGGCAGTTTGCGGGCCGGGGCCGTGGCGTACGGATTGGCTACGCCGCGATTGTACGCCGGACGTGGAACCCCGGACCGTCATTCGACGCTCACAACGTGGACCGAGGCTCGCAACGCGGACCGACACTGTGTCGACGGCCGCTGCGTCACAGCGTCGATCGCATCCAGGCGGTCGCCAGGCTGTCGGCGTACTCGTTCCAGCGGTTCCCGGAGTGGGCGGCCGTCCACTTCAGCCTGCAGCCCGGGTGCGCGCGGTAGAGCGCGAGCAGCTCCTGCACCAGCTCCAGGTTCTTGATCGGACCGGCCTTCCGCTTCCAGCCGGCCCGTTCCCAGGCCGGCGCCCAGCGGGTGACGGTGTTCACGCAGAGCTCGCTGTCGCTGAGGACGTCGATCTCGGCGTCGGCCGGCAGCATCGTGAACGCTTCGATCAGCGCCCGCAGCTCCATGCGGTTGTTCGTCGTGTCCGGCTCGTGGCCGTGCGCCTGCGAGACGATCTCGCCGTTCTCGACCCAGACCACGCCCCAGCCGCCGGGGCCGGGATTGGGCACCGCGCTGCCGTCGGTGAACACGCCGCGGTCGGGGCCGTTCTCGTACTTGGCCAGGACCTCGGCGAGGGTGAGGTTCTCCTCCCGCAGGGTGCGGCCGCGATCCGCCCCGCCACGGGCAGAGCGTCCGGCCGGCCGCGCAGCGGTCTTCTTCTTCGGTGAGTGCAGCCGGCAGTACTTCGGCTGCCAGCCGGGATACTTGTCGAGCACGGCCGGCGCGACCTCGAACGAGGCGCGGCATACCTGGCAGGTGAATCGGGGCACGGCGGAAAGGATACGACAGACGCGACCCGGGATCCGGAGCGCCTACTCCCGGCCGATGCCCGTGATCACGTAGCCGCCCGACCGCTCGTCCCGATCGAGATCCAGAAGGCCTCTGGACTGCGCCTCCTCGAGCAGGTCGTTGAACGACCCGAACCCGTAGGCCGACTCGGAGAAGCCGGGGCGCCGGCGCTTCAGGGTCTGCTTGATCATCGATCCCCACAGCTTGGCGCCGTCCCCGCGCTCGGCATAGATCGCCTCGGCGGTCTGCACCACCAGGTCGAGCCCCTTCTGGGCCGGATCGTCCTGCGGCGCCGGCTCGGGTTTCTTCCCGTTCTTCCCGGCCGCGGCGTTCTCGGCCGGGGCGCCCTCGGCCGGGGCATCGGCCCTGGCGCGCGGCTTGCTCCGGGAACGGCGGCGGGCCGGCTTGCGCTCGGCCACGAGATCGTCGTAGAAGATGAACTCGTCGCAGTTGTTCATCAGCAGGTCCGAGGTGGAGCTCTTGACGCCGACGCCGATCACCGACTTGGCGTTCTCGCGCAGCTTGCTTACCAGCGGCGAGAAGTCGGAGTCGCCCGACACGATGACGAACGTGTCGATGTGCTCCTTCGTGTAGCAGAGGTCGAGAGCGTCGACGACCATCCGGATGTCGGCCGAGTTCTTGCCGGAGATCCGCGTGTGCGGGATCTCGATCAGCTCGAACGCCGCCTCGTGCATCGTCGGCTTGTGTTCCTTGTAGCGTTCCCAGTCGCAGTAGGCCTTCTTGGCCACGATGCTGCCCTTCAGCAGCAGCCGCTCGACGATGGGCCGGATGTCGATCTTCTTCAGCTTGGCGTCGCGGACGCCGAGGGCGATGTTCTCGAAGTCGCAGAACACCGCCAGGTTGCTGTCGCCGTTCACATGTTCTCCTTTGTCACCGATAGGTGGACGGCGTCGCAATCGCGGTACCGTCGCGACCCGACCCGTCGAGCGCGCCGGGCTGCAGCAGGCCTTCCTCGGCGTCCCGGTTGTTGTCCGTGCAGGCGTACTCCATCAGCTCCCAGTCCGGGGGCCCCAGGGGCATCACCCAGCCCGTCGTCCACGGCTCCGTATAGAACTTCGGGTCGTCAATCGTCGCCTCGTACCACAGCTCGTTGGCGCTGATGCGGCGCCAGCGCTCGATGACGTGCAGCTCGTCGCTGTGCCGGTTGCCGTGGGAGTCCAGCCACGTGTCGCCGGACAGGTTGACCGTGTCGATGACCAGCGTGTCCCCCTCCCACCGGCCGACCGAGTCGCCCATCAGGGTCGTCGGCCAGGTCGGCCGATGCTGCCGCCCGTCGGTCCAGATGACGCGAAAGTTGTGCATGTACTCGTAGAGGAAGATCACGCGGTCCGGCAACTGGACGATCTCCATCGGATAGGGCGAGCTGTTCATCCGCGGGATGCCCGGAAAGTGGCAGTAGGAGGTCGGGTCGATCAGATTCGCCACGTCGTTGAACGCCTTCAACCCCGCCTCGGTGAACGGCAGCGGCTCTATCGGCGCGGACGTGTTGGGATGCGTTCCCTTGTTCCAGAAGCCGGACAGATCGGCTCGCCCGTCGGGGGTACGCGGAACCGGGGTGCCGTCTCCGGGCGGCTGCTCCGTCAGCACGGGTGTGCGGTTCTGCTGGGCGGCGGCATCCGTGGGGATGGCGAGCGCTCCAACCGCGAGCGCCGTGAACGCGAGCGCCATGAAGCACGAACCGATTCTGGTGGTCATGGACGACCTCCTACCGCTGTTCCGGCGGAGCCGCGGGCGGCCCGCCGTCGTTGGCCGCGGCGAACACGGTCTGCCCGCCGAAGACCCAGGTCCGTCCGTTGCAGATGGCGTCCCCGCTGCGGGCCTGGTAGCCGTATATCGTGATCGGCCTGCCGACCTCCACCGACTCGCTCGTCCAGCCCAGGCGGGTCAGCGTGTTCGGGTTGTCGCCCTCGCACTCCCAGGCCACGCTTTCCCCATCGGGCCCGGCCACGTCCAGGTATACCCAGATGTGGGGGTTCTGCCACTCCACCTTCGTCACGGTGCCCTCCAGGGTCACCGGTCGGCTGGCGTCGAACTGCGCGGCGAAGGAGTGGTGCGCCAGCGCCGAGGGAGCCGTCGCCAGCATCGCGCCGGTGATGGCGGTGAGAAGCGACAGCTTCGGGAGAACCGTTATCGCCCGCATGAAGAACCTCCTCTTGCCGTCGCCGGACCTGCCCGGCTGATTTCGCCACCACGCCGGCCCCGTTGCGGCCATCTTTCCGTTGCCCCGGAGCGGCTGTCAAGTGTACGGCGCGGAGCGTCCCGGTGCTCGTAGTTCTGGGTCCCTTGCCGGCTCGCTCGTCGCCGTGAAACGTCTCTGCGGAGACATCCGCCACGACCGGCTTCCGACGCCAGGCCCGCGCCAGCCGTTCGACGTAGGACGCGGGGGGCGCACAACGCGAAGTCGACCGCATCGCGTCGCTCAGTCCCGGCAGGTCCGCCAGCGCGCGGGCCACGGAAATCACTGTTCGAGTTCAGGACTGGCTCAGGCCAGCAGTTGATCCAACTCCTCGCGGAACGTCCGCGTGTCGAAGAAATAGTTGGGAAATGCCTGCCGCAGGGAATCCAGCGAGTCCGACGCAACGAGCACCGTGTCCCCGGCCGTGCCGGCGAGGCGCTTTTCCTCCATGAGATAGTCGGCTGTCGCAGCCGGGAGCCCGCTCCTGCCATAGGTTCGAACCTCCAGTGATTCGTGCTCGGGGCGGAGCACCAGCAGCAGGAGATAGTTGCGCCCACGCAACTTCTCGCGATGTACTTCGGTCACGACCAGGACGCGGCTGAACGCTTCGAGCTTCTGCTTGACTTGCAGACGCTGGGCAGCCTCCCGGATCTCGGCCACGAGCGAGGTGGTCGATTCCGGGACGTTGGGACCTGCCGGGGCGCCTTCGGCGGTTGCGAATCCCGACCCGACCAGCTCGAAGAACCGTAGCCAGTCCGCGCGGCCCTCACTCGATTTCAACGACTGACCCAGGAACGTTCCGACAGTCTCCACGGCGGTCGCCCACGCGTGCTGGCGGCGCGTGCGCAACTGCAACTCGATGTGCAGTCCGTTGTAGGTTTCCTTCCGGTCGCTGCCATAGCGATATACGAGGTGGATGCTGCGGTATCCCGATGTCTTGGGACGTCTCACATAGTCCTTCTCTCCAGCGAATCGGTGCTTCATCCTGGGTCGATAGAGATCCCTCAGCGCATCGACCTCGGCGAGGCTTGGCAACACGGCACGTGCGCCGCCGATGTCCTGCATCTGCGACAGCTTCATCGTCGGAAACCGGCGTAGCTTCGCGAAGATGGAAGGCACGCGCTTCAGCCGGCGGGCGACGATCGGGTCATCGCATATCGACGCCGCACGGTTCCTGAGCGTCATTTGGAACGTGTTCAAGGGGAAGCTGTGCGACGAACGCCAGTTGTTGATCACGTCGAGTGCGTGACCGATCACGAGCGGGTCAGCGACGACCCCATTCTGGGCGAGCAGGCGTCCCGCGCGGTCGACCTCGCCGCGGGTGAACGCGGGTACGGCCCACACGGCAGTCAAGGGTGTCATCCTCGATCTCCCGGACCTCTCCCTACTCAACCCCCCGCCATCGCCCCCACGACCAGAAACGGCTCCCGCCCGTCCGACACCTCCTCCGGCAACGGTGCATCCGGCGCCTCGTGCGACAGGTCCACCCCGCAGGCGAAGAACCGCAAATACGCCCGCCGGCGCTGTGTCGCGTAGTCGCGGACCGTACCCCGCAGAACGGGATACCTGGCTTCCAGGGCATCGATCACCGCGCGCTGGGTGGCGACGCCCTGGACCTCGACATTCACCTCGCGGTCGATGCGGGCGAGCACGGACAGCGGCTGCGGCAGGACGACGCGGATCATGATTGCAGCTCACCGAGCGCGACGAACCGGCGGCATGCGGCGGACGTCGCGCACCAGGGATTCTCCTACGGCAGCGTCTGGACCTCCACCGACAGGACGGCCGGCAGGTCGCGCACGATGGAGGTCCAGGTGTCCCCTGCGTCCGGGGAGACGTAAACTTGGCCGCCGGTGGTGCCGAAGTACACGCCGCACGGGTCGAGCCTGTCGACGGTCATGGCGTCACGCAGGACGTTGACGTAGCAGTCGCGCTGGGGAAGGCCGGCGGTCAGCGCCTCCCATTCGTCGCCGCCGGTGCGGCTGCGGTAGACGCGCAGGCGGCCGTCGGGCGGGTAGTGCTCGGAGTCGCTCTTGATCGGGACGACGTAGACGGTGTCCGGCTCGTGGGCGTGGACCTCGATGGGGAAGCCGAAGTCGGACGGCAGGTTGCCGCTGATCTCGCGCCACGACTCGCCGGCGTCGTCGCTGCGCATGACGTCCCAGTGCTTCTGCATGAACAGCACGTCGGGCCGCGCCGGGTGCATGGCGAGGCGGTGGACGCAGTGGCCGACCTCGGCATCGGGCTCGGGGAGGAACCCCTCGGACTTCAGCCCGCGGTTGACCGGCCGCCACGACTCCCCGCCGTCGTCGCTGCGGAAGGCGCCGGCGGCGGAGATCGCCGTGTACATCCGTCCGGCGTTGCCCGGGTCGAGCAGGACGGTGTGCAGGCAAAGACCTCCCGCTCCCGGCTGCCACTGCGGCCCGGTCGGATGGCGGCGCAGTCCGGATACCTCCTGCCAGGACTTGCCGCCGTCGGTCGAGCGGAACAGGGCGGCGTCCTCGACCCCGGCGTACACCGTGTCTGGATCCGACGGCGACGCCTCCACGTGCCAGACCCGCTTGAACTCCCACGGATGGGGAGTGCCGTCGTACCACAGGTGCGTCCCGGTCTCCCCCTCGTAGGCGAACTCGTTGCCGACCGCGTCCCACGTCCGGCCGCCGTCGTCGGAACGCTGGATGACCTGGCCGAACCAGTCGGCGTGCTGCGCCGCGTAGATCCGGTTCGGGTCGGCCGGGGATCCCTCGACGTGAAAGACCTCCCAGCCGCCGAAGTGCGGGCCGGCGACGTCCCATTGCCGGCGCTCTCCGTCGGCGGTCAGGACGAACGCGCCCTTACGGGTGCCGACCAGCACTCTCACGCTGTTCATCGGTGCGTCCCCCGTCCGCCGGTCAGTCGACGACCGCCTGGTAGACGAGATTGCGCGAGATTCCCTGTACCTCGCGGACCGCGGTCCCGCGGTGCTGGATCATGCCGACGAACGTCAGGTCGGTCCGCGGATCGATCCAGAACCAGGTGCCGGCGGCGCCGCCCCAGTAGTAGGTGCCCTTGGCGTAGGGCTCGCCGGCGGTGGCCGGATCGTGCACGGTGGCGAAGTCGAGGCCGAAGCCCTGGCCGGGCCGCATCGTCGCCAGCGCCTCGGGCGAGAGGAAGTTGGTGGCCATCATCTCGACGGTGCGCGGGGCGAGCAGGCGCACGCCGTCCAGCTCGCCGCCGTTGAGCAACATCTGCGTGAACCGCAGGTAGTCGTCGGCCGTGCCCCAGAGGCCGCCGCCGCCGGACGGGCCGGCCGGCATCTCGGTGCGGGTCGGGCCCATGTCGAACCGCTCGAGATCGCCGTCGTCGCCCTCGCCGTAGATGAGGGCCACGCGGTCCAGCTTCTCCTCCGGAACGTAGAACGCCGTATCGACCATGCCGAGCGGGTCGAAGATGCGCTCCTGCAGGAACTCCGGGAACGGCTGACCCGAGATCTTCTCGACCAGGTAGCCCTGCACGTCGACGCCGATGCTGTAGTACCAGCGCGTGCCCGGCTGGGCCAGCAGCGGCAGGTTCGACAGCTTGTCGATCATCGCCTGCAGCGACTCGTCCGCGTTCAGCACGCGCTGCTCGCGGTAGAGCCGGTCGACGTGGTTGGCGGTCCCGAGGCCATAGGCGAGGCCACCCGCGTGGGACATCAGCTCGGCCATCGTCATCGGGCGCTCGGCGTCCACCAGCCGGGGTTCGCCGTTGGCCCGGTCGCCGTCGTGCACCTTCAGATCCCCGAAGCCGGGGATGAATCGCGACACCGGATCGTTGAGGCGCCACTTGCCCTCCTCGTAGAGCATCATCAGCGCCACGCCGGTGATCGGCTTCGTCATCGAGTAGATGCGGAAGATGGAGTCGCGCTCCATGGGCGCGCCGCTCTCGATGTCCTGGACGCCGGCGACGTGGACGTGCACGAGCTTGCCGCCCCGCGCCATCAGCGTCACGACCCCGGCGAGCTTCCCGTCGTCCACCATCCCCTGCATGCCGGCGGTGAGCCGTTCCAGGCGCTTCGCGGAGACCCCGACATCCGACGGATCCACCGTCTCCAGGTCCCGCGCCGCCGTTCGTTCCGCCGCGGCCGGGGCTGCGGCCGCCCGCTCGGCCGCCATCGGCGCCACGGACAGGACGCCGGTGGAGAGCACGCCGACCGCCGCGAACGCTGCCAGGAGATACGCCAACCGCCAACGGGTCACTGCTTCTCGCACGATGTCACCTCTGCTGTTTCCGCCACGCCGCTTTCCGTCCTGCCGTTTCCGCCACGTCGCGGTCGGTCCTCGGTCACGCCGCGGTCGGTCCTCCATCACGCGGCGGTCGGTCCTCCGTCACGCCGCGCTCAGTCGACGATCGCCTGGTATACCCAGTTCCGCGACAGCCCGTGCACCCGGCCCTGCGCCTCGCCCCGGTGCTGGATCATGCCGACGAACGCGAGCTCGAGGGCCGGATCGATCCAGAACCACGTGCCGTCGATGCCCAGCCAGTAGTACGCGCCGGGCGCGTGCGGCTCGCCGGCCGCCGCCGGGTCGTCGTAGATCATGAAGTCCATGCCGAAGCCCATGCCGGGCCGCATGTGGGCCGTCGCCTCGGCGGACATGTGGTTGGTGTGCATCATCTCGACGGTGCGCGGGGACAGCAGCCGCCTGCCGTCGAGCTCGCCGCCGTTCAGCAGCATCTGCGTGAAGCGGATGTAGTCGTCGGCCGTGCCGTAGAGGCCGCCGCCCCCGGACGGTCCGGCGGGCGGGCTGGTGAACGGGTCGCCGCGCGAGTCGAGCACGAGATCGCCGTCCTCGCCGGCCGTGTGCCGCAGCGCCACGCGGTGGACCTCCGACGGGGGCACGTAGAAGCCGGTGTCGACCATGCCGAGCGGCTCGAAGATGCGCTCGTCCAGGAACTCGGCGAACGGCTGCCCGGACAGCTTCTCGACCAGGTAGCCCTGCACGTCCACCGCGGCGCTGTAGATCCAGCGCGTGCCGGGCTGGGCCAGCAGCGGCACCGCGGCCAGCTTGTCGATCATCGCCGCCAGCGGCTCCAGCGGGTTCAGCACCCGCTTCTCCATGAACAGCCGGTTGACCGGGTGGCGCGGGTTGAGCACGTAGCCGAGACCCGCGGTGTGGGTCATCAGCTCGCGCATGGTCATCTCGTTGTCGGCGTCCACGAGCTTCATGGAGCCGTCGTCGTTCTCGCCGGCGTAGACCTGCAGACCGGCCAGCTCGGGGATGTAGCGCGACACCGGGTCGTTGAGGCGCCACTTGCCCTCCTCGTAGAGCATCATCATGGCGACGCCGGTTATCGGCTTGGTCATCGAGAAGATACGGAAGATCGAGTCGCGCGCCATCGGGCGGCCGCTCTCGATGTCCTGCACGCCGGCCACGTCGACGAACGCGATCTTGCCGTGACGCGCGAGCAGCGCCACCGTGCCGGCGAGCCTGCCGTCGTCGACCATCGCCTGCAGGCCGGCGTCGAGCCGTTCCAGGCGCTCGGCGGAGAGCCCGACGGCGGCGGGGTCGACGGTCTCGAGATCGGCCGCCGCGGTCGCTGCCCCGCCTGCGCGCCCGGCGACGAGCGGCTGGGTGGAGAACGCCGCGACGACCAGTGCAAGAGCGGCGAGGGCGGCGGCGAAGGGGACGAGACGCCACGGTCTGACTGTCGGCAAAGGAATCCTCCTGGTGGGAATCTGAAGATGTGATCTGATTCTAACGGCAGCGGCTGCCCGCCGGACGCTCCCGGCCGTCCCTGCGCGCCGGGTCGCCCCCGCAACGCCATTATCATTCGCGGGTGATGCACAGCGCTCGCCCGGGTTCGTCGTGTCGCCGGCGCCTCCGGTCGTCGGTCGTCGGTCTGCTGTTGCTGTTCCTGGCCGCGCCGGCCGCGGCGGGCGCGCAGACCGAGTTCCACTACCAGTACGGGAAGTTCGTCAACCCGTTCACGGGAACGCGGGCCTACGCGTCGGTGCTCACCGTGCAGCAGGCGTCGCGCTGGTCGCTCGGCGACAGCTTCTACTTCATCGACTTCACCGACGACGGCGGGGCGGACGGCTTCAACGAGAAGAGCTACTACGGCGAGTGGTATCCGACGCTGAGCCTCGGCCGGGTGTCGAAGCGGACGATCGGCGCCGGGCCGATCCGGGACGTGGCCATCGTCAGCGGCTTCAACTTCGGCAGCGACGCCAACATCTTCCGGTACGTGCCCGGCGGGCGGCTCTCGTGGAGCGTGCCCGGGTTCTTCTTCCTGAACACCGATTTCGGGGCCGCCATCGACAAGGGCAGCGGCATCGCGGGAGGCGGGGCGCCGCGAACCGGCACCAACTTCGTGTTCGACGTCAACTGGGGCGCCGGGTTCGACGTGGGCCGCCACTCGTTCCTGTTCACCGGCCACACGAAGTTCATGGGCGCCACGACCAACGAGCTGGGCCACGCGGTGAAGCCGTCGCTGCTCGCGCAGCCGCAGTTCGGCTGGGATCTCGGCAAGGCGCTGACCGGCCACGCGAACCAGCTCTTCCTCGGCGTGGAGTACCAGTACTGGGGGAACAAGCTGGGCGTCTCCGGCGGCGACAACGTGGCGCAGTTGTGGGTGATGTGGCGGATGTGACTCACGGACGGCGCGCGTGCCGGTCCTCTGGTACCGGCGAGTCCGCCGGTGTCGGCCGGCCCGCGTACGGCGAGCATCTCGCCGAGGAGGCTCGCAAGGCTTGACAGCCCGTGGCGAAGCCCGCTGCATTGGGGCGGCTGCTATCCTTCCCTGTCCAGCCGTCCGGGAAATCTGCGAACGCCGCGGTCGCCAACCCCGGCTCCAAGGGAGGCTCCGATGCCCCGCATGAAGATCGACACGCGCCGCACCACCGCCTGTCTGCCTCTGCTGCTCCTGCTGTTCGCTGCCGCCTGCGGGTCGCCGCCGGAAGAAGCGCCGCCGACGAGCACGGCGACGGTGTTCGAGGGAGCCCGGCTCGTCGTCGGCGACGGCAGCGATCCCATCGAGAGCGCCACCCTCGTGGTGGACGAGGGCCGCTTCGTCGCGGTCGGCGCTTCGGGCGAGGTCGAGGCGCCGGAAGGCGCGGCGACGGTCGACCTGACCGGCCGGACGGTCATCCCCGCTCTCATCGACACCCACGTGCATTTCCCGGTCGAGCGCGAAGCGCTCATCGACGCCCTCGAGCGCAAGGCCTACTACGGGGTCGGCGCGGCCATGGGCCTCGGACGGGACGTCGGCGACGACGTGTACGCGGTCCGCGCGGAGACCATCCCCGGCGTGCCGCGCTATCGGCACGCCGGCCGGGGGATCACGACGCCGGAGCCGGGACGCACGGAGGTCCCGTACTGGATCACCACCGAGGAGGAGGCGCGGGCGGCGGTGCAGGAGCTCGCGGCGCTGGAGGTGGACATCGTCAAGATCTGGGTCGACGACCGCGGCGGCCAGTTCGAGAAGATGACGCCCGAGCTGTACACCGCGGTCATCGACGAGGCCCACCAGCACGGGCTGCGGGTGACGGCCCACATCTTCGCCCTCGATGACGCCAAGGGCCTGCTGCGCGCGGGGGTCGACGCGTTCGCCCACGGCGTCCGCGACCAGGACGTCGACGACGAGTTCGTCGAGCTGGTCCAGGAGCGCCCGGACGTCGTGCTCGTGCCGAACCTGCCCGGCCGCGGCGTCGCCGAGGACCTGAGCTGGCTGAGCGGCACCATCCCGCCGGACGCGCTGGCGGAGCTGCAGGCGGGCTCCGTCGACCGGCCGGAGGCGCAGGAGAGCTTCGGCATCCAGGCCCGCAACCTGGCGCGGCTCAACCAGGAGGGGATGCGCATCGCCTTCGGCACCGACGGCAACGCGGGCTGGAGCCCGCACCTGGAGATGGCCGACATGGTGGCGTCGGGCATGACGCCGCATGAGGTCATCGTCGCCGCCACCGGCAACTCCGCCGCGTTCATGGAGCTGGACGACGCCGGCACCGTGGAGGCGGGCAAGAGCGCCGACTTCGTGGTCCTGGAAGCGAATCCGCTCGACGACATTGCGAACACGCGGGCCATCGAGTCGGTGTACCTGCGCGGCGAGGCGGTCGATCGGGCCGCGCTGAGCGAGCGCTGGCTGGGCGGCGGGGTGCAGTAGCGGGACGGAGACGGGGCGGTCTGTGCGGCGCCGCCGCTATTCCGCCTGGTGCTCCGCGACGGGCAGTCCAGGCAGTACGCCGCGGCGGCGGACCGCCTCGGCGGTGAGACCATCCGGGTCGACGTCACCTTGACCGTGCTGGAGTAGAGTGGCCGGCCGGCTGGCCGGATCATCCAGCGCTCAGCCCGGCAGCAGGCCCAGGAACTCTTCGAGCGGCAGCGCCTCCACCCCGCCCAGGTCCTGGCGGCGCGGTCCCAGGAACACGACGATCCGGCGCTGGACGCGGTCGTTCGCCGCCGCGAACGCGTTCAGTCCGCGCAGCATGCCGCGGTCGACCCGGCGGCTCGCCTTGACCTCGATACCCCACAGCTCCCGCCCGACTTCCACCACGAAGTCCACTTCGGCGCCGTGGCGGGTCCGGTAGTGGAAGAGCGCCGCCTCCGGCCAGAGCGTGCCGCGGCGCCGGTGCAGCTCGCAGGCGACCAGGTGTTCCAGCAGCAGTCCGCGTTCGTCGTCGAGCGGCCGGTCGAGTGGCCGCCGCAGGGGTGCACGTCAGATTTGTGAGGTGCTGTCTCATGCAGCGGCGTTTCGTCGTTCCCAGAAGCCTTCGAAGCGGCCGCTGAGGATGCAGCAGCGCAGGGCGAGGA
>Ga0209754_1000855_pt1 | contig 35904 bp, 23 predicted proteins | sample MesohylBB_FD_187295 | JGI IMG/M metagenome (GOLD analysis project Ga0209754, IMG submission 187295) | Host-associated microbial community of the marine sponge Aplysina aerophoba from Gulf of Piran - sponge mesohyl, lysed by bead beating... | ecosystem: Host-associated > Porifera > Sponge >...
AGTGGCACATGTCACGGCCGTTGTGGCGTTGGGTGAGGACGGCGTTGCGGCCGATCGTCATCGGCCGGTTGAACTTCTCGGTCAGCGTCTCCTTCAGCATCGCCTCGCCGCAGGTGAAGGCCATCGGTGGCAGGAACTCGCCGTCCGGCAGGATCTCCAGGCCTTCCTTGCGGCCGTTGACGCCGATGTAGCGCTCGACCCGGTCGTAGTAGGGGGCGATGTCCGCGTAGCTGATCGGCCAGTCCATGCCGTAGCCGTCCATGCTCGCCGCCTTGAAGTCGTAGTCGCTCATCCGGTACGACTGGCGCGCCCACATGATCGAGCGGCCGCCGACGACGTTGCCCTGGATCCAGTTGAAGTGGGTGCCGGGGGCCTCGGTGTAGGGGTTGTCCACGTCGTCGATGAAGAAGTCCGCGTTGACCTCGGTGCAGGCGTAGCAGTACGACTGGCGGTGCCGGCGCTGGAGCAGCTCGTTGCGCGGGTCGGGGCGGCCGCGCAGTTCCATGTCGTGCGGCAGGGTGTGCTCGCGGAAGTCGTTCTCGGGGTCGAAAGCGCGTCCCGCTTCGAGCATCAGCACGTCCATGCCGGCCTCGGCCATCACCTTGGCCGTCCAGCCGCCGGTGGCGCCCGAGCCGACGACGATCGCGTCGTAGGTCTTCGTGTCGGAGGTCTGCTTCATGCGGGAAGGGTCCTCGAAAGGTCTAGCGGACGATCGGCTCTGTCGACGCTTCGACGTTGTAGGGGAGAGCGTCCTCGCCCTCGAGGCCGAGCCGTTCGTTGATCGCCAGCAGGTGGTGGTCGACGCCGATCTCGGCGCCGGGACGGAAGCCGGGCACCGTGATCACCTGGGCCAGGACGCCGCCGAGACCGCGGTGGATCACGCCGCGCGGCAGGTAGATCAGGTCGCCGGCGCGGACTTCGTGGACGTCGAAGAGCTGTCCCGCGAGTTCGGGAGTCATCGTCTCCGGCGACTCGATCGCCGCGGCGTGGTAGCTCGTGAGGAGCCGATCCTCGTCGTTGCTCATCTGGACCAGGTAGAACTCGTCGAAGCCCGTGTCCACCGGGTGGTAGTGGGTGAAGGAGTCGGTGATCCGCACCCGGTGCGCGTTCAGGCCGTGGAAGGTGTAGGGCCCGTTGTCCTTGAGCCAGGTGAGCAGGATGCGACGGTAGGCCCCCGTTTCCGTGGCGCAGCCGCCGGGAACGTCCGTGATGTCCGGGTCCCAGTCGGGACGGATTGCCGCCGGTACGCCGTCGCCAGGCGTGTCCGGGACGTCAAAGACGAGCGCGGCGATCGCGGGGTCGACGGTCAGCCGCTCGCCGGGGCCGAGCACCGCGATGTCGCCGATGTGGAGTTCGGTCGGTGTGGCGCCCGAGGCCGTGTGAATCTTCGCGGCGGCGGGCTCCTCCTCGACGGGCGCCTGGACGAACACCAGGCGGTTGCCGTCGCCGCCGGCGATCTCGTTGGTCGCGGCCAGAAACGTCATCGCGTAGCCGGGATTGGCCGCCTCGAAACGCTCTTTGACGCGGGCGAAGGCGGCCTGACCGTCGGCATCGTCGTCGAAAAGGTGCGCGCGGACGACTTCCGCCCGGGGCTGCCCCGTCACGGGTCCCGCGTCCGGGCCGTCGGCTTCGGCTTCCGCCTCGCTGGTGGTGCAGGAAGTGAACGTCACCGAGACCAGCAGCATGGCCGCCAGCGCAGCCAGGCACTTCCGTGGATTCACGGGCGAGACGGTACCATGCCGGGGTCTTCCCCGAACGCGAATAGAGGCAGAGGAACCGACCATGTTGCGCCGCCTGAATCCGCCAGCCGCTGCCGTGCTGTTCTCGTGCCTGTTCGTGGTTTCGGCGACCGCGATGGCGGAGGACGGCGATCCAATGATCGAACTCAGCGAGCGCGGCGGCGACCGCATCCTGGTCACCGTCGACGGCGAGCCCTTCACCGAGTATCGCCCCGGCGGCGAGGCCGATGGCGGCGGCCACCTGCCGTACCTCTACCCGGTCTACGGCCCCGGTGGGCAGGCGTTGACCCGCACCTGGCCGATGGCCGAGGCGGAGGGGGAGGAGCGCGACCATCCGCACCACCGTTCCCTCTGGTTCGCGCACGGAGCCGTGGGCCTCGCGGACGGCTCGAAGCGGTATGACATCTGGAACGGCCGCGACGGCTCGGCCATCGTCCATCAGAAGATCCTGGCGGTGGAGTCCGGCGAGTCCGGCGTGCTCCGCACGGCGAACTCCTGGGTTGACCCGGACGGCGACGAGATGCTCGGCGAGGAACGGACGATGACTTTCCTCGCCGGTACGTTCGACACGGGCCAGGCCTGGCGGGCGATCGACTTCGGCGTCAGGCTAAGGGCCGGCGACGCGGCGGTCGTCCTCGGCGACACGAAGGAAGGCACGATGGCCATCCGCGTTGCGTCCACCCTCCGCCACCAGGGCGAGCACGCCGCCGGCGCGATGTTGAACAGCGAAGGCGTCGAAGGCGCCGACGTCTGGGGCAAACGCGCTTCCTGGGTCCACTACAGCGGCCCGGTCGACGGCAAGCCTGTCGGCATCGCCATTCTCGACCACCCCGGGAACTTCCGCCACCCGACCTGGTGGCACGCCCGCGCCTACGGCCTGTTCGCCGCGAACCCCTTCGGCGTCCACCACTTCGAGAAGGCGAAGAAGGGCACCGGCGACTGGACGATTGAGGCCGGGGGAGAGTTGCGGTTGCGCTATCGCCTGCTGTTCCACGAGGGCGAGGTGTCGGCGGAGCAGCTTGACGACGAGCTCCGGCGGTACGCGGCCGACTAGCCGGCCAGCCGCGAACTCCGCGCTGAGCGAGTGCCGCGAAGGCCAACTCCTGGACCTGATCGCTGGCGGGGCATCGGCGGAAGAGTGGACAGATCATCAGGTCGTATGATCCGTCGAGTTCCAAAGACACCCGCCGATCGACGATGAGAATGAGGATCCGAACACGATGAGCCGTACGATTGGCGCCGCGGAGTTCAAGGAACCGTGCCTCGCGATTCTCGATCGCGTGGACAACGATGGCATCGTGATCACGAAACACGGACGCCCGGTGGCGAAGCTGACACCGGTCGAGGGCACGTCCGAGCACTTGATCGGCTGCCTTCGAGGGAAGTCGAAGCCTGCGGGCGACACGATGAGCACCGGCGTTGGGTGGGATGCCGAATCTTGATTCCGACATCCTCGTCGACGCGCTGGAAGGTCCGCGCCTCGCGCGTCGTGCGGCGGGCTGCGCTCCGCTGAAGCGGCACGGAGTTCATCGAGAATCTGTGGCTCTGCGACAGTATGGAGGAGAGTAGCGTGGACGCTCCTGGATCGGCCCGGCCAGCCGCAGAGACGCCCCGCAGCGAGGGCGGCAGGAGAGTTGCGGACTTGGCCGCGGGCATGGGAACGGCCATCGACACTCTTCGCAAGCAGCTTCTCGACATCAGCAAGCGGAATCGGCTGACGAACACGCCGGTCGGAAAGCGCCGGGTCAAGCAGCTTGAGATCGAGGACGAGCGTTCCGACGAGATCTTCCGGATCCTGTATCTGGAGCGGAAGAAGATGACCTTCGAGGCTTACCGCGGCGCATTCGCGGACGATGCGAACGAGGAAGAGGGTCAAAGCCTCTTCATACCGGCATACAACGAGGCGGCCTCCGAACTTGCGGCGCACCACGTCGACCGCAAGCTGCAGACGAGGCTGACAGCCGAAGGGCTCCAGAAACGGCTCCTGACGCTGTATCGGGACGCCCAGGGAATCGAGGAAGAGCAGGGCGTCAGTGTGCTCTTTCTCGCTTTGGGCTTTCTGCGTTGGTATGAGAGCGAGTCTTCGGATGTCGAGCGCTTCGCGCCCCTCGTGCTACTTCCGGTAGACCTGGAGCGAGACAGTGCCCGGGGGCGCTTCAGGCTGACGTATCGGGACCAGGATCTGGAACCGAACCTCTCCCTCGGTGCGATGCTCGGGAACGACTTCGAGCTCAAGCTGCCCGACTTTCCGGAGGACGACTGGTCGCCGTCCGACTACTTCGAACTGACGCGCAGAGCGGTTTCCTCCCAGCCCCGCTGGCAGGTGCAGGCGAATACGATCGTCTTGGGCTTCTACTCGTTCGCCAAGTTCCTGATGTGGCGGGATCTCGCGCCTGAGAACGAGTGGGGGTCGGAGGGTGGACTGGTCGACAATTCGCTGGTCGAGGGTCTTCTGCTGGGCGGTTTCGGAGCGGAGGGCAGCCTTGACGCTCCCGACGAGAACCTCGACGAGCGTTTTCCGGATCCCAGGGAGCTGGGTCACATTCTCGATGCCGACGCGTCTCAGACGCGGGTGATCGCCGCCGTGCGCGAGGGACGCAACCTGGTTGTCCAGGGACCTCCGGGGACCGGAAAGTCGCAGACGATCGCGAACATCATCGCGGTCGCGGCCAGGGACGGGAAGCGTGTGCTCTTCGTGGCCGAGAAGCGAGCGGCGCTCGATGTCGTTCACGCGAGGCTGGAGAGATGCGATCTCGGCCCGCTCTGCCTTGAGTTGCACTCGCACAAGGCGGTTCGTCGGCATGTCTACGACGAACTGAAGAAGACCCTGGAGCTGGGTCCTCCACTCGCCGTGGACGAGCGTCGCTATGAGCGAGTCCGCAGCCTTCGCGATGAACTGAACCGACTGTCGGATCTCCTTCATGGGGTCGACGACCTCACCGGCGAGACGCCGTATGGTCTCATCGGCCGGCTCTCGGTGCTTGACGAGAGCGGCTATTCACGCCCGGACTTCGAGATCCATGGCGCGGATACTTGGTCCCGGGAGGACTTCGACCGCCGGCTGGAAGCGGTGGAGACACTCGCGGAGCTGACGCTCGAGCAGGGAAGAGAACGCGAACATCCCTGGCGCGGCGCGAACAGGCGGCTCACGCATGTCGACCGACGGGCGCTGACGGAGGGTGTTGGCGAGGTGCTCAGGCAGCTTCGAACGGTGAGGCAGTCTTCGGCGAGAGCGGCGCAGGCGGCCGGCCTGGACGGCGCGGGTGACCTGGCGACGGTGGATGTCGCCGAGAAGCGACTGGAAGTCCTCGCGGCGGCGCCGGACCTCGTGCCGGACCTGCTTCGGGCGAATGCCGTTCTCCAACACTCGGCGTCGGTGCGCCGGCTGTGCGAAGAGACGGCGAGCCTTCAGGCGCTCAGGAAGGATCTGCTGTCGGATGTCGTGGAGAGCGCCTTGGACGTCGAGTGGGCGGAAACCAGGCTGGTCGTCGCGGCGCACGGCAAGTCGATGTTCCGCTGGTTGAACGGGGACTACAAGCGGGCTCTCGCCAGGTTGAAGGGAGTGCAACGGGCGGCTTTGCCCGGGAGCCTTGAGGCGCGGCTCGCGGTCCTGGACCGGTTGCTCGAACACAGGAAGCGGAAGCTCCAGGTCGAGCGCAACGGACAACTCGGTAGAGAAGCGCTGGGAGACGACTGGCGCGACCACGACACCGACGTGTCGCGAGTGCTTCCGGCGATTCGCTGGATCGTGGAGCAAGAGCAGGCCCTGGGTTCAGGCGCCGCGGTCAGGAAGTGGTACGAGGCCGCGCCTGCCGGACCGGACTGCCTGGAGCTGGCGCGGGGCGTCCGCGCCGCCGCCGAAGAGTGGGAAGGCGCCTGGAAGTCAGTCGTGGCTTCAACGGGCCTGGACCTAGCGGCCGCGTTCGGCGCGGAGCGACTGGAAGGCGTCGGCTTCGCACTCCTCGAAGAACGCCTGGAAGCATGGCTGGCCGGCATGGACTCCTACGATGGATGGCATCGGCTGGCGACGGCAGCGCGCCACGCCTCGGAGCTTGGTCTCGATGAGGTCCGGGAGCGGCTGGCTGACGGCCAGCTTGAACCGGCCAGAGCGCGAGGGACTTTCGAGTTCACCCGCGCCGAGGCGGTTTGGAAGCGACTGCGGCGGGAGACGCCGGAGCTCGGCCTGGTGGACGGCGCGGAGCGGGCGGCCGACGTCGAGAGCTTCAAGCAGCTCGACGAGCAGCTTCAGGGTCTCGCGTCGCAGGAAGCGGCTCTGAAGCACTTCGAGGCTCTGCCGGTCGGTTCGGCCGGTCAGGTAGGGATCGTTCGCGGGGAGTGCAACAAGAAGAGGCGCCACATGCCGCTCCGAAAGCTCCTCGACAAGGTCGGCGAAGCGGTGGCGACGATCAAACCGGTCTTCCTGATGAGTCCGCTCTCGGTCGCGCAGTTCCTTCGTCCGGGCGGGCTGACCTTCGATCTGCTGCTGATCGACGAGGCCAGCCAGGTCCGGCCGGCCGACGCGATGGGCGCCATCCTGCGCTCCCGCCAGATCGTCGTCGTCGGAGACCAGAAGCAACTTCCGCCCACCTCGTTCTTCGACCGTCAGGTCGGCGGTGAGGACGAAGTCGACTACGAGGACATTGCCGACCTCCAGGCGTCCCAGGTCGGGGACATGGAGAGCATCCTCTCGTTGTGCGATTCCCGGGCGATGGCCGGGTTGATGCTGAGGTGGCACTACCGCTCGATGCACCCGTCACTGATCGATGTTTCGAATCACGAGTTCTACGGCGACGATCTCGTGTGCCCGCCAAGCCCCGAGCCGCCGCGGCAGAACTTCGGTCTCTCCTTCGTCCATGTCGAGGGTGAGTACGCCCGCGGGAGAAAGCGAGACAATCCGAAGGAAGCTGACGTGGTCGCGCAGGAAGTCCTGCGTCACGCCCGCGAGGATCCTGATCGGACCCTTGGCGTGGTGGCTTTGTCCGTAGCCCAACGGGACACGATTCGGGATCGTGTCGAGTACATGAGGACGCAGCATCCTGGACTCGACGCCTTCTGCCGGGAGGCCCATGAAGAGCCGTTCTTCGTCAAGAACCTGGAGAACGTGCAGGGCGACGAGCGGGACGTCGTCTTCATCTCCATCGGCTACGGCCGGGACGCCGGCGGCTACATGGCCCAGAGCTTCGGTCCCGTCTCGGCCAGCGGTGGTGAACGCCGGTTGAACGTCCTGTTTACCCGAGCCAGGCAGACGTGCCGCGTCTTTTCTTCGATCCGCCATGGCGACATCCGCCTCGACGCGACCAGACACGACGGTCCGCGAGTGCTGAAGCGCTTCCTGAAGTTCGCGGAAACCGGAGAACTCGACGTGCCCTTGCTCACGGAGCGAGACATGGACAGCCCGTTCGAGGAAGCTGTTGCCAAGGCGCTGCAGAGTCACGGCTATCGCGTAGCGGCGCAGGTCGGTTCTTCCGGTTTCCGGATCGATCTGGCGGTCCACGATCCGGATGACGAGGGGCGGTTCCTGCTCGCTGTCGAATGCGACGGGGCGCGCTACCACTCGTCGAGCTGGGCGCGGGAACGGGACCGGCTGCGTCAGGAGGTGCTTGAACAGAAAGGATGGAAGTTCCACCGAATCTGGAGTACCGACTGGTTCTACAACCGGGACGTCGAGCTGCGAAAGCTCCTGGAGGCGGTCGAACGGGCGCGCACGGCCAGTGGAGCTGGCAAGCGGTCGGAGTCGGGGTCGCCATCGGGAACGCGAGCAGGACCGGTGCGGCAGGGGCGGCCCTCGGACGAGTCGACATCCGCTGCGGGGCCGGTTCGCCCCAGCCGCCCGAAGGTCCTCCGCGCTGCCCCGCGAGCGGAACCCGAAGTTCGGCGGATCCCCTATCGCGAGGCGTCCTTCGAGATTCCGGACGCCCGGCGGGGCCCGGGCGGCGGTACTCACGATTCGGGGGGTGCCGGCGCCTTCCAAGGGTCGTCGTCGTCGGCTCTCCTCGTGGAACTCCACGAAGCGCAGCTTGGGACCGTCGCCGAGTGCGTCGCGAAGATCGTCGAAGTCGAGGGGCCGGTTCACCTCAAAGAGGTGGGTCGGCGCCTGAGCCGCCTGTGGGGTTACAAGCGAGCCGGCAGCCGCATCCAGTCCCGGGTGGCCGAAGCGGCGGTTGCATTGGACCGTCGCGACCTGATCCGGGTCACCGGCTCACGCGACACCCGTTTTCTGGAACCGGCGACGAGCCGAAACGTCGAAGTGCGCGACCGTGGCGCAGTCGAGTCCGCCACGCTTCGCAAGGTCGAGATGCTGCCCCCGGTCGAGGTCCGGGCGGCGATTCTCGAAGCCGTCGAACGGAATGTCGGCATCAACGCCGCCGACTGCGCCAAGGAAGTTGCCCGCGCCTTCGGCTTCAAATCCACCAGCGCCGACATGCGCCGCCTTGTGGCGGAAGAGGCGGAGCGACTCGTCGCCGAGGGGCGCTTGGCGCAGTTTGGAGGGCAGTTGCGATTGCCATAGCGGCTGTCCGAAGTTCCGACTGTGCTCTCTTGAGGCCATGTGGTCGACGCGCCGGCGGTGGCCGGTGCGTGCGGGCAACCTCGAGCGCGGCCAACCATCTCAGCCGTCGCCGAACTCGTACCGCAGGGTCAGGCCGACGGAGTACCGTTCGGTGTCCGGAGTGCGCGACCATGTGTTCACGGGTTCGCTGCCGTCGAGACGGAGGTTCGGTTCGTGGCTGCGCAGCAGACCGCCGCCGTACGGGCCGGCCTCGAAGTCGTCGAAGAACGACGCCTGCGCGCTGATGCCGAGAGTCAGCGATTCGCTCAACTCGTAGTCGACTCCGGCGATCAACGCGTAGCCGAACAGGTCGTCCGCGATTTCGACACTGCCTGAACTGACCGTTCCCGCGAGGTTGCTGCGTATCTCGTCGTAGTTCGGCTGGTCGCTGCCGGTCGTGATCTCGTTCGGATCGAAACTCCTCGCCCAGAGCCAGGAGAAGTCCATGGCGACGCGGGAGACGCCGGGGCCCGCGCCCACGTAGGGCGTCCAGCGAGAAGGGCCGCGCCAGTCGAAGTAGACGAGGGCGAAGAGGTCGCGCGAGGTCGCCTCGCCCAGCCTTTCCTGGCCGATCGACAGCTCGTTGGAGAGCTTCTCGAAGTCGGCGCCGGCGGCGTCAGTGGAGGCGACGGTCTGATCGAATCCGATCGAGCGCTGCGCGTAAGAAAGGGCCACGCGAAATCGGTTGCCGGCACGGTAGCCGAGTTCCACCTGCCCGACGAAGCCCCTTCCCCCGTCGAAGGGCGCCTTCCAGCCGTCCCCCGTTCCGCGGTTGGGCGCGGTGCAGTCGGCAACGCCGAGCGCCCGTGGATTGATGAACTCGTCGCAGACGCTGGAGCGGTCGTCGCTGCGGCTCGACAGCGTCACGCTGGGCGAGGAATCGTTGCCGAGCGAGAGTCCCAGGTAGATCTGCGCGTCTGCGGAACCGGCGCCGAGAAGCCCGACCGCGACGGCGAAGGGAAGCAGTGCCCGCTTGCGGAACATCACGGTTGCCCAGCGTATCGCGTTGGTGGCTCGTCTCCGCAGCGTGTGCCTGGGGGAGCGTCACCCGCGACAGGAGGATCCGCGACTCGCGGCTCGTGCCGTTGGCGAATCCCGGCTGAGCCGGCCAGGGTGCGCGTCGACGGGCTGGACCGGGCCAGAGCTTCCCCGCCCGGTTGGCGTCTCAGTCCGCTTCGGGCGGAAAGTACTCGTCGCCTACCGTGCGGCCGCCGTTGCCGTTCGGGCGGTTGAGTTGGCCCGACAAGGCCCGCCGGGCAATCTGGATCGCGCTCAGGAGGGTCTCCGCCGACCGGATGCCGACATAGTCCGAGAACACCTTCAGTTCCCCCTTGTCGGCCGCTTCAAGGGCGAGGATGTAGTCGGGCTTGCCCTCGGCGTTGACGACCGGCGGCGGCAGGCGCCGCTTGACGTAGGCCCACGCCATCAGCAGGCGGGAGACCCGTCCGTTGCCGTCCTGGAAGGGGTGGGTGCGAACGAAGCGGTGGTGCAGCCAGGCGGCCTCCACGTTGACGGGATGGTTCCGCTCGAAGATGCCGCCGTTGTACAGGTCGAGGAAGCGGCGCATCTCCGGATCCACCTGCTCGGGCGGGCAGTATTCGTGAACGACGCCGTCCCGGCGACGGGGGTTGTTGGGCCTGATCTTCCACTCGCCCTTCCCGCGGAACTCGACCTGAACGCGCCGGCCCCGCAGGTCGAGGCCGGTGACGGTCTCCTGACGCCGCGTCAGCAGGGCGTGCCAGCTCTTGATCATGTAGACGGACAGGGGGCGCCCGCTGGCGACGTCGTCGAACATCATGTCGTAGGCGGCCTCCTGGTCCTGCAGCAGCCCCCGGAGGGTCCGGTCGTCGAGCCCCTCGAAGGTGTGCGCCCCCACGGCGCCCGCGAAGCCCTCCGCGATGAGCTGCTCGGTAACGCCCCGCCTCAAGGTGTACAGGCCCTCGATCTGGCCGGTCTCCAAGGCGAAGGCGCGGATTCGCTCCCGGAGCCACCCGTCCAGGAAGCGCGATCCGGGGGAGCCGGCCTTGAGCCCACCCAGGCATTCGTTCCACTCGGCCTCCAGATCGGCGTAGCCGGGCATCGCCCAACGTTCCGCGCCGTCCGGCATGCCGGTGAGCGGTTTCCACTTCTCGGGGGCCCGCGCCTTCGCTGCCGACACTGCCAACCTCCGGTTCGTCTGGCCGCCATCCTACTATCCGGCCGGTCGTCTCAGCCGTCGCCGAATTCGTAGCGCAGGGTCAGGCCGACGGAAAGGACCGCCCTGAGGCCGGCAGGTTGTGGCCTGCCGTGCTAGCCTCCTTCACCGTCGCCAGGGCGTTCCGTCCAGCGTCATCGAGAACGTACCGAACAACGCTTGGAGAGACACGCCATGCGGCCAGCCCACCTTCTTTCGATCGCAATTCTGGCTGCCTCCGTGGCGGCAGGCAGTCCGGCGTTCGCCGGGGACGGCGGCGACGCTTCGGCGGCTGTGAGCGACGCTGCGGCTGTAAAGCAGGTCTTCGAGACCGGCGTTGCGGCGCTCAACTCGGGCAACCTCGAGGCCTTCCTGGACACCGTGCACGATGACGCGCTGTCCTTCTATGCCTGCGGCCCCACTTCGGGCAAGCAGGGCCGGGAGGCTTGCGCGGTTGATTGGCAGCTCTTCTTCAACGGCACGACGAACGCGCGCTTCGAGACGAAGAACGAGGAGTACCGGATCATCGGCGACACGGGGATCGCCTACGGCGAGTACCACCTGTCGGTGGACTACAACGGGCAGGGGCGGCAGACGGTGCACGAGGGTCGCTACACGATGACCTACACGCGGGTCGGCGACGAGTGGCGGATCGCGATGCAGCACAACACGCCGGTGGGCGACTCGCCGCAGCCGGCGCGCGATCTGGGGCGCGGATCTCGCTGAGGCTGGCCTACTCGAACGCCGGCTTCGCCGCCCGCTTCGTGTCCGGCGCCCAGATCCGGATCTTGCTGAAGCGGCCCGTGTCGTCGAACGAGCCGAAGCCGACGCGACCCCAGCCGAGCGGGTCGCGGTCGGCTTTGACCGTCGGCTGCCTCTCGCCGTCGAAGTAGACGCGTAGCGAGCCGTCCTGGCGCTCAACGCGCACCCGCTTCCAGCCGCGGCCCCAGTCGACGCCTTCGTCCGGGATCGCGCCCATCGGCGCGCGGTCTGCGTTGTCCACCAGGAAGATGTTGTGGGCGCGGTCGTCGGGCTCGGTGGCCAGGTGGGCGTAGTAGTAGCGGTTCGGACCCTCGAAGCCGAAGAAGAGGCTGAGGTCCCGGTGGCCGTACTCGCGGCCGGTCTGCCAGGCCTCGGCTTCGAGGACGAAGTCGGCAAGCAGGAGATCGTCGATCAGGGCGATGTTGAGCGGGGAGCGGTGCTTCGGCTTGTACTTGCTGCCGCCTTCGAGATCGAGGTAGCCGCGCCAGTCTCCTTCGCCGTACCTCCACGCTCGCTGGTCGCTGAACGTGAAGTCGTCGAGCGCCGAGGCTTCGGTGAAGTCCTGGGAGTAGACGAGTTCGTAGCCGTCGGGCACGCCGGACTGGGCGTGGAGGGAGGCGGCGACGCTGACGAAGAGCATTGCCGCACTGAGCCAGACCGGCGCCTTGCGCCGGATGCCGGCCAGATGGCCGGCGCACCCAGTCGGGTGCTCCGTGGGAGTCGGGACCTGGCCCATCAGACGACTTCGGGGACCACGAACGGTTCGCGGTACTCGCGGGTGAGCAACCGGTTCGCCTCGTCGTCGCCTTCGATCGTCTCGGTGTCCGGGTCGATCGTGAGCCACGAGCCGACGATCGGCTGCTCGATCTCCGGGTCGATGCCGTTGCTGACCAGGTGATCCAGGAAGCGGTCGGCGGTGTCGCCGGCGTTGCGGAGTTTCCCGGCGACCTTGGCGATCTTCGCGGGTCCGCCGGCCTCGCCGCGCATGTAGGAGACGTTGCCGAGGTGGCAGAGGGCGCTCGAGAGGTGACCGTCCTCGATCGAGGAGGTCAGATCCTCGCTGCGGCGGCTGCGCACGGCGTCGACGAAGTTCGCGTAGTGGTTGGCGCCGCCTTCCCACTTCTCGAGCTTCTTGCCCTTCGCGTCGAACGCGGCGGCTTCGGTGTAGCTCGGTATCTGCAGGTGGCCGCCTTCGCAGTGGACGATGACACCGATTTGCGCACCGAGGTACTCGTCCATGCCTCGCCGGCGCCACTCGTCCTCCTGCGCCTTGAGGTCGCGGGGCAGGCCGCGGACCTCGAACAGCAGAGGCGCCCGCTCGTAGTCGTGGTACACGAACTGGGTGTTCGGGGTATTGCCGTCGTCGACATAGGCGAAGCGGCCGCCGACGCTGATCGTCCTCGGCGGGAGCGCGTCCTCGCCCAGCGCCCAGCGGGCGATGTCCATCTGGTGGATGCCCTGGTTGCCGAGGTCGCCGTTGCCGGTGTCGAACACCCAGTGCCAGTCGTAGTGCAGACGCTCGCGCATCAGCGGCTTCTTCGGCGCCGGCCCGCACCAGAGGTCGTAGTCGACGGCGGCATCGACCTGTTGGGCGCCCTCGACCCGGCCGATGCTCTGGCGCGGCTTGTAGCAGAGGCCGCGGGCGAGCTGGATTTCGCCGATGTGCCCTTCGTTCACCCAAGCCAGCGCGTCCTGGATCGAGGGCGACGAGCGGATCTGGGTGCCCGTCTGGACGATCCGGTCGTACTTCGCGGCCGCGTGGACAATCTGGCGGCCTTCCCAGACGTTGTGCGAGACGGGCTTCTCGAGGTACACGTCCTTGCCGGCCTGGCACGCCCACACCGCCTGCAGCGCGTGCCAGTGGTTCGGGGTGGCGATGGACACCGCGTCGATGTCGTCGCGCTCCAGGAGTTCCCGGTAGTCGACGATCGTCATCGGGTCGGTCGCGCCGGCCTCGATCGCTCTGGCCTTGGCTGCATCGAGCACGTTGCGGTCGACATCGCAGAGGGCGGCGACTTCCACGCCCGGCAACTTCGCGTAGTTGTTCACGTGGTCGTTGCCACGGCCGCGCAGGCCGACGACGGCGACGCGAAGCTGCTGGTTCGGGCTCACGGCGGCCGTGCCGGCCGAGGCACGGCATCCCAGAGTCGTCGTGGCGGCGGCAGCGGCGGCCGAACCGAGGAATACGCGGCGGGTGATCGTGGACATGGAGTTCCTCCCAGTCGGGTCGCGCCCGTAGGCGGCCTCCGATTGTAGCCGTCATGGACCTGCTGGCGCGGCAGGATGGTCGCCGCTTCGCGGCGCGTCTTTCTCAGAAGCCGGCCAGAAGGCCGGCGCACCCAGTGCTTGCGGCGCACCCAGTCTCTGCCGCGAAGGCTGCTAGCGTGGTCGATCGATGCGGCCGGCCCGTTACCCGACTCGACTTGCCATCCTTGCAGCGGCGGTCCTCGTCGCCTGCCTCACCGCCTGCGCGGCCGAAGAGCCGGCCGGGCCGCCGAACGTCGTTTTCCTCCTGGTTGACGACCTCGGCGCGATGGATGTTGGCGCCTTCAACCCGGACACCTTCTACGAGACGCCGAACATCGACCGGCTGGCGGCCGGCGGGGTGCGCTTCACGCGCGGCTACGCCGCGAATCCGGTCTGCAGCCCGACTCGCTTCAGCATCATGACCGGCCGCTATCCGACCCGGGTTGGCGCGACGAACTACTTCGCCGGCCGCCGCGAGGAGAAGTTCGCACCGGCGCCGCTGAACGACCGGATGCCGCTCGAGGAAATCACGCTCGCCGAGGCCTTGCGGGACGGCGGCTACAGCACGGCGTTTCTCGGCAAGTGGCACCTGGGGCCGACGGAGGAGTTCTGGCCGCTGGCCCAGGGCTTCGACGTGAACGTCGGCGGCCACCGCGGCGGGATGCCCCGCAGCTACTTCTCGCCCTACTCGAACCCGACGCTCGAGGACGGTCCCGAGGACGAGCACCTCACCGCCCGACTCACCGACGAGGCGCTCGCCCTTCTCGACGGCTACGCGGCGGACGAGGAGGGCAAGCCCTTCCTGCTCTACCTCTCGTACTACACGGTGCACACGCCCCTGCGCGCGCCGGCGGACCTGATCGCGAAGTACGCGGCGAAGGCAGGCGTCGAAGTCAGCGTGTCGGATGAGCCGCCGGGCCGGGTGGCTCCGTATCCGGCCGATCCAGACGACTTCGGTGACGAGGAGCAGGTCTGGCCGCGGGACGAGCCGCGACGGGTGCGCGAGGTCCAGAACCACGCCGTCTACGCGGCGATGGTGGAGACACTCGACACCAGCGTCGGCCGCGTTCTCGACCGCCTCGACGCCCTGGACCTGGCAGAGAACACGATCGTCGTCTTCTTTTCGGACAACGGAGGCTTGTCCACCGCGGAAGGGGCGCCGACCTCGAACCTGCCGCTGCGCGGCGGCAAGGGCTGGCTGTACGAGGGTGGTATCCGGGAGCCGCTGATCGTCCGCTGGCCGGCCGGGGCGCCGGCGGGCGGCGAAACGGCAGCGCCGGTCATCAGCACGGACTTTTACCCGACACTGCTCGAGGCAGCCGGCATCGACCAACGGTCCGGAATCGAGATCGACGGCGTTAGCTTCCTCGAGGTGCTGCGCGGCGGCGAAGTCGGCGCAGCGGCGGCCACGGCCGCGGCGGAGCGTGACCTGTTCTGGCACTACCCGCACTACGGCAACCAGGGCGGCTTCCCGGGCGGTGCGATCTCCACAGGCCGCTACAAGCTGATCGAGCGTTACGAGGACGGCCAGGTCCATCTCTACGACCTGGACGCCGATGTCGGCGAGCGGAACGATTTGGCCGGAGCCCAGCCGGAACGGGTCGCCGGGATGCGAGCGCGGCTGCACGCCTGGTACGGCGAAGTCGGGGCGCAGTTCCTGACCGCCCTGCCGGACGGCCCGGAACCCTGGCAGCCGCCGGTGGCCGCTGGGGACGGAGATTGAGCCGGCGCTACACGCCCCCGGGCCACCATCGCAGCGTCGAGGCCTTTCGGGAGCACCTGTGCAGGCTCGATTCGGCGTTCGACTGCGGCGACGAGTTGCTCGGCTCGGAGGGGCCGCTGGCGAAGTCGCTCGCCGTGTTCGGCCGCGAGGCGGGCAACCGGTTCGCGATCCATCCGATGGAGGGCTGGGACGGCGACCGGGACGGCAGCCCGAGCGATCTGACCCGGCGGCGCTGGCGGCGGTTCGGGCTGAGCGGAGCGAAGCTGATCTGGGGCGGTGAGGCGGTGGCCGTGGTGCCGGAGGGGCGTGCCAACCCGAACCAGCTCTTCATCGACGGCGAACGGCTGGACGGCTGTGTCGCCTGGCTCGGAGATCTCCGGCGGGAGATCCTGGCGGGCCACGAGGAGAGTGGAGTGAGTGGTGACCGGCCGGTCATCGGCCTCCAGTTGACCCACTCGGGGCGGCTGTCGCGGCCCGATCCGCCGCCAGCGTTGCCGCGGCCGCTGCGGGCGCAGGTCCACCCGGTACTCGACGGTCGTCTCGGCAAGGCGGCCGGGCGTCCACTGATCAGCGACGAGCAGTTGGAGGAGATTGCCGGCGCCTATGTGCGCGCCGCGCGTTGTGCCGAGAAGGCGGGTTACGACTTTGTCGACATCAAGTGCTGTCACGGCTATCTGCTGCACGAGTTGCTGGGCGCGCACACGCGACCGGGACGATACGGCGGGTGCTTCGAGAACCGGGTACGGCTGCCGCTCGGGATCATCGCGGCCGTGCGCACGGCGTGTCCGGATCTCGCTGTCGGTGTGAGGCTGTCCGTCGGCGACGTGGCGCCCTTCGGCGCGGACGGCGCCGGGGTCGGCGTGCCGGAAGTCGAGAGCGCCAGGCCGGCCGATCTCGGCTTCGGCCTGAACTCGGCGGATGTCGGGCTGCCCGAGTCCACCTGCTCCGAGGCAATCCGCTACATCGGCTTGCTGGTCGAAGCCGGCGTCGAGGTCGTCAATGTGACGATGGGTTCGCCCTACAGTTGTCCGCACCTGTCGCGGCCGTTCACGTACCCGGCGTCGGACAGCTACCTGCCGCCGGAGGATCCGCTGCGCTCAGTGCTGCGTCAACTGGCGGCCGTACGCGCGGTGCGCGCGGCGTTTCCGGGCCTCCCTCTGGTCGGAACGGGCTACAGCTACCTGCAGGAGTGGTTGCCCTACATGGCGGAAGCGGAAGTCGGTGCCGGCCACGTCGATTTCGTGGGCCTCGGCCGGATGGTTCTCGCGTACCCCCGGCTGCCGGCGGATGTGCTTGCGGGTCTGCCGCTGGAACGCCGACGGATCTGCCGCACCTTCAGCGACTGTACGACCGGGCCGCGCAACAACATGGTCAGCGGTTGCTACCCGCTCGACGAGCACTACCGGCGGACCCCGGAGTTCGGGCGGATCAAGGAGATCAAGAAGGCGGCCGCCTCGTGAGCGCGGACCGCCAGCAGAACCAGCCCAGCAGCCTGGCGCCGCTGCCGAGGCTCTGCTACGCCGCTCTTCATGTCGTCGTGCGCGGCGGCTACTCCGAGGTCGACCACTCCCTCGAACATCCCGGCTCGCCCCAGGAGATCGAGCACTGGATCGACTGGAAGGCGACGGCCCGCCTGCGCCGCTTCGTCGACTCGCTCGGCTTCGGTGTCGCCGAGGCGATGGACACGGCGCAGCGCTTCGAGATTGGCTGGCCGAGCGCGCGCCGCTTGATCGAACTCTGCTCTTCCCTGGAACTCCGGAACGGTTTCGTCGCGGGCGCCGGCAGCGATCAGCTCGACGCGGTCGGCAGCAAGACGGAGCTGATCGACGCGGTGGCGGAGCAGGCGGAGTTCATCGACGAGCTGGGAGGCGTACCCGTCCTGTTGCCGATGCCCCATCTGTCGACGAATGGCGCTTCCGAGAGGGAGTACGTCGACGTGTATTCGGCGATCATCGACCAGCTCGCGGGGCCGCTGTTCCTGCACTGGCTGGGTGAGATGTTCCACCCGGCGATGCGCGGCTACTTTCCCGGGAACAGCCTGGAGCGAATCCTCGCCCGGCACGCGGACAAGGTGCGCGGGGTCAAGCTCTCGCTGCTGGACGAGGAGTTCGAGGTGCGGCTCCGCCGCCGCATCGCCATGCGAGGCCAGATCGTCCTGACCGGCGACGACTACCACTTCGCCCGGCTACTGGAAGGGCACCCGCCGGCCAGGGGTTCAAGGCTCCCCGCCACGTTGGAGGTGAAGGGCCGCAGGGTGCGGCTGGGCGACTACAGCCACGCGCTGCTCGGCGCCCTCGACGCGGTCGCCGAGCCGGCCGCCGCGGCGCTTCGCGCACTCGGCGACGGGGACGTTGTGCGGTATCGGGAGTTGATGGGCCCCGCCGAGGAACTCGCCCGCTTCATCTTCCAGCCGCCGACGCGTCACTACAAGGCCGGACTCGCCTACGTCGCCTGGCTGCGCGGCCTGCAGGACAACCCGATGCTGGTCAACCGGGAGGACCTGGCACGGGACGAGGCGTACTACCGCGGGGTCGCGTCTCTCGCCCGGCGCGCGGGCACGTTGGGCGACGACTGAGTGGCGGCCGACCGACCGTCTGGCGTCTTCCCTGCCGCTTCCTGGGGAAGCGCTTGTGCGAGAGTTCGCGCGGGCGGGATGACGATCGTGACGAGAATCGGGAACGGGACAGGCGGCGGTCCCGGCGGCGGACGACCGACCCGGGTCGGCGTCGCGTCTCTGACTCTGGCGCTGCTGCTCGGCGCCGGCGCCGCGACAGCCCAGCAGACCGGGCGAATCGAAGGGACGGTGACTCTGCGCGGCGCCGCCTCGCCCGAGGGCATCGGCATTCTGGCCGAGACCGGGGCCGTCCCCCGGCCACGGTCGACCGTGACCGACGCGTCCGGCCACTACGCGCTGCCGCGCCTCTACCCGGGGCTCTATCGGGTCACGTTCACGACCCCGGCGGGAGCAAGCCGCACGGTCGAGGCCCAGGTGTTGCTCGGCCAGACGACGACCCTGGACCTGGAGCTCGACGCCGCGGTCGCCGCCGTCAGCGAGGAGCTCGTCGTGATCGGAGAGCGGGTCGCCGTCCGCGGCCGTGCCGCCGTAGCCAGTGCCATCGACGGCGAGGCGGTGCGGGACATGCCGCTCGGTCCCGACTACCGCAGCCTCGTTCGGCTCGCTCCGGGCGTCCAGGTGACCCAGGACAGCGTGCGGGGACCGGCCGCCGGCGGCAGCGGTCAGGACAACGTGTACCGCTTCGACGGCGTCGACGTGTCGCTGCCGATGTTCGGCACGCTGTCGGCCGAGCTTTCGAGCCATGACGTCGACCAGGTGACCTTCGAGCGTGCCGGCGCCACGGCGGTGGGCTTCAACCGCAGCGGCGGATTCACGATGGATTCGACGGCCAGGTCGGGCACGAACGCTTTCGCGGGCAGCGTTGAGTACACGGTGGAGCCGCGGGGTCTCGTGGCGGAACCCGAGACGGTCCTCGGACTCGTGGCCGGACACGACACGGACCGCCAGCGGGCCGTCGCCACCTTGGGCGGCCCGATCGTTCCGTCGCGGCTCTTCTTCTTCGCTTCGGCCTTCCGGCCCACGGAAGAACGGACGAACGCGGCCACGGCCTACGGACCGGTCAAGGACTACGAGAACACGCGCCGCGAGTTCTACGGCAGGCTGACGCACGCGCCGTCGGACCAGGTGCTGCTCAACGCCGGTTTCCGTACCTCGCGGCGCGAGGAGAACGGCGTCTCCGTCGGGCCGTACGAAGCCGATTCCGTTTCGCTCGGCGGCAGAGCGGACCAGCGGGTGGCGAACGTGGACGGCATGTGGCAGACGGGCGTGGGCGCCCTCTCGTTCCGGTTCAGCGACTACGAACTCGAGGGCTCGTCCCGGCCCGACGTGGCGCTGGCCGTTCAGCCGGCGCTCGACGCCGCGCTGGACGTGGAGAACCTGGACCGGATGGGGTACTTCAGCGTCCCCGCGTACGTGGACGGCGCCGATGCCTACAACGCCGCGGTCAGGCCCCTGGTGGAACGCTACGGCTACACGGACGAGCAGGGCGCCCGTCGCGGGGGCGGCGCAGTCGGCGCGCACCCGTTGATCAACGACCAGGCGTTCTACCGGCGGAGCTTCGAACTGTCGTTCGATCACCACTTCGACCGGGGCGCTGTGGGACATGACCTCCACTTCGGGTTGCGGGCCGCGGAGGCGCGCGAGACGCTGAGCCGTGAATCGAACGGTTGGGGAGCGATCGAGGCGCCGGGCGGCGTCGACCTGGCGGAGGACGGAACGCCGGTCTTCTACGTCGCCACGGTGCAGCAGATGAGCCTCCGGCGCCCGGACGGCACGGTCGTTTCGCCGATCGACTCGTTCACGGAGACGACGGCCCTGGAGGTCCACGACCGCCTGACCGCGGGCGACTTCACTTTCGACGCCGGCGTGCTGCTGAGCGAGGACGTCCTCTTCGGACAGGGTCTGCGAGCGGCGTCGGGCACGGTGTCGGGCTTCGCCCTGGCGCCGGGCGAGAAGTACCGGATGTACACGATCGACTGGCGGGACATGCTTCAGCCGCGTCTTGGCGTCACCTGGTCCTACGGGGCGGAGGGCACGGTGTTCGCGAACTACGCCCGCTACCACCCGGAGGCGAGCTCGCTGGCGCGCGCGGCCTCCTGGGACCGGAACACCCGCGCCAGTCTCCGCGTGCTTTTCGACGAGGGCGGCCGGATCATCTCCCACGAGCCGTATCCGGGATCTTCCGGCAAGGTGTTCCAGGACGGCATGAAGCCCCGCCGCATCGACGAGTGGACGCTCGGCGCCACCCGGACGTTGTCGCGGGGACTGTCGCTCAACGCTCACCTGCGCCGCCGTGAGGGCGGGCACTTCTGGGAGGACACCTGGAACGGATCCCGGGGCTACGACAGCGCTCCCGCCCACATCGCCGCCCGCGGTCTCTACGTGCCGGGTCTCGATGCCGTTCGAGCGGAAATCGGCGGTTCGAGCTACGTGATTGCCGAACTCGACGGCGCGTACACGGAGTACTCGGAGGCCGCGGTCGAACTCGTTTGGCGGGGTAGGCGCGGCTACCTGAACGCTTCGTACGTGCGGAGCCGCTACACCGGCAACTTCGACCAGGACAACACGAGCTGGAACAACGACGCGAACCTGTTCATCGGTTCGTCCAACCTCGCCGACGGCTATGGCCGGCAGGTATGGGACAACAAGGACGGGACGCTGCGCGGCGACCGGCCGCATCTGGCCAAGGTGTTCGGCCGTCTCGACCTGCCGTGGCGGGCGAGCGTCGGCGCGTTCGTCTTCTTCCAGTCCGGGCAACCGTGGGAGGCATGGGATTCCGTCGCGTACGGACTGCCCTCCTACTTCTCGTCGACCAATCGCTACGCCGAGCAGGCCGGCAGCCGGCGCGGTCCGAGCCACTGGCAACTGGACCTGGGCTACACCCAGCGCTTCCGCCTGCCGGCCGACCTGGGCGCTCGGCTGCGCGTCGATCTCTTCAACCTGTTCGACCGCCAGACCGGCTACAACATGAACCCGTTCCGGCGTGACGCCGCCTTCGGAGAACCCCGCGACCGCTTCGACCCGCGGCGGGTGCAGATCTCCGTGAGCGTCGAGTTCTGATCCGTGTCTCGGAAGGTCACGGATGCTGTTGGGCCGGGAGCCGACCGGGCCGAGATCACGGTCCGGGAAGCCCGCCGGTTGGCGCTGGCGCGGGCGGGTTTGCTCAAGCCGGAGTGGACCGGATTGCCGCGTTCGGCCTCCGGCCGGGGCTTGCGGGCGAGGCGCGCGATTCACGTGCTGATCGAGCGCTTCGGCTACCTGCAGCTCGACACGATCTCCGTTGCAGGGGCCCGGACCCACGCCCTCGTCCCGCTGTCCCGCTGGCCGGGCATCGACCGGAATCTGCCTGAGGAGCTCCTGCAGCCTGGCGAGCCGATCTTCGAGTACTGGGGCCACGAGGCGAGCTGGATTCCGATCGATCTCTATCCGGCGTTCGGCTTTCGCCGGGACGAGTATCGGAGCGCAAAGACGTGGCACAGCCGCGGGATCCGCGAACACCCGGAGGTTGCGAAGGCGATCCTGCGCCAGGTGGAGGCCGAGGGGCCGATGCGGTCGCTCGACCTCAAGGGACCGATGATGGGCGAGATGTGGCGGTCGAAACGGGAACGGTGGGTCGCCTACTCGCTGTGGTCGACCGGCGAACTGGCGATCCGCTCGCGGCACAACTTCCAGCGCACCTTCGATCTCCCCGAACGGGTGATCCCGGAGCAATGGCGCCGGCACGTGTGGAGCCTCGAGGAGTGCCTTCGGGCGTTGATCCTGCGGGCGCTGAAAGGTCACGGCTGGGCGACGATCGGCGCTCTCGCCGACACCTGGCGGCTCAAGAACGTGCGGCCGCAGATCCGGACTGCGCTGGAGGAACTGGCTTCGACGGGTGAGGCGGTTGAATGTGACCTGATCGTGGCGGACGGCAAGCGGCGGCCGGGCTGGGTGCGCCCGTCGGATCTGGAACTCGCCGCCCGGCTCCGGCGGGTGCGCCCGGCGCCGGACCGGGGCGTTCTCCTGTCGCCGTTCGACCCCGTGCTCTGGCGCCGCAACCGGGTGGCCCATCTGTTCGGCTTCGACCAGATTCTGGAGATCTTCAAGCCGGCTGCGAAGCGCCGGTACGGCTACTACTGCATGCCGGTGCTGGCGGGCGACCGTCTCGTGGCGCGGTACGACCTGAAGGCGCACCGCCGCCAAGGGCGCCTGGAAGTGCTGGCGTTGCACTACGAAGCGGAGGGGGCGAGGGTGCCGGCTGCGGACCGGGCGGCGGCGGAGAGCGGGCTGGCGAGATTCGCGGAGGCGGTGGAGTTGGCCGTGGCCGATTAGGCTTCACTCTGTGATGGCAAACAACGGACTCTGTGATGTGTTCCCTGCGACCCTCGGCGTCATTGCGCTCGCGTTCGCGGGTTGTGGAGGTTCCGGCAGTGACGTGCCCGTCGACGAGGACGACACGCGGCCGCAGATCGCGCTGGTCATGAAGTCGCTCGCCAACGAGTTCTTCGAGACGATGGCCGAGGGCGCGCGTGCGCACCACGAGGCTCACCCGGACGAGTACGACCTGATCGTCAACGGCACCCGGAACGAGAGCGATCTGGCCCAGCAGGTCGCCCTGGTCGAGCAGATGGTCGCTTCGGGCAGCGACGCGATCGTCATCGCGCCCGCGGATTCGAAGGCCCTGGCGCCGGCCCTGGCTCGGGCCCAGGCGGCCGGCGTCGTCGTGGTCAACATCGACAACCGGCTCGACGCGGAGGTGGCGGCGGAGGCGGGCCTCGACGCGCCCTTCGTCGGCCCGGACAACCGCGATGGCGCGCGGCGAGTTGGCGAGGTGCTGGCGGCACGGCTCGAACCGGGCGATCAGGTGGCGATCGTCGGCGGCATCCCGACGGCCTTCAACGCCCAGCAGCGGCAGGCAGGTTTCGAGGACGCGATGAACGCGGCCGGTGCCGAGATCGTCGACGTCCAGAGCGGTGGATGGGAGCAGGCCCAGGCGAACACGGTGGCGGCGGCGATGCTGCGCGAGCACCCCGAGCTGAGTGCGCTCCTTTGCGCCAACGATCAAATGGCGCTGGGCGCCCTGGCGGCGCGCCGGCAGAGCGGCCGCGACGACGTGCTGATCGTCGGCTTCGACAACATCGAGGCGGTGGCCGAACTCGTCGTCGAGGGCGAGATCCTGGCCACCGCCGACCAGCACGCCGATCGACTCGCGGTCTTCGGAATCGAGGCTGCTCTGGAGATCCTGCGCGGGGAGACGGCGGAGGACTTGAAGACTCCGGTCGACATCGTCACGTCGTCCGGGTAGCTCACGGTGGCCCGCGCGAGTGAGCGCCCTCTTGTTCCGTCAGGGGAGCTTCGTCACGATGGCCTGGCCCGTGGGCAGGGCGAGTGGGGCTTCGGGCCGGTCGGAGAAGAACTCGTCCACGGCGTTCTTTTCGCCACGGGCGGCGGGGAAGCCGTAGTCGTCGAAGACGACGACCGCTCCGGCGGAAAGGCGCGGGTAGAAGTAGTCGAGGCAGTCGAGCGTCGAACGGTAGAGATCGACGTCGATGTGGACGAAGGCGAAGCGAGAGTCGTGGAGGCCATCGAAGGTCGACGGGATCCACCCCTGGTGGATTCTGAGGCGCCCCGAGAAGTCGCCGAGAAGAGCCTTGACTGCCCGGGTGGACGTCGCCTTGAAGACGCCTTCTTCCAGATCCGGGTCCCTCGTGGGATCGGGCGCCGGGAGCCCCTCGAAGCTGTCGAAGAGATGGAGGGTCTTCCCGTGCCCTTCCAGGACCCTGGAGAGAAGAAGCGCCGTGCCTCCCCTGTACACGCCGCACTCGGCGAAGTCGCCGTCGACGGAGAGAGCCTGGTTGCCAAGACGGTAGAGGACCTGGCAGCGGTCGCCGGAGACGACCGTGTATGGCTCGACGCCGTCATACGCCTTCCGAAAGTCGGGCTCGCCGCGCCAGGGCGCCCAGACCGGCGACGGCGACCGCCACTCGCGGTAGAAGCTCTCGTCCGCGTTCTTTGAGGCGTGGACGTCTCGGCTCGAGCGGGGGAAGATCTCGAAGTCGTATCCGAACCGGCGCAGCATGCCCTTCGTCAGCCGGTATGCCGCGGCCTTCGACCCACCGCGGACCCTGCGAACGAGAGAGCGCACTAGCGAGGCTTCGCCTCAGACCGACGAGCGTTAAGGCCGGAGCAGATGCCGGCCGGAAGGCCGGCGCACCCAGTGGGCGGAACTTGCCTCAACTGTAAAGGTCAGCCCTGTTCAAGGAGTCTGGGTCGGACGCTGGGGCGTGGTCATGGGATCGGGGCTCTCCGAGCCATCCGCGACTGTATCCTCGTCTCGATGCTCGCTGGGCGCTGGGACCCATGACGCTGGCCGTTGGCGGCTGGCGCAACTCCGTCGGATACCGGGGCGGGCTGGTCCTGGTCCTGCTCGGCCTGTGCGTGGTCTTCGGCCTGGTGACGGACCACTTCTGGAGCGCCTTGACGTTCCGTACGTTGGCGAACCAGTTGCCGCCTCTGGTCGTCGCGTCGGCCGGTCTGACCCTGGTGCTGATCGCGGGCGGCATCGATCTCTCGGTCGGTTCGGTGCTGGCCCTGGCGGCGGCCGTGCTTGGCGTACTGACCGTGGATCAGGGGTTGCCGTTGGTGGCGGCGGCTCTGGTTGCGCTTGCCGTCGGCGGACTGTGCGGCGCGATCAACGGGGTCCTGGTCGCACGCTGGTCGATCCCGTCCTTCCTGGTGACGCTCGGGATGCTCGAGATCGCACGCGGGTCGACGTACCTCGTTACTGAGTCGAGGACGAGCTATCTGGGCGATCGGGTCGCCGCGCTCGGCGCGACGACGCCGGTGCTCGGCCTCTCCGTTGCCTTCGTCGGCTCGCTTGCCCTGGTCGGCGGGCTGCAGTTCGTCCTCTCGCGCACGGCGTTCGGCCGCTACGTCTTCGCGGTAGGTGGCAACCGGACGGCGCTCCGCCGCTGCGGCGTCCGGCCGGCCCGGGTTCAGTTCGCGGTCTTCACGCTGGCGGGCATGCTGGCGGCCGCCGCCGGGCTGTGCCAGGTCGGCTACCTGCAGTCCGCGGATCCGAACGCCGCGATCGGGATGGAGCTGTCGGCGATCGCCGCGGTGGTCATCGGCGGCACCTCGCTGCTCGGCGGCCGCGGGTCGGTGACCGGCACGCTCCTGGGTGTGCTCGTGATCGCCGTGTTGCAGACCGGGCTCGCCCAGGCCGGCGCCACCGAGCCGACGAAGCGGATCATCACCGGCGTGGCGATCCTGCTGGCTGTGGCGACCGACGTCTGGCGACGGCGGCGGAGTGTGGACGCCGTTTCTTGACGCTGGTCTCAGGTCGCAGCGGCTATCCTCCGTCTCGTTGCCTTCAGAACCTCCGCAGCCCGAGAGGAGACCGCCATGAAGAACCTACTGGCCACCTGGACGCCGGTCCTGTGCCTTGTTGTACTTGCCGCGACCACGTCCGTTGCAGCCCAGGAACGCGCGATCGAGTTTCCCGATGTCGACGGCTACCGGACGCTCGCCGTCGATCTGCACACCCACTCCGTCTTCTCCGACGGCATGGTGTGGCCGATCATCCGCATGCAGGAGTCCGAGCGGGACGGCCTGGCGCTGATGGCGGTCACCGAGCACCTCGAGTACCAGCCGCGCCGGGAGGACATTCCGCACCCCGACCGGAACCGGGCCTACGTCGTCGCCAGCGAGTACGTCGCGGAGGCGGAGTTGGAGGTGATCGTGGTCAACGGCGCGGAAATCACCCGCAGCATGCCGCCGGGCCACGTGAACGCCGTGTTCATCACGGACGCGAACGCCCTCCTCGTGGAGATCGGTGAGACCGGCTACATGACGCGGCTTCGCCCGTCGACCCCGGAGGAGCAGTCAGCGAGCGAGCGGGAGGCGCAGCAGGCGATCGAGTCGGCCAACGAGCAGAACGCCTTCGTGTTCTGGAATCACCCGAACTGGCCGCGGCAGCGGCCGGATGGCGTCGCCAGATTGACCGACATGCACCGGGGGCTGATCGCGGATGGACTGCTTCACGGCATCGAGGTCGCGAACGGGGACTTCTACTCGGCGGAGGCACTGGAGATCGCGCTCGAGAACGATCTGGCGATCCTCGGCGTATCGGACATCCACGGTCTGATCGACTGGGACTACACACCCCATGCCGGCGGGCACCGCACGGTGACCCTGGCGTTCGCCGAGGAGCGGAGCGCGGAGTCGATCAAGGAAGCACTGCACGCGAATCGCACCGTCGCCTGGATGGCCAACTGGCTGATCGGTCGCGAGGATGTGCTGATGCCGCTGATCGAGGCTTCGCTTCTGCTGACGAAGGTCGAACGCAGCCAGGACGATGAGTTGATCGACATCCGGCTCGCGAACGTGTCCGACGCCGCCTTCGATCTGCGGGTCACCAGCGGACACCGGTTCAACGGTCCCCCGTCGACCATGCGGGTCGAGCCGCATAGCGACCTGGACCTGGCGATCAGTGGCGAGGCCCGCTCCAGCTTCGAGATGGCGTTCGAGGTCCTGAACGCGTTCGTAGCGCCCGAGACCCATCCGACGCTGACGTTGGCGGTCGAGGTGCCTTCGCAGTAGCCGGAACTGGGCGCCCCACGACTGGGTGCGCCGGCCCTCTGGCCGGCATCCGCAGGCCGCCGCGCGGCGCCGTGCGACGCTCAGTCCCGTTCGCCGCGGCGCTGGCGCTCGACGATCCGGCTCACCGAGTCCACGTCGGCCGCCCAGTACCGCTCCTGTTCTTCGACGGGTGGCTCGGCCACCGGCCGGACGACGCGGAAGCCCAGGAACCGGGCGTTCGTGTGGTACCAGACGCTCTGAGGAATCTGGGGGTCCATCCGCTTCCAGGCGAGCTCCGAGCCGCGGCGCGCGGCGCAGCGGAGCGCCGCCGGTTCGTCCCTCCAGGAACCGCCGCGGACGCTTCGGGGAAACTCCCTGGCCGGCCAGACGATCGGGTCCACCGGGATGTCGCCCTCGCCCGGTGCGGCGTAGCCGGCGTAAGCGTCGAGGGTCCACTCGGCCACGTTGCCGTGCAGATCGAAGAGGCCCCACGCGTTCGCTTCGAGCTGGGCGACCTGCTGGTAGCGGCGGCCGCTGTTGCCGGCGTGCCAGGCGAAGCGGTCGATCTCTGCCGCGGCGTCACCGAACGACCACGCGGTCTGGCTTCCCGCACGGCAGGCGTACTCCCACTCGGCCTCGGTCGGGAGCCGGTAGAAGCGGCCGGTCTTCATCGACAGCCACTTCGTGAACTGCCGGGACGCGAACTGGGTCATCGAGATCGCGGGGAAGCCCTCGACCCCCATGCCGAAGTCCATCGGCCGGTAGGGCGGCGTCGGCCTGCTCACCGCGTCCGCCCAGGGGGCGCCGGGCTCCTCGCCGCCACGATCCGTGTCGAACATGAACACGCGGTACAGGTCCCAGGTCGTCTCGTGGGTCGCCATCCAGAACGGGCCGATCCGCACGCGCCGGCGCGGAGATTCCAGCTCGCCGCGCCCGGCCTCGTCCTCGGGGCTGCCGAGCAGGAACTCGCCGCCCCGAACCGGCGCCATGTCGAGGTGCATCTCGCCGCCTTCGGCGCTTACGCCGACGATCCGCTCGCTGTAGGACCGCATGTCGGCTTCGGTGGCGGCCTCCGCGGCGGAGACGTCGACGACCGGCGGCCGTCCCGGGGGCATGTCCGGGTAGCGGCCGGCGCCCGGCTCCTGGACCGCCGCCGCGAACATGAGCGCTAGCAGAGTCGTTGCTCGCTTCAACATGGAGGTTGCGCCACAGAATACTGGGTGCGCCGGGCTGCCATCCGTGCGCCCGCTGACGAGCGCACGGACTGGTTCACGGGTGGCGCGAGTCGCGCCACCCGGGTTCTGGCCGGCTGTTGCCGCGGGTCTTCTGACCCGCGGGGTTGCACGCGCCGCGAAGCGGCGACGTCAGGCGGCTAGCGCCCCTTAAACACCGCCCGGCGCTTCTCGAAGAAGGCGGCGATGCCCTCCGCGGCGTCTTCGGTACGCGCGGCGTTGGCGATGGCCTGCGACTCGAACTCCATCTGCGACTCCAGGTCCTCCGAGAACGAGCGCATCACGAGTTCCTTCGCGGTACCGAACGCCCAGGTCGGTCCGGCGGCGAGCCGCTGCGCCAGCTTCCCGGCGCGCGCGTCCAGTTCGTCGGCGGGTACCACCTCGTTGACCAGCCCCCAGTCCCGGGCCTCGGCGGCCGGGAGGGTACGGTTCGTGAGAATCAGCTCCAGCGCCCTGTGGCGTCCGAGGAGTCGTGGCAGGAAGTAGGTCGAACTGCCGTCCGGCGTCAGTCCGGCGCGGGTGTAGGCCAGCGTGAACACCGCCTGCTCGGAGGCGACGACCAGGTCGGCCGCGCAGGCGAGGGAGAAGCCGGCGCCGGCTGCGGGTCCCTGGACCGCCGCGATCACGGGCGCGCTGCCGCGGGCCAGGCGCGTGATCGACGCGTGCAGGTACACCGTCATCTCCTTGAGGGCGCGGGGCAGTGCGTCGCCGGCCCTGGCGAAGGATGCCAGGTCGCCACCGGCGCAGAACATGCGGCCCTCACTGCGTAGCAGGACGGCCCGCACGTCAGGGTTTTCGTCGCATTCGATGCCGACCTCGAGCAGGTCCTTCGACATCTGCATGTTCATAGCGTTCGCCGCGTCGGGCCGGTTGAGGGTGATCCGGGCGACGTTGTCGGTCAGTTCGAAGCGGAGCGTTTCGAGGTCGTTCATGGCGGCGGATGGTAGCGGAGGCGTCGGCTAGAGTATTGCGACCAACGGAACAGGATCGACCGATACGGATCGACGAGGACGGCACCTTCGGGTGCGGGGAGACACGATGGACACAACCTCCAGGCGCAGTTTCATCACCGGGGCTTCGGCGGCCCTGCTGGCGGGCGGAGTCGGCGGCGGGACCGCGGCGGCTGCCACGAACACGAACTCGGACGTGGGGCGCGCGCGCGGTGACGCGACGCTGCGGATCGGCCTGATCGGCTGCGGCGGGCGCGGGACTGGCGCCGCGGCGCAGGCCATGTCGACCTCGGGACCGGTGGAACTCGTCGCGATGGCCGACGCGTTCGAGGACCGTCTCGACAACTGCTACGCGCACCTCGCCGAGCTGGGCGAGAACGGGTCGTTCGACAACGGCAAGCGCCTCCAGGTGCCGGCAGAGAACCGCTACGTGGGATTCGACGCCTACCGGAAGGTGATCGACTCCGGCGTCGACGTCGTGGTTCACGCGACGCCGCCGGGCTTCCGGCCCGAGCACTTCGAGTACGCGGTCGAACAGGGCAAGCACGTGTTCATGGAGAAGCCGGTCGCGGTCGACGCGCCGGGTGTGCGGCGTGTGCTCAAGGCGGCCAAGGCCGCGAAGGAGAAGAGTCTCAAGGTCGGCGTTGGCCTGCAGCGCCACCACAGCGGGATGTACAACGAGACGATCAGGCGCATCCACGACGGCGCGATCGGCGATGTTGTGGCGCTCCGCGTCTACTGGAACGGCTCGGGCGTCTGGGTCCGTGGCCGCAAGCCCGGCCAGACCGAGATGGAGTACCAGATGCGCAACTGGTACTACTTCAACTGGCTCTGCGGCGACCACATCGTCGAACAGCACATCCACAACATCGACGTCGGCAACTGGGTCAAGGGCGGCCATCCGGTCGAGGCCCAGGGTCAGGGCGGCCGCCAGTGGCGCAACGGCCCCGACCACGGCGAGATCTTCGACCACCACTTCGTCGAGTACGCCTACGACGACGGCGCGGTCATGTTGAGCCAGTGCCGGCACATCCAGAACTGCTGGGACCAGGTCGCCGAGTTCGCCCACGGCAGCAAGGGGCGGGCGAGCCTCGCCTCGGGCCTGATCGAGGCGCCCGGCGGCTGGAACCACCACGAGCCGGAGGACGAGAAGAGTCCCTACCAGGTCGAGCATGACCGCCTGTTCGAGGCGATTCGCGAGGACAAGCCGTTCAACGAGGCGAAGAACGGCGCGATCGCGACGATGACCGCCGTCCTGGGGCGCATGGCGACCTACAGCGGCAAGAAGATCACCTGGAAGGAAGCGCTCAAGTCGGACGTGTCGCTCGAGCCTGCGACCTACGCCTGGGATGCGAATCCGCCGACGGTGCCGGACGAGATGGGCCGGTACGCGGTGGCGGTGCCGGGAGTGACGAAGGCGTAGCTACGGCGCTGCTTCGAAGGCGGCCAGGAACTGGTGATCGCCCCAGGCGATCCGTACGACTCTCTTCCCTGCCGCTTCCTTCGGAAGCGCTTTCGCGCCCGGCGCGACCTCCAGGAACTCGATCGTCAGCTTCTCCGTCGGCTCGTCGGCGGTCGAGTGCTCAAGCGGCACCTCGACAGCGTCGGCCGCAGCGTCGCGCTGGCTGCCCCAGATGTCCGCGTCACCGTTGAACACGAGGCTCCAGCCGCCGGCGGTGCGCTTGGGCCACACGCTGTAGACGCCCGGGTAGTCGGGGGAGACGTTTCCGTACGGCACGACGACGCCGCCGAAGGAGAGAGACGCGTGGGTGAGCAGCTTGACCGCCCTCGCGCTGGTCCAGGCCGCGACCTGGCCGGGCTCGAGGGCCTCGAACGCACGATAGTCGCCGCTGTCGGTTGCGAGATCCGGATAGGAGATTCTGAGCTGCTTGCCGGCCAGTTCGAGCTCCGCCAGGTTGCCGTACCGCAAGCGGCGGAAACGCTCGCGCCGGGCGGCGGCGGTTGCCTCGGCGTCGGCCGGCGCGACGCTCGCCGGGCCGGAATCGGTGCGGCTCGAAGCCGGTTCCTGTTGAGAGGCGGCCGGCGCGGTCGCCAGGATCAGGCAGCCCAGGAGGCTGAGGGCCGAAATGGAAATCGTCGTTCTCACGGCAGACTCCGGTAGCGGGTTGCGGAGGACCTGAGGCGGTGGCAGCCGCCGTTGGCTTGAACTCGTTGGCGGAGCTTACTCTGCGCCTCGGCAGTAGACTCCGGGCAGGCGTTTGCCGAGAAGGAACCGTACCGTGACGACACCCGAACAAGACCTGCGGACCCGGCCCGCGGAGGATGCGAGTCCGCTCCGGTTCGTGACGGCTGCGTCGCTCTTCGACGGCCACGACGCGGCGATCCACATCATGCGGCGGATGATCCAGGACCGCGGCGCCGAGGTGATCCACCTTGGCCACAACCGCGGCGTCGACGAGATCGTCCGGGCCGCGGTGCAGGAGGACGCGGACGCGATCGCGATCAGTTCCTACCAGGGCGGCCACATCGAGTTCTTCCGCTACATGATCGACCGGCTGGCGGAGGAAGGCGCCGCGCATGTCCTGGTGTTCGGTGGCGGCGGCGGCACGATCACTCCCGAGGAGATCGCCGAGCTGGAGACCTACGGAGTCGAACGGATCTACCATCCCGACGATGGCTTGAAGATGGGGCTTCCGGCGATGATCGACGACGTCGTCGAACGGACGCACGCGAAGCGTCGAAGCGCACCGGAGCCGCGATTCCGGGTGCGCGTGGCGGCCGACCCGGACGGTGACGGGGAATTGGCGCGCCTGCTTTCGGCGATCGAGCGCGGTGCGGTGGACGAGGCGGAGCTGCGCCGGCTGCGCAAGGAGTGGCAGCTCGCGGGCGCCGGCGTGCCGGTGCTCGGGCTGACCGGCACCGGCGGCGCCGGCAAGAGCAGCGTTGCCGACGAACTCCTGAACAGGTTCCTGGAGTGCTTCCCGGGCGACGACGCGGGACGGCGGATCGCCGTCCTCGCGGTGGACCCGACCAGGCGCCGCACGGGCGGCGCCCTGCTCGGCGACCGCATCCGGATGAACAGCCTGCGCAGCGGACGCGCGTTCATGCGCTCGATGGCGACCCGGCGACAGCACCTGGCGACCAGCGAGGTGCTCGGCGACGCGATCGCGCTCCTCAAGGCTTCCGGGTTCTCCATGGTCCTCGTGGAGACCGCCGGCATCGGCCAGAGCGACAGCGAAATCGTCGACCTGGTCGACCTCTCGATCTACGTGATGACCTCGGACTACGGCGCGGCAAGCCAGCTCGAGAAGATCGACATGCTCGACTTCGCCGAGGTGATCGTCCTGAACAAGTTCGACCGGCGCGGCGGCCAGGATGCGCTGCGTGACGTGCGCAAGCAGTGGCGGCGCAACCGGCTGGCCTTTCAGACCGCCGACGAGGACGTGCCGGTCTACCCGACGATCGCCAGCCAGTTCCAGGACCCGGGCGTCAACTGGATGTTCTGGAACGTGTGCCGGCTGCTGCGTGAGCGGCTCGACCTGGACGAGGCCGCCTGGACTCCGACGGTCGACCGGGACGAGCGGGAGCCGAAGGCGGCGGTCCTTATCCCGGACAATCGCAATCGGTATCTCGCCGAGATCGCCGAGGCAGGGAGAGCGGCGGAGGTCGATGTCGAAGGCCGGGTTGCGGCGGCACAGAAGGCGCATGGCTGCTACCGGGCGCTGGCCGAGCTGGACGATCCGGAGCTGCCGGAACCGCTTGAGACCTACACGGCGGCCGTCCTGGAGCCGGCGCCCGACGAGACCCTCGCCCGTCTTCGCGGGACCTATCAGAAAGCGCTGGCCGAAGTCGGCGCCGAGGCCGTGGAGCTCCTGAAGAAGTGGCCCGAGCGCGCCAGTGCCGCACGGGCGGACGAGTACAGCTATCCCGTCCGCGGGCGCGCCGTCACCGGCGACAACTACGTGACCACGTTGAGCCACCTGCGGATGCCGAAGCTGGCGCTGCCCGAGTACTCGGACTGGGGCGACCTGTTGCGCTTCCTGATGAAGCACAACCTGCCGGGCGCCTACCCGTACACCGCGGGGGTTTATCCCTACCGGCGCAGCAGCGAAGAGCCGACGCGGATGTTCGCGGGCGAGGGGATCGCGGAGCGCACGAACCGCCGCTTCCACTACGTGTCACGCGGGCAGCCTGCCAGCCGACTGTCGACCGCGTTCGACTCGGTCACGCTCTACGGTTCGGACCCGGGGCTCCGGCCCGACATCTGGGGCAAGGTCGGCAACTCGGGGGTCTCGATCGCCACGGTCGACGACATGAAGCGGCTCTATTCGGGCTTCGATCTCTGCGATCCGACGACGTCCGTGTCGATGACGATCAACGGCCCCGCGCCGACCATCCTGGCCTTCTTCATGAACGCCGCGATCGACCAGCAGGTGGAGCGTCACCTGCGGGAGACGGGCGCCCTGGAGCAGGCGCGCGCGGAGATCGTCCGGATGTCCGCCGGTGACGCGCCGGTCTACCGCGGCGAACTGCCGGAGGAGAACGACGGCCTGGGGCTGGCTTTGCTCGGCATCTCCGGCGACCAGGTCGTCGAGCGCGATGTCTACGAGCGGATCCGCGCCGACGCGCTGAGCCGGGTCCGGGGCACGGTCCAAGCCGACATCCTGAAGGAAGACCAGGCCCAGAACACCTGCATCTTCTCGACCGAGTTCTCGCTACGGATGATGGGCGACGTCCAGCAGTTCTTCATCGATCACAACGTCCGCAACTACTACAGCGCCTCGGTCAGCGGCTACCACATCGCGGAGGCCGGAGCGAACCCGATCACCCAGTTGGCGTTCACGCTCGCCAACGGCTTCACGATCGTGGAGTACTACCTGGCGCGGGGGATGGCGATCGACGACTTTGCCCCCAACCTCTCGTTCTTCTTCTCGAACGGGATGGACCCCGAGTACGCGGTGATCGGTCGGGTCGCCCGCCGCCTCTGGGCGCGGGCCTTGCGCGAGCGCTACGGCGCCTCCGCCCGCAGCCAGATGCTGAAGTACCACATCCAGACCTCCGGCCGTTCGCTCCACGCCCAGGAGATCCAGTTCAACGACATCCGCACCACGTTGCAGGCGCTGTACGGCATCCTCGACCGCTGCAACTCCCTGCACACGAATGCGTTCGACGAGGCGATCACGACGCCCACCGAGCAGTCCGTGCGCCGGGCGCTGGCGATCCAGATGATCATCAACCGGGAGTTCGGGCTCAACCGGAGCGAGAACCCGTGGCAGGGATCCTTCGCGCTCGACCAGCTCACCGACGCGGTCGAGGAGGCGGTCTACCTGGAGTTCGAGCGGCTGTCGGAACGCGGCGGCGTGCTGGCGGCGATGGACACGATGTACCAGCGCTCGAAGATCCAGGACGAGAGCATGGAGTACGAGGCGAAGAAGCACGATGGCAGCCTGCCCGTCGTCGGGGTCAACACCTTCCTCGCCGAAGGCCAGGAGTTCGCGGAGACGGTCGAGGCGGAACTCATCCGCTCGACGGACGAGGAGAAGCGACAGCAGATCGACAGCTTGGCCGCTTTCCACCGTCGTCACGGCGGACACTCACTGGCGGCTCTGGAGCGGCTTCAGGATGTGGCCCGCCGTCGAGGCAACGTGTTCGAGGAGCTGATGGAGACAGTGAAGCACTGCTCGCTCGGCCAGATCTCGGACGCGCTGTATCGCGTCGGCGGCGAGTACCGGCGCAGCATGTAGAAGAAGCGGGCGGCCGGGCCGTTCGCCGCTACTGGCAGGGAAACGCCATCAGGTCGCTCTTCGTGGCCGCGGTTTCATTCTGCCGGTTGCCGTGCGTCCAGCGTGTGCCGTCGGGTGCCGTTACCCACAGAGTGAAGTCAAGCGTAGTCACCGGCGCCACGAACACCCACCGGTGGCCGTTGTTCCTGCAACCGTTCAGGACCTTGACGAGGACCTCGGGGTTCTCGCGGCCGAAGAACCACAGAATGCCGCCCTCGCTGGACCAGGCCTCGGCCTTGGCCTGGCCTTCCTCTCCGCCTGGCGTGACGTAGCACATGCTGACCTCGTAGCCGCCGTCGAACTGAAGGAGCGTGGTCGTCGGTGTGCAGCTCCCCTCGCTCGGAGGCGGCGGGTTCGGGGTCGGGTCGGGACCCGGGTCCGGGGCCGGGTCCGGCTGGGGCGGGCGGGCGCTTCCCCTGCCGGCGAAACCGTCCCTGATCCAGTCGAACACCTTCGTGTTGGGCACGGTGCCTCGCACGTTCTCCGCCGTGCGACCGACCGCGTAGATCATCACGTCTTCCCCGGCGTGCGTCTCCAGGAACAGCGGGACCGTTGCCTCCTGCCGGTACGCCGTGTGGCTGGTGTTCGAAGGAACGGCGCCGCCGTGGCCGGCTGTCCTGTCGCTGTTCGGATTGACGCGCGAGCCGCTCCGATGTCCCGGCCCGTTGGCGTAGCCGAGGATGGTGTAGGGAATGCCGCCCGAGTCTCCACTCTCCGAGATCGTGCCCCCGCTGTCGATGTCGTGGACGGTCCCCAGGATGCCGTTGTGCGGCTGGTTGCGGAACGACGCGGGCACCGAGCGGGGCGTGTAGCGCAGGTCGCCGAGCGGTCGCATCGGGTAGCCGGCGATCGTGAAGACGTGGCTGTGGTCGGCCGTCGCGAGGATCAGGGTCTTGTTGAGATTCACGCTCCGCTGGGCGGTGTTGATCGCGCGATCGAACATCCGGGTGTCGGTGAAGGCGCGATAGGCATTGCCCTCGTGGTGCGCATGATCGATTCGGCCCGCTTCGACCATCAGGAAGTAGGGCTTCCCCGTCGCGGTGAGGATCTGGATCGCCTTGCTCGTCATCTCCTCCAGGCTCGGCTCGCCGCTGTCCCGGTCCGCTTCGTACTCCAGGTGACTCGACGCGAACAGACCGATCGCGCGGCCGGAGCCGCCCAGCGAGTTGAGTCCCTGCCGGTTCGAGACGTAGCGATAGCCCCGCTGCTGCAGTTCGTTTCTGAGGTCGCGGCCGTCTGTTCGCCGTCCCGCAAGGCCCTCGTCATCGGTCGCCGAAGTGGGAAGGAAGTGCCGTCGGCCGCCGCCGAAGATCACGTGAAGCCCCTCTCCGAGTCGGTCGTTGTAGCCGCTTCCACCCGGCGTCATCTGGGCGGCGATCTCGTTTTCCAGGTTGCGATCGTTGACGTGTGCGAAGACGCCCGCGGGGGTCGCGTGGGTAACGCGCGTTGTGGTCACGATGCCGACTGCATACCCCATCGAGATGGCCAGCTCGCCGATGTTCCTCAGCCGCGAGCCGTCACCGTTGCCGCCCCAGTCCGCGTACTCGGTGGTCGGGCCGTAGCCGATCACGCCCGTATTCGTGTTGACGCCGGTCATCATCGCCGACATCGTGGCCGCGCTGTCGGGGGTGATGTAGTCGGCCGACGCCGTCC
>Ga0209754_1000857_pt1 | contig 35808 bp, 40 predicted proteins | sample MesohylBB_FD_187295 | JGI IMG/M metagenome (GOLD analysis project Ga0209754, IMG submission 187295) | Host-associated microbial community of the marine sponge Aplysina aerophoba from Gulf of Piran - sponge mesohyl, lysed by bead beating... | ecosystem: Host-associated > Porifera > Sponge >...
GGAGCCGATAGGGAGTGTCGGGAGTAGTGCGTTTGGGCAGAGCCTGGATTGGGGCTCCCCTGCTGGCGGTGGCGCTACTGGTCGCGGTTGCCGGCTCGGTGTCGGCGACCGATGCGCCCGAGGCTCCGTTGGTTGCGAGCGCGGAGGTGTCCGGCTCGTTGGGAGTGGTCGGCACGGCCCAGTCCGGCACCGAGAACGATCCGGAGTCGGGCACCGAGCGGCGCCTCGTCGGCCGGGAGAGCAGCGAGCGAGTCGATGGGGTGGTGATCGCGCTCTGGTCGATCGCTGCGGGCATGACGGTGATGCTGGTGCTGTTCCTGTGGCACACGAGCCCGCGCCGGCGGCTGCGCCTCGCCCGTCGCCGCTCGACGCAACTCTATGACGGCGAGGCCGACCTGGCTGGGCCTGCTGCCGGGGCAGCCCCCGCCGGGGACGCCGAGGTGGTTGAGGATGCCGAGGCCGCGGCTGCGGCTACCAGGGAGAACGCAGAGGCGGTGGCGGTAGTGGCTTCTGGAGCGGTGGAGGGTCCGGAACTCCCGCCGGTCTGGGAGGATGAGGCCGAGCCCGACGGCGAGGAGGCTGAGCCGAGCGAGGACAGCCCCGCTGATGAGTCTCCAGCGGCCGGGGCAGCTGTCGGTGAGCCCCGACCGGCGTTGTGGGTGCGACTGCGGCGGGCGCTCGGTCTAGATTGACAGCCGTGGCCGAGGATTTCGACGCAGACGCGATGATCGAGCGCTTCCGCGAGCGGGCCGAGGGGGTCAAGCGCCGCAACCTTCCGCCGGTGGCGGGGGACGAGCGGCGGCAATTCCTCGATCAGGCGCAGAAGGACTTCCAGGACTTCGCCATGATCGGCGACGCGGAGGCCACGCTGGAGGACGGCGTTCTGCGGCTGACGATCGACCTCCGTCCCCCGGAGGCCCGCTGATACAGCGTGGCCGCGGGCGGGCCTCGCCGGTAGGATCGGCCCTCTCCGCGGACGTAGCTCAGTTGGTAGAGCGCAACCTTGCCAAGGTTGAGGTCGCCGGTTCGAAGCCGGTCGTCCGCTCTGATGAATGGTGAGGGAGCCGTCGGTGTGCGCTCTCTCGCAAGGCTCGGCGTGGAACTGGTCCTGCTCGCTGACTACTGGCGGCCTGATTGCGACGAGCGCACCGATGTCGGCCGGCTGGTCCACCGAGCCAAGGACCACGACGATCCGGGGGCGGCAAGACAGTTGGCCGACCGGTTCGCGGGTCTGGCCGAGGGGCTGGCGGAGACTCGCGACGGCTCCGATCGCCTGGTGGTGCCGGTCCCGCCCACGCTGCCGGCGACAGACGCCGCCGGTGGGCTGCTGGTCGATGTGCTGGCCCGTTCGCTGGCTGCGGCCGGGGCGGGGGAGTACCGGTGCGACCTTGTGGTCCGGACCGCGGCGACGCCGCGCCTGCGCCATGCCGACCCGCAGCAGCGGCCCGAGATCGCGGCCGCGGCCGGCTACCGGGCCTCCGGTGAGGCTGCCGGTCGCCATGTGCTGGTGGTCGACGACGTGATCCTGACCGGCGCGACGCTGGGCGCGGTGGCGGCCTGCCTGCAAGACGCCGGGGCGGCCACGGTCACCGCCGCCGTGGCCGCCCGAACCAGGCGAGTCTGAGGGCTGCCTTGCGCTCTGGCCGCACCGCTCGCAGCACTGCCGCCGCTACGCTGCGATCCCCTGCGCCGGTGCCCGAGCGGACCAAGGGAACGGCCTGCAAAGCCGTAAAGCCGCGGGTTCAAATCCCGCCCGGCGCTCCAGTCCAGTCCAGATCCATTCTTCAGCTCTAGCCTCAGTCTTCGGCTCCCAAGGCCTGCGAATTCCCGGTCGTGTCGTAGAGGGGCTCTATGCTCGGATTGCCATACGAGCAAGGCGGTGATCCGAGGTGGCCTTAACTGAGGCGAGGGGCGGCGTAGGCGAACTTCTGTGCCTCGCGGATGCCCTGAATGCGGAGTTAGAGTCGCTCAACGGTAGGACCGAGCGGTCGGGGCGGGGCCAGTTCGCGACGCCATCACAAGCGGCTCGAACTATGGCGTCGCTCGTTGAGCCCGCGGCCGATGACTTGAGGGTCGTTGATCCGGGCGCCGGTGCTGGTGCCTTGATGCTGGCCCTCGTGGCAGCAGCGGTCGAGATGGGCGGCTTGAAGCGACTGTCGGTGGACCTCGTGGAGACAGACCAGCAGGCACTTCGACTGCTGAAGGCTGCCGTTGAGGCAGCGCACCTCGTTGCCGAGGCTCACGGGCTGCGGCTTGAGACCCGGATTGTCGACCACGATTTCTGTGATTCTTCCAGTTGGGCCAGGGGACGCAGCTTCGATGCGGCCATCCTCAACCCTCCGTACATGAAACTCGGCGCGTCCGATCCTTGTCGAGGCATGGTGAGGCGACACCACGGCGTCGATTGCCCCAACCTCTACGCGGCGTTTCTGGCTGTTGCGCTGGCGTTGCTTCGCGATGGTGGGCGGCTCGTGGCCATCACGCCGAGGTCGTTTGCTAACGGCCTGTACTTCACAGGTTTTCGTCGTCAACTCACCGAAGCGGCTTCGTTCCGCCGGGTAATCCTCTTCGATCGCCGCGACCGCGTCTTCGGTTCTTCATCGGTGTTGCAGGAGACCGTGATCTTCTCGATGCTCAAGACCGCTCCTGGCGCAGGCGACTTCGTGCGAGTGGAGACCTGGTCAGATCATCTGTCCGGCGCGCATGAGGTCCACGACGTCCCCCACGATGATGTGGTGTCGACCAATGACCCCCACCGGTTCATCAACCTGCCCGGCCGGCCTGATGTGATGCGAGCCGCGGAGCGAGTCGCCGCCCTTCCGGCTGATCTCCAGTCGCTCGGCCTGACCGTCTCAACAGGGCCTGTGGTCGACTTTCGATGCCGGGACTTCCTCACCGCAGCACACGCTGAGGGCTCGGTGCCGCTCATCTATCCGGCCAACATCAAGCAGGCAGGGGTGGAGTGGCCTCTGAACGTTCGGAAGCCGCAGGGCTTCAGAGTCGCGCCGCGGACGCTGCGATGGCTGTTCCCGAACGGTCACTACGTGCTCGTTAAGCGCTTCACTGCCAAAGAGGAGAGGCGCCGGGTCGTCGCTTGTGTCCATTCCCCAGTCGACGCGTACGACCTCGTCGCCTTCGAGAACCATGTGAACGTCGTCCATCGCGACCGTGGACCGCTGGAGAGATCTGAAGCGGAGGCGCTCGCGGGCTTCCTCAACAGTGAGTTGGTTGACACCTACTTCCGCATGTTCAGCGGAAGCACCCAGGTCAACGCTACCGACTTACGCCGTTTGCGGGTTCCGGCCGTATGCGATCCGCTTCGCTCGAGCTTGTTCGACCCACCGCATTCTTCGGCCACGGATCATCGAATACGCCTGGAAGCGCCCCTGCCGTGAGCAATCTGGCGTCCGTCCGTGAGTGCCAGTGGCTGCTCCGCAACCTGGGCTTCGATCGCGAGCGCTGCAACGAGCGCTCGGCGCTGGTGCTGCTAGCGCTGCTTGGACTCAAGCCCGGCGACCCGTGGGCGGAGTCCAAGGAGCGGTCGTGGCGAACGGTCGACATCATGGGATGGATCCGTGACTATTGGGACGTGGACTACAAGCCGAACACTCGGGAGACGATCAGGCGACAGACTCTCCACCAGTTCGTGCAGGCCCACCTAGTGATTGAGAACCCCGACGAGCCGACTCGGCCCGTCAACTCGCCAAAGTGGTGCTATCAGGTGACGACCCAGGCGCTGGCTCTCATCCGTTCGCATAGGACTCCAGAGTTCAAGCACCGCTTGCGCCGATACCGCGCTGAGCGTCCCGGGCTCCAGGCGGCCTATATGCAGGAGCGAGACTTGTTGAAGATCCCTGTCACGCTACCCCAGGGCGCCGAGATCGACCTTACGGCGGGAGGGCAGAACACGCTCCTCAAGGCCATGGTCGAGGAATTCTGTCCGAGGTTCACCCCGGGGGGATCGGTGCTCTACATCGGCGATGCCGGTGACAAGTGGCTCGTGTTCGAGAAGGAGGTTCTGGAGTTACTGGGCGTCGCCATTGACGACCACGGCAAGATGCCCGATCTGGTCGTCCATATGGAGGACAGGAACTGGATCGTGCTGCTGGAAGCTGTCTCGACCCACGGACCCGTTGACAGCAAGCGCCACATCGAGCTCAAGGAAGTGTTCGGCACATGCACAGCAGGGCTGGTCTTCGTGTCGTGCTTCCCGGATCAAGCGACCATGAAGAAGCATCTGACGGACATCTCGTGGGAAACCGAGGTGTGGACATCTGATCACCCCACTCATCTGGTGCACTTCAATGGCGAGCGCTTCCTGGGTCCCTACGGCGACTGAGCGCGACTGCTGTTGGTCGAACTCGGCAATGGCGATGAGAGACACAGGAGCCGGGCTGCGGTACGACGTGATCAAGACCTACGCTCCGAGCGGCCCGATGCGGCAGTACCGGCTGGCCGCATCCACTCTGTGCCGGCCGCACCGACAAGCCGCCGGCGCTGGGGGCCATTCGCCATTTCCGCAGACAGCGCACCACTCCCCATCCCGAAAAGGACACAAGCTCTCTCCTGCGAGCGTTAGGCCGGACATGGGACTTCCCTGGAGTGGTGTGCCCGGTCGCACCATTCAGGAGATCTGTACGGCCGACGTGCGAATTACGGTGTCGTAAGTACAATCATGTGATGAGGACTAGGGCGGCCGTGTCGGTACATGCACCTCGAAGCGTCGGCGGGTCAGCTAGCTCTGAGTGCGCCTCATCGGGTCCCTCAATGAGTTGGTTGCTATGGGTGATCGCTCAACCTTCATGCCGGTTGCCTGATCATCGCAGGTAGGAGTCGTCAATCTTGAGAAGACGACAGAGAGAGAAAGAACAGACGTCTTGGTTCTTCCAGGATCGCCCAATTCGTGGGACGGAGCAGGATCTCCTGGATCTCAGACCGATCGCAGAGGTGCTCAAGAGCGCGATCGAGTCGGCTGAACCGCCTTGCATGATCGGACTGCAAGCGGGGTTCGGCAAGGGCAAGTCTTCCACCACGAACATGGCCGCGGAGATGCTGCGCAGCAGCACGCACTACGACGTGGTGACGGTCACCGCTGACAAGCATGCCGGCCACGAGCGGGCACGAAACCTGGTGCACGGCATCGCCGGCGAGATCGAACGGCTCGACGGGATCAAATCGAGCGCAGTGACAAAGATCCTGAGGCCTCTACGCCAGTCCAGCATGGTCAGTGCTTCGGATCCGACCCTCATGACCCTGAGGCGCTTTGTCGTCGGGCGTTACTCCGCCAAGGAGATCTGGAAGGCTCTGGCGACGTTAGCTGCGTTCACCGTCGCTGTCGCGTCGGTTGCATTCTGGGCGGGTGCGGAGTTGAAGGATCTGTTGACGTTGGGTGTCGTCTCGCCTGCGCTGGCCTGGATCGCCACGATGACGTTCAGACCTGTGGCGAGCTTGTTTGAGCCGGCGACTGTGACGGACCAGACACCGCGTGCGGAAGCCGCCGACGAGATCGAGGAGGTCTTCGGCCTGCTTGTCGACCATCACCGGAAGGAGCGGAAGAGGCGCCTGGTAGTGATAGTGGATGACCTCGACAGGCTCGGCGGCACGGACCTGTTGGACGCCCTACGGACGCTGAGGTCGCTGCAATCGGTGCCGCGTGACAACGAGCCGGTCTTCGTCATCTCATGGAACGAAGAGATGGCACTCTCGGCGGTAGGAGCAGCGCTGAAGGATCCAGACGCCAGCGCTGCCACAGATGGCGGCGAGCATCCAGTGGAGCCTGGAGCGACGCAGTCTGCTGCTCACGACCGCATGGCCGCCGCGTTCATTGACAAGCTCCTGACCGCCCGAGTGGCGATACCGGCGACCATGCGGGGCTCCATGCGGAAGTTCGCCCACGAACTCGTGCATGAGGGGCATCCCCTGTGCGATGAGCCTCTTGTCAACTTGGAAGAGATCATGCCGGTCCTGATCGACGATGGGGTGGAAGAGCCACGCTCTGTCGTGCGGCTGCTAAATCGGTTCGTCGCCGCCTATCTGCTGGCCCGCTCACGCGAGGACAGCGGATCCGTGGCCCGAGGGGACATCACCCATCATCTCGGGGCGCTTGCCCAAGTATGCGTCCTGTTCGACAGGTTCGCCGGATTTCACGCCAAGATCGTCCAGAACCCAGTGCTGCTGCAGGCGGCTAGCAAGGTTGCGCTCCGTCAGACAGAGTTCACACCCAGCGAAGCCGGCGCATTGAAGGCATGCCAAGCGTTCCGCGAAGACAGCAGCGAAGAGTCGGGGTTTGCTTTCAAGGATCCCGCCCTGAGCCGCTACCTGTCGAGCACGGCTCGCAGAATCCGTTACCCCGCGGACGTCAGCCCGCTGGTGTACATGGCTTCCACGCGGGAGGGCCGGGTACTCGGCTACCAGATGTGCTCTGATCTGCGCAGTGCTGTTACATCGGGCGACTACAGGACACTGGCCGATGTCATCTCTCAAGTCGCGGAGGACAGCATCGGGGCTGCAGGCTCTGAGATCGCTCAGACGCTCTTGGAGGCGTCTCCGGTGGACGCGAGTACCTACCTTGCGGCGGTCACCCCGAATCTGACGGCTTTCGGGGAAGACGCGTCGAAGATCGCGGACGCGTGCGTTGACCTGTTGGAACGCACTACGGGCGAAGTGATCCCAGCAGAACGAATCACCGAGATCATCACCCACTCGGCGCCAGCTAACGGCGAGTTCCTCTGCCGGCGGCTTCTTGCCCACGATGACGATCCAGCAGAGACCAACAAGCGGTACGCCCATGCTGCTGCCTATCTCGTGGATAACCCCGGTATCCGTCGTCATGTGGAATCTGAGATCGCCTCATGGTTGAGCAGTCTGCCCGCAGAGGGCGGCTGGCATCTCGGGGTTGCATGGCTCGACCCCGCCGACAGATTCGATCCCGTGGACCATCAGGAGCTACTGCGGGCGGCTGTGACAGCCATGGCACACTCGATCCGCTCCGAGGACGGGTTCACGCCACAGCACGGCGACCGTCTCGTCGTGCTCGCGGCCGAAGCTGTAGCTGGCGACGCGGCCGCCTCTCCGTCCAGCAGCATCCTCGTCAAGCCCGGCCCAAGTACGAGAGCGACACTGGCACGGCTGTGGGAGATCACCGGATACGAGGGCGATCCGAGTGACTGCTTGTTCGTCGCCCGTGTCGCCGCCGACAGCGCCGTGCCCGCGAACGCGAGACGCACGGCCACGGAACGAGTGGTCGCTTGGGTGGATGCCTGGGCAGGCGACGAACTGAGTGTTGACGAGGGTGACGATGTTCAGGCATCGGTCGCAGAGAAGATCGTCGATCTTCTCCTTGAAGCGGCGCGAGACGATGAGACGCTACCGGCTGTCGTGGATGGCCTCCCTGTGGTCGTCAAAGCGCTGGCAGAAGGAGATGCCGATGCCTTCGTCAGTGTGCTACTCGATGGCGTCGCGTCCATTTCGGAAGGGTTGAGAGATCAGCAGCGCATCCCAGAGGCCGAGTCGTCGGCATGTCGAATCATCGAGTCTGTTGGGGCTAGCGGTGAGTCACTCGCAGAGTACGCAGCAAGGCTCCTTTCCCCGATCAACATCGATGCCGATCCATCAGACCCGGCAGTGCAGATGGCGCTGAGGCTGGTCGATACGGTTGCTGGCAGCGAAGGCGGCGAGGAAGCGCTCTCCGGTTTGGCCGCCGAGTGGAGCAACGGGCTCCGCACGGGTGGAGCCCACGACGGCAGAACACTAACCGGCGGTTTCCATGCGCTCAGCAGGGTGATGCCGCAACTCGGCGAGCAGCACGCCGCGTCGATTCTTCAGAGTCTGGAACAGTACATCAACGCGGGCGACAGCCCTTCGGAGAGGCTGTTCACGGTCGCACGGTTCCCCTGGCCAACCGATCTGCGCCCTGATGCGCTCCAGATTCTCGACGGTGCATGGGAGCAGACAACCGCTGAGACCCAAGCGGCAGCTTTCGCTCTGCTCACGCGCTCGGACTGCGAAGGTGACTTGCTGGCCCGGTTGCATGACCGGCTGATCGTCGCTATCGAAGCGGGCGAGCGCGGCCGCGTCGTTACGGCTGCCGTTGACGAGATCGGCCGTATGAGCGACGACGCTCGAGGGACTCTCTACGCCGCGGCCGTAGGCAGGCACGATGCGGTGACACAGACGTGGTCCGATACAAGCCTTGCAGAGGCTGCCGCCGTGATCGCTGGCAGCACAGAGGACGACCACACCGTGAAGCGGCTAATCGAGGCCGTACCAGTTGAGGATCGGGCGGCGCTAGCCGACGCGTCCCTCGTCCAGATCACGTCGACAGAGGAAGTGCCAGAAGCGGTCGTGGACGCGGTAGCCCGATACGGCTCGACCGGCGGATTGCGGGCGGCCGCTGACACGGCATTGCTAGAGGTCGAAGGCGGAAGTGTCACGGTCACATCGGCGCTTCGTGTGCTGGCAACTGCGAAGAGCCGAGGCGCCGAGATCGACAAGAAGAGGCTCACCGATGCAGCCGTCTCGCTCCTCCCATCAGCGAATGTTGCGGTCGGTAGGCTGTTCGGTCGATTGTTCAACCGAGTCCCGCCAGCACGGCGCCTCATGAACCTGACAAAGAACATGCGCCAGAATTCAGGAACAGCAGCTGTAGCGGAGGCCTTCGACACGGAGCGGCTCGATCGGCAACGACGATGACCGGCTGAGTGTGCCCAAGGCGATGGGCTCACGCCGGGCTGGGAGAGGGCGACCGAAGCTCAACTCCACCGCTCACCAATCGATAGGAGGCCCCCGGGACCGTCTCGCGGGTCTCAAGAGCCACGAGAACCCGATTCAGAGGCCCATTCTGCAAGCTGCAGTATGCGGCGACGCTTGAAGCAACCGTGGAAGCCACGGCAACGCTCTGACCTCGATAAACGCGACCCTCGGCGTTCTCAGATGTGCAGTAAGGCGATTTCAAATGTGCAGTGCCACTCTGGGAGTGCCTGTTGCCGAGGTCAGGCAATTATGGGAAGGCGCCTCCAGTCCAGTCCAGTCCAGTTCCATATTCCAGCTTCCATTCCGTCCCAGAATCCATATCTAGTATCCGATCCGAATGCCGATAGCCGGCTAGCTCAGCGGGACGGCATCGTCGTCCACGCCCATCTCAAGGCGCAGCTACTCCTGGCCGTCGTAGTTGTAGCAAATCAACGGTCGCCGCGTCGTCGAGATCGAGCGGGGCAACATCGCCAGAGCGGCTGTCAGCCCGCGGCATGTGCTTGAGTCCCGTATCGACCACCGCCAACTCGGAGTCGGAACCCACGCCGGTGAGCGCTATCCGGGCAGGCGTCGAGTCGGGACCCATCTCGGCCGCGATGTGGTCGGCAAACAGTTCTGGGCCACGGCTCGCAGTGGGCCGGAACTGCCCCTACTGGTGCTTGACCTGGTCGACCACGAGTTCAAGAGGGCTGTGCTCGCGATGAGCGAACTCGACGTGATCGACACACTTCTCGCGCCGGGCTCTTCAGGCGATGACTGAGATCCGCGACCACGACGGTCGATCGGTGTCTGCCATGCGGCTAGCCGTCTGGGATGATGACACTGAGCAGATCGTGGTTCCGCCGTTCACCGGCGACCGGCGTCGAGGTCGGCGAGCAGGTCTTCGATGTCGAGGCGGATTCCGTGCGCTTCGACGAAGCGCTCGAGATCTGAGAAGAGTTCCTCATCGTCGGGTTCGCTGGCCATTCGCTCTATGTGCCTCTTCATGTAGGCCTGGATGGACTGGCCGGCAGCGCGGGCTCGGCGCCGGATGATCTCGTAGGCGTCCTCGGAGATGTCTCGAATCTGGATGGTAGCCACCTGCACAGATTGGCGCTACAGCGCTACTTTGCATGCAGGACTGAAAGCCATGCCTGGTCGCTCAGGTGGTCGGGGTCTCCAGTTTCACGCCCTGGAAGCACAGGAAATCCGTGTCGTAGGACACGACTGTGCATCGGTGCTCGATGGCGAGGGCAGCCAGATGGGCGTCGTTGACCAGATTGCCGCCCGTCTCAAGTGGGGCCAGCAGTTGTTGGACGATGCCGAGGTGGCGTGCCGTCGGTTCTACAACGGCGGCTGAGGGCTGAGCCAGCCAGTCTTCTGCTTGTGTGATTGCCTCGCTCACCGACAGCGGCTCATCGAAGATCCGCCCGTTGGTGGACAACCGCAGGAACGCCAGCAACACCACCCAACAGAACGCCACCCGGGCGCCGCCGCTGAGCGCCTCGTCGAGCCAGTGCCGTGCCGAGGCGTGCTGCCGCGCGTCTCGGTTGATCGCGTACAACAACACATTGGCGTCGACGAGTTTCAAGATGCGGACTCCCGCCGCTTGGCGCGCTCGCTGTCCTCGAGTTCACTGGCGAGCCGCAGCGCCTTGTCGAGGTCGACCTTGGCGCGCCCCATCGGCCGGGTGGTCGTCTTGAACTGGCGAAGCCCCTCTCCGGAGGCCCGGCCCTCGCGGACCAGATCGTTCAAGGCCTGCTTGAAGGAGACCCGGCGTTCGGTCATGCGCTGCCGGACGATCTGTTCGGTGTCGGATTCGAGTGTGACTGTAGTTCGCACGTTGACAGCATAGCATCAAGTGATGCCTTGCTGTCACGCGACACTGAGTCATCCAGCGGCGCGGCGCAGCTTGAGGAAGGGCAGCTTCGCGACGGTGGCCGGCGCCGCGAACACCGTGCCGGTTCCGGGAATGGCCCAGTCCACGAAGACCTCGGCGCCGGGCTCGCCGAGGGCCTTGGCGAGGTGGCCGAAACCGATCAGCCGACCGACCGACGGGCCCCAGGTGATGCTCGACGCCCGGCCGACCCGGTCGCCGCCGGAGGAGACCGGCTTAGCCACCCACTCGACGCGCGGCGAGATGTTCGGGGCGACGCCGTGGTCGAGGTGGGCCGCGACGATGGCCCGCCAGTCGATGTCGAGCCCGACCAGCACCCGCGGCGGCCCGCCCGCCTCGGCCTCCGCGACGAGGGCGTCACGACCGACGAAGGACTCCTTGGACAGATCGACGAAGGGCCCCATCCCCAGCTCGAAGGGCGACGAGCAGCACTCGGGATCCGACGCCGAGACCGTGTGCGAGCCGGTGGGGTCCGGTCCCGCGTTGGCGTAGTCGGGTCCGGGGATCAACAGGCCGGCCTCGACGCGGGCCACGTCGATCGCCCACTCGCCGCACGGCCGCAGTCCGAGTTCGGCGCCGGCCTCGGCGACGGCGTCCCACACGGGAGCGCCGCTGCCGGCCGGCATCAGGATCTCGTAGCCGAGCTCGCCGGTGAAGCCCTGCCGGGCCAGCTCGACGTCGGCGCCGCCGATCCGGGTGCGGACCATGCGGGAGAAGTCGAGGTCGGACCAATCGGCCCCCGTCGCCCGCTCGACCACATGACGGGCTCGAGGCCCCTGCACCATGAGGATCCCGTAGTCGTCGGTCTCGTCGAGGACCTCGACGTCGTGACCCGCGGCCTTCTCGGCGAACCAGTCGCAGGTCGGATCCCCGGTGAAGCGGTAGCTCGTGTCCGACGCCCGGAAGACGAGCCCGTCGGAGACGACCTTGCCGTCGTCGTTGCACCACGGCGTGTACTGGACGGTGCCCACGTCGAGGTTGTCGATGTTGCGGGGCACGAGCTGGTCGACGAGCCGGGTGGCGTCCGGGCCCGAGATCGTGCACTTGCACAGCGGCGACATGTCGCCCATCGCCACCGTCTCGCGGATCGCGCCGAGCTCGGCGTGGAAGTCGTCGTACACGTCGACGACGTGGTTGAGGTCCCAGTTGAAGTACCACGGAGTCTGGCTGTGCTGCGCGGTGCGGGTGTGCAGGGGCGTGCCCACCACGCCGTCAGGCCGGAAGCGGCTGGCACGGGCCTCCTGCCACGTCGGTTCACTCATCCGGGTTCTCCTTCCGGGCCATCGCGGATGCCCCGATGTGTCTACCAGCGCTGGAGACTCCCCGAACAGCTTGCTGGAGACTCGACGGCGCGCCGAGGCAATCGGCCGGGACTACGCTCATCGGGGGAGATTGGCGAACTTGTGACTGCCGGTAGCGCCGAACAGCCCATCCGATTCGAGCCCGAGGAGCCCTGCCCTCCGCCGATCGCGCTGCTGGTCGGGTTCCAGGGGGCCGCGCTGGTGCTCGCGCCGACGGTGCTGAACGTGGCGATCGCGATCCGCTCGGCGGGACTCGACGACAGCCACCTGACCTGGAGCGTGTTCGCCGCCATGGTGATCTGTGCGGCCATCACGGCGTTGCAGGCGTCCCAGCTGCGGCGCTTCGGCGCCGGCCACGTCGTGCTCACCCAGCCGGCGGCGATCTTCATCGCGATCATGGTGGCGACGGTCTCCGTGGCCGGGCTGGCGACGTTCGCGAGCCTGATGATTGTCTGCAGCTTCGTTCAGGTCGCGCTCGCCTGGTGGCTGCCGACGCTGCGGCGGATCGTCACGCCGACGGTCTCGGGCACGGTGACGATGCTGATCGCCGTCAGCGTGCTGCCCATCGCGTTCGACAGCGTCGGTGACCTGCCGGCCGACGCCCCGACGGCGGCCGGCCCGACGATCGCCGGGGTGACGCTGCTGGCCTCGGTGATCGTGACGCTGCGAGCCGGCGGACGTTGGCGCCTGGTAGCGCCGTTCATCAGCATCCTGGCCGGCTGCGGGGTAGCGGCTGCGTTCGGAGTTCTCGACGGCGGCCGGATCGCTGACGCCGGATGGTTCGGCATCCCCGACCTGCCGGACTTGAGCGTGGATCTCACGCCGGGCAGGGAGTTCTGGGTGCTGTTGCCCTCGTTCGCCATTCTCACCCTGGTGCTGGGACTCAAGACGATCAGTGACGGTGTCGTGATCCAGCAGGGCTCGCGCCGCCGGCCGCGAGCCATCGAGTTCCGCCAGATCCAGGGCATGGTCAGCGTCAACGGCATCGGCATGCTGTTCGCCGGCATCGCCGGCACGCTGCCCACGATGGCCAATTCGTCGTTCAGCCTCTCGCTGATCAATCTCACCGGCGTCGCCGCCCGCCGCGTGGGCGTCGGCGTGGCCGTCGTCACCGTGACGCTAGCGCTCTTCTCCAAGTTCACCGCAGTCCTGTTGACGATCCCCGGGCCGGTGCTGGGCGCCTACCTGATGCTCGCCATGGGCGTCCTGTTCGTCAGCGGCTGCCAGACCGTGCTGCGCGAGGGCATCGACTCCCGGCGCACGCTGGTGGTCGCGCTCGCGGCCGCCTTGGGCTTGGGCCTGCACGGTCACCCCCTCACGCGGGACCTGTTCGGGGATGAGCTCGGCGACCTGCTCGGCAACGGCGTCACCATCGGCGCCATAGTCGCGATCGGGATGACGCTGCTGATCGAAGCGATGAGCATCCGCAGCCAGCGCATCGAGGTCACGCTGGACACAGCCTCGGTGCCGGTGATCGACGAGTTCCTCGCTCGACTGGCATCCAGGCTGGGATGGGACGAGGCCTCCGCGCTGCGGTTGCGGTCGGCCGGCGAGGAGACGCTCGCCAGCCTGCTGTCTCAGGACGACGACGCGGAGGGCTCCGAGAGTCCGCGCCTGATCATCGCGGCGCGGCCGCAGGCCAAGATGGTGGAACTGGAGTTCGTGGCCACGACCCGCCACGAGAACATCGAGGACCAGTTGGCGTTCCTGACCGACGAGGACGCCGTGCCGTCGGTCGAGGATCTCTCGCTGCGACTGTTGCGTTTCCACGCGTCCGGGGTGCGCCACCAGAAGTTCCACGGCGTGGACATCGTCACGGTGCAGGTCAAGGGCAGCGGCTGACGGTGCGGTGCCGTGCGAGTGGACGGTCGCCTGCTACTGCGCGCGGAGCCCAGTGGGACGCCTCCGCTGCTCGGCTTCTCGAGGCGGCCGGTGGCGGTGCTCACAGGATGAGGTCGGTGAGCAGGCCGGCCGTCACGGCCACAACGAACACGTAGGCGAAGAACACTGCCACGACGCGGCCCCGGGCAATCTTGGTGAGCAGGGCGAACTCGGGGATGTTGGCTCCGGAGCCCGCGATGACCGGGGCCACGATGGCTCCGGTGCCCGCCCCCTTGGCGTGGAGGGCGTCGCCGATGGGAATGAACAGTTCGGTGCCGAAGTAGAGCGGGATGCCCGCGGCGGCCGCGGCGGGAACGGCCAGCGGGTTGCTGGCGCCGGCGATGCCGGCGAGGGCGCCGGTGGGGACCAGCAGGCCGATGGCGAGACCGACGCCCACGCCCGCTGCGATCAGCCAGGCCATGCTCCTCAGCAGCGTCATTGCGCGGCGCCAGGCCGTTGGCAGTTCGCTGCGCCATCCGGCCCACGGGACCCCGTCCGGGTCCGAGCAGCTCGTCGGCGGCGACGGAGTGTGCGGGCCCGCCGTTCCGGCAAGGGCCGGGGCGGGCGCCCCGAATAGTGCCGGGACCGGTTTGAGGTGTCGTGCGATGTCCACCGAGTCGACGATGAGGGCCAGCAGGAAGGCCGCCGCGAACGCGGTGGTGACATAGACGACCGCTCCTGCGGGGCCGATGATGATGGCCAGGACGCCGATCATGACCGGGTCGACCACGGGTGCCGCGAAGATGAAGGCGGCGTATCCCGCGGGCCTCACCCCGGCCTGGCGCATGCCGAGCAGGACCGGTATGGCCGAGTAGGTGCAGAACGGCGTGATGAATCCCACGGCGATGCCTTTGAGGGCGGCCCGCCGGGGAGGCCCGCCCATCCACCGCCGGATCGTGGCGTCGCCGAGGCGCCGTTGGAGCAGCGTGACGGCCAGCGTGACGCCCAGGAAGAGCGCGACCATCTCTGCGACGAGCAGAGCCGCCCCCGACAGCGAGGTCATGGGGCGTCGGAGCCCATTATCCGGGCCGCGGCCTCCGGCAGGGCCTGCAGGCAGTCGGGATTGACGGTGACCAGCGTCCGGGTCCCGTCGGCTCGCATGTGGACGAACCGGTCCTCGGCCAGGATGCGAAGGTGGTGCGACACCGTCGATTGGCTGATGCCCACACGGTCGACGATCTCCCCGACGGTCATGGCCCGCCCCGCGGTGGCCACAGTGTTGAGCACGAGCAGCCTCGTCCCGTCGGCCAGGCACCGGAACCAGCCTGCGTACTCGTGGGCATCCTCCGAGGAGAGTGCCGGTCGGGTCTCGATCGGCGCGGGGATAATCATCGACCATCGACGATAATAGATGATTGGCGGGCGCGCAACACGGTCCGCGAGCCGGGGCAGTCCCGGTGCTGTTCTACGCGGTGGGGGCGACGAGGCGGCCTACGAACAGGAGAGTGCCGGTGGGCTGGTGGACGATGGCCCACAGGAAGGGCCGGTCTGCGGTGTCAGCCCGGCGGGGTCGTGGGGGACGACGAGCCACATGGCCAGTTGTCGAGCGTCCGTGCTTGGGAGCGTGGGGAGGCCCGCATCAGCCGGGCGGCTGCCTCTGTAGGGTGTTCGTCCGATGACCGACTCAGTGGCAGTCGAGATCGGCGACGACTACGTGGCCACGATCGAGCTGCGTCGTCCGCCCAACAACTTCTTCTCGCTGGAGATGATCGCCGGGATCGCCGACGCCCTGGAGTCGCTGGACGACGACCCCCGGAGCCGGGCCGCGGTGCTGTGCGCTCAGGGCAAGCACTTCTGCGCCGGCGCAGACTTCTCGCCCGGGGGCATCGGCTACACCACCGAGGACCTGTACGCGGCCGCGGTCAGGATCTTCCGCACCCACACTCCGGTGGTGGCCGCGGTGCACGGCGCCGCGGTGGGCGGCGGCCTGGGCCTGGCGCTGACGGCCGACTTCCGCGTGGCCGCGCCCGAGGCCCGCTTCAGCGCCAACTTCGCCCGGCTCGGGTTCCACCAGGGCTTCGGCCTCAGCGTGACGTTGCCGAGGCTGGTGGGCCCGCAGGCGGCGGCCGACCTGCTGTACACGGGCTGGCGGGTCCCGGGAGAGGAGGCGGCGAGCCTGGGTCTGGCCGATCGCCTGGTGGCCCGCGAGAAGGTCCGGGACGAGGCGCACGCAATGGCCCGCGAGATCGCGATGTCGGCCCCGCTGGCGGTGAGATCCATCCGGGCGACGCTGAGGGGCGACCTAGCCGACCAGGTGGAGGCGGCCGTGGCCCACGAGCACCGCGAGCAGGACCGCCTCCAGCGGACCGCCGACTTCGCCGAGGGCAGCCGGGCCATGGCGGAACGTCGCACGCCCGAGTTCCGAGGCGAGTGACGCCTGCTACCCTGCGTGGCTCGGGGCCGTTAGCTCAGCCTGGTTAGAGCGCCTGCTCGACACGCAGGAGGTCAGAGGTTCAAATCCCCTACGGCCCACCGATGGGGTGTGTGCGAGTTTGTGACGGTCGGTTTCGCGGGTTCCGCTGAAATGGCCCGAATCGGCCCGGATTGGCGCTGTGGGGGATCTGAGCTGAGCTAGAGCGCCGCGAGGTGGCCCGGTTGCATCCCCGCGGAGTCGCTGCGGATGTCCACGGACGCGCTGAAGCTGACGGTCAAACAGCCGTCAGCTTCAACTCTGAGCGCTTTAGAGGGTCAGGGGGGCGCACTGCCGTCTCGTTCCGGCGCTTCGAGCTGGGGGCTGTTGCCGACTGTCTAGGTCGGCCCTCATCATGCGACCGTGCCAGGGGTGAGTTATGCGGCTGGCCTATGGGCTGCTGACAAATTGGGTGGGGGCAAATTCGCAGGTCAGGGGCTGTTTGGATCGAGTGGATCAATCCACACATCGTTCGGGTCGCCACCACGGTCGATCCAAGCGATGAGACCGTCGAAGGCCAACCCAACTTCCTTTCTCATTTCTCCTCCCGGACCGACTGTTCGGAGAACGGACACGGCTTCGAAACCCTCATTCAGCAGTTGTTGGCGAACTCTCTCCTGGTCTTGTCGAGACAAGCGTTGCCATGTCATGCTAAGCGCTGCGTGAAGCGCCAAGAACGCTGCGAGAGAACGGCGTTCTCGCGAATTGAAGCCAGTGGGGTCGTAGTCGAGTCCAGCCATCAAGAATCTAGGGGTTAGTTGCTCATAATGAAGTTGCCGCCCCACATGGTGATATGAAATCGCTTCAAGAAGTCCATGCCCAAGAGCACGTCGTAGCCGGTGGGCTGATGCGGTAGTTCGAACACGGTCAAAGCCCCGCCCTGCACGAAGATCGTTTCACCAGACTTTGCGCTGACAGGAACGGCAACGTGTAGCCCATAAACATTGGCCTCTACTATTTGGGGGCCAGCGGTGCCGTATTGGCCTCGGCTGACGGGATCGGGTGATCCGAGCGTCTGAACAACTCTGTTCGTGACGGCCGTGACGTTCGCACCGGTGTCCACTTTCGCGACAAAGCGGTGACTGGGCTGGGCTTCCGCCAATGCGATCTCCACCTGTATATGGATCGTGTTGTTCTCGACGCCTATTACGAATGTGGGCATCTGTCAGAGTATGGCGAGCGTCTGAAACCCAAGGTCGATTGGTTCTGCCCCGACGAACTCGATTGAGAAGTTCCCCAACCCGTAGTCCTTGTAGCCGTGTTCGTAGGCATCGCCGCCTTCGGGGAAGTAGCCGATGATCTTGCCGTTGTGCATCAGCGCTACTTCGCCGGTGTGGTCACGTTCGGCTGCTTCTTTGTATTTGGCGATGTAGATGGTATGATTTGATTCGACTTGCGAGGTTGTGTCATCATTCATGTGCCCCATGATAGCGCCGTTTGTGCAGGTAAACCGGCATTTTCTTTTGACACGCGTGTACTTTCAGTGCTGTAAGATGGGCAGAGCCAACGGGCGCGCCACGCCCCGTGCTGTTGCCGATCTGCCATAACATCGCAAGCCATCGAGGCCCTCCTGGATCGTTGATCTCTCAATCACCGATCCGAGCAGGGCCTCGCCCCCTAATCAGGGACCCTCAACCACCCCCCTCCCCACGAATTCGCGAAAGCTCTTCAAAGTGCCAAAATGCGGCCGTCAGCGCAATTCACGCAGCAAACCGCGCACCGCCCGCCCTCGTGGAGCTGGCACACTATTGAATATCCGCAGGTCAGCGAGGGTGCGCTCAGGCGGGCCGGAACGGTCAAGGCCCAGATCCGGAACGGTACCGACGTGCGGTACGCACGAGCACTTCGTTGACCGTGGAACCTCAACCGGCGCCACAACCGCATCCCCGCCCCGTCAGCGACATGTCTCCCACATGAAACCCAAGATCCCAACCACCACAGCATCCAACCCTCCAGATAAGCCCGCCCTCAACGCCGCGGGCATCACCCTCATCAGACCCGCCACCAAAACCGAACAACCCCGGCCCGCCCAGCGGTTCCTGCGGCCGTTGCGCCAGATCATCGAATCGGTCAACCAGACCCTCAAAGCCCAACTCAGCCTCGAACGCCACGCAGGCCGCACCCGCTGCGGCGTCGCCGCACGCATCCTGCAACGACTCCTCGCGCTCACCGCCGCCATCTGGCACAACCAAACCACCCGACAGCCCGGCCCCGCCCGCTCCCTTATCGCCTACGACCACTGACCCCTTGGAACTAACCGTCTAGGTGAGCGGGGGTCTGTCCAAAGTCGGGTGAGAACGGGTTGAGGTCACCTGGTCCGAGCAGGGATTCTGACATCGTTGCCTACAATAGCACACTTACCCCTACAAGAGCGCATTAGACACTACAAGAAAGCGATCATGCGGGTTTCAGCACTGACCGCACATGAGTGCGTTGGGGGTAGTCGAAGCCGCAGTCGAGGCATGAGCGTGACCAACATCGGCGACGAAGACGACGAGCGCGCCACCTTCCGAGTCGAAGAAGTGCTCGACCGCGTCGGCCAACTCGTGGTCAGCGTGCCACGGCCCGCGGTGGGCGGCGCCGTCGCGCGGCCACGTCGCCAGCGTTGGTCGCGTCGAGGTTGATGCGGTTCGGTCGCGAACGGAGTGGCCGCGTCGCGGCTCAGACGCCCCGTCGGCGGGGGTGACTCCCGCGCCGGGCGCCGTTCATCGGGCGGGGCCTCGACGCAGTCTGAGGACTAGCTCGGCAACACCCGCCCGTCGGATCGAGACCCTTGTGAACCGAGTTCACCGAGCAACTCGACAATCCCCTCGTACTGTCGGCGATCCGGCAGCCGTCACGCCGCCCTGGCATCAGAATCCCGCTTGGTTGCAGCGCTTCGTGTTCTATAATCGAACATGTGAGCAGGGATAGCGGGCACTTGGGGGCTCGCGTGGCCGCCGCTCGACGCGATGCAGGCCTCACGCAAGAGGAGTGCGCCACGCGCGTGGGGATGGATCGCAGCGCCTTGGCCAAGATCGAGACCGACAAGCGAGGCATCAGCGCGACCGAGCTGGTCCGGTTCGCAGAGGCCTTCAAGATGCGTATCGAGTGGTTCTTCGAAGACGCTCCTCAGGCAGTGCTGTCGAGACGGAACGCTTCAGAGCCGGGTGCTCCCAGCCCGACCGTGGATCGCTTCACCGAACGGGTCGCCCGGGAGGTCGAGTTCCTCCAGCGCCTCGGTGGGATCGAGTTGACCGCCACCCCCGCGATGGAGTTCCCGGAGGCTCCAGAGCAGGCCGAGGGCACTGCGGCAGAGGCGCGACGGAGGCTCGGCTACGACCGTGAAGAGCCCGCGACCGCGTTGGGCGCACGCGCCGCAGACCTGGGCCTGCTGGTCTTCTCCTGGGAGCTTGGCGAGTCTGGAGCTGACGGAGCATCCGTCTTGCTGGCACAAGGTGGTGTGGCAGTGGTCAACGGCAGCTACCAGACCGGCCGCCGGCGTTTGACTCTCGCCCACGAGTTCGGCCACTACCTCTTCGGCGACGAGTACTCCACGGACTGGCGTGTGGCCGAAGCCCCTCCCGCGAAGCGCGAGGGGCGTATAGACCGTTTCGCTCGGGCCCTGCTCCTGCCGGCTGCCGTGTTGAAGAACCGCTGGCGCGGAGGAGACGAGGCTCGGGTGGACGCTGTGCGCCTTGCCAGCGAATACCGCGTGGACATGTCCACGCTGGCACGGCGACTGGACGAACTGGAGATCGCATCACCCGAGGAACTGGCGCTGGTACGTGCGACGCGCACGCGTCGGTCCGACATCGTCGAACTCGACCTGCTCGTCGCCGACGAACTCTCACCGCCGCAGTTGCCTGACGCCTACCTGAGGGCGGTGCTCAGCCTATATCGCCGCGAAGAGATCTCTGCCGCCCGCGCCCTGGAGCTTCTGTTGGACACCTGGGAAGAGGAGGACCTGCCCGACCTTCCCCCGCTGCCCGCTGACGCTGTCTGGTCGTTCGTGTCCTAAGCGGGCACCGCCCGTCTCGCAATCAACATGGACGCCTTCCGCCGCAGTGATTGGGGCCCGCGCATGCGATTGAGTTGGCATCCGCCGACGAGGAACCCGCTGCGACACCGTGATTCCCGTTCTCGCCGCTCTGATCTGCACCTCTAGGAGAGTGTTGAGCAACTGGGTTGTTGGCTGTGGTGTTGGGGGGCAGGTGTCTGAGCCGGGCGGGCCGGGGTGTGTGGGAGTTGCTGGGTGGTGCCGGTCCGTACCGATCTGGTGGACACCTTTGAGGGCTCGGCAGGTGCCATCCCGTACACCGGTTGACCATCACACTGTATAGCAAGCGACTGCTATTGTGTATAATGGCTTGCAGGGCCAGAAGGCCGCGGCGGCCCTCGCCGCGACCCCGGATCGACTGATGTCGGACCTCAACACATTCGGCCTACTGTTCGAGTCGATGGTCGTGCGGGACCTCCGTGTGCTGGCACAGCCCCTGGCCGCGCAGGTGTCGCATCTGCGCGACGCGGCCGGGCAGGAAGTCGACGCCGTCATCGAACGCCCCGCCGGAGACAGGATGCTGGTCGAGGTCAAACTCGGTGGAGCCGACAATGTCCAACACGCAGCCGAATCGCTGCTGCGCGTCGACAACAACCTGCCCGACAGCGGGCCGCGGCGGCGCCCGACGCTGGTCGTGGTCACCGCCGGCGGCTACAGCTACACACGCGACGACGGCGTCAGAGTCGTCCCGATCACACTGCTCGGACCCTGACACCCTGCCAGCCCTGCGCTAGCAGTGCAGTACCCGGGCTTCAACTCCAACGAGCCAAGCACCCGATCCGGGCCAGCGCCACGATGGCGACGATAGTGCAGTACCCGGGCTTCAACTCCAACGAGCCAAGCACCCGATCCGGGCCAGCGCCACGATGGCGACGATAGTGCAGTACCCGGGCTTCAACTCCAACGTGCCAAGGCATGCCTTGGCACGAGCCTTCTGCTGGTCGTTGGAGTCAGCGTGTTACTGCTTTGGGGTGGCCGGGAGTTGCACTTCCTGCTACAGTGTAGCGTGCTGTAGTGCGAGCAAGCTACAGAGATCCGGCAAGCTACGAGGTGTGCCATGCCACGACCGACATCGTTCCGTCTTCCCGAGGAACTCCTGGAGCGCATCGAGGTCGAGAGCCGCTCCGTCGGCGCCTCGATCACGCAACTGGTCTCCTCCTTGCTAGACGAGGGCCTCAAGACGCGCCGTTTCCCCGGCGTCGTTTACCGCAACGGCCCCCTGGGTCGACGCGCCGCTCTAGTGGGCGGCCCGGACGTGTGGGAGGTGGTGCGAGACCTCGCCGCTGCGCCGGGGCGGGGGATGGACCGTGTCGAGAACCTCGTCGCCGAGACCGGCCTGAGCGCAGCGTCGGTGCTGCTGGCGGCGGACTTCTATGCGTCGTTCCCCGAAGAAGTCGATGCGCTGATCGAAACAGATGAGCGTGCTGCCGAGGAGGTCCGCCTCCAGGCTCACCGGCGCGAGCAGCTGCTGTCGCCTTGAGGTGGCTGATCGACGAGATGCTGCCGCCTGCCACCGCGGCGGAGCTGGCCGCGTTCGGCCATGAGGCGCTCAGTGTGGGTGAGGCGGGGCTTGGGGGCAGCGATGACGCCGCCGTCTATGAGACCGCCGTCGAGCAGCAACGGGTGATCGTGACGGAGAACTTCGCGGACTTCGCCACGATCACCAGCGACCGGTTGGCCGCGGGCGCGCCGTGCGTGCCCGTCGTCTTTGTCAGGAAGTGCCAGCACCCTCGTGGCTCGGCGCTGGCTCCCTCCCTGGCACGCCACCTGCACGGGTGGTCTGTCTCCAACCCGAACCCATACCCTGGCGTGCACTGGCCGTGAAGGCAGCGGCCCGCGGTTGAGTTCGCGTGCTGCACTCGCCCGATTCTGCGTTGATGACCGAGACCCAGGCTCTCTACACCGACTGGCCGCGCCCTGCTCGCGTTTGTGCAGGTCAGTGGCCCGCAAATGTGAAGTAAGCCGTGAACCAGGGGAACGCCTCAGACTCGGGGAATGTCGCGAACAGGAAGTCGTGGCCGATCTTGAAGGGGACCCGGTTGTGGGTCCCAGGTGCTATGGGGTGTTCGGGTTGGTGTTGGTGTTGCTGCCAGTGGGCAGCGTACGCGGCGGGCGTGAGCCAGTCGGGATGGGCAGGAAAGTCCATTGCGGGGGCCTCTTTCGCCAAGGGCGTCGCCTCTGCGGGGAACCGGCAGTCCGTGATCTGGTGCGGGTATCCGCGCCGCGCAACCCGAGTAGCGCAAGAATTGTTGCCAGTTCGCTAGCTTGCGGTTCATCGAACCGGGGCGACTACCATTTCTCAGAAGGGGGAAGGTCCATGGCCTCTGACACGCAAGCAGGAGCTGCGAGTTCGGTCCAACTCCACACCCGGACTTACGCGTCCGAGCATCGCGAAGCGTTGGAGCGTGATCATTGGGGCCGCTCAGCGCTCATGCGCGACGGCGAAGTGATCGAGATCTTCGACGCGGGCATCGATGCCTACGATGCTGGCATTGAACGATTCGGGCAAGGGAACTTCGCCACTCAGGGCATCGGCGCGGTCAGCGTCGGCTACCGCGTCGTCCGTCCCATCGGCTGACCTCCCGTAGCGTTGCCCAAAATCGAGATCCTGGTTGAGCGCGCCCGCATTGTGGTGCGACTGGCCGTGTCAGAGGCGTCTCACGGCGGCGCGGAACACGTCGAAGGTCTGCTGGACACCGGCGCGACGCGGAGCTTCATCAGCAGCGAGTTGGTCACGAAGCTGGGGGTGGCCCCCAGCGGGACCGCAGATGTGACCACCCTAGACATGGCAAGCCAGCAGAGACCGACCTACCCCGTGCAGGTGCGCGTGCCGACCCCGCAGTTTGCTACGGCACCGGCCGAGGATCATTTTCGCACGCGGATCGAAGCCGTGGGATCGGAGCACCACTTCGAAGGCAGGCACTCCACCACGCCGTGTGATGTGTTGCTAGGGATGGACCTGATCAGTCAGTGGCGGGTCGAGATCAGCGACGGCCAATGCATCATTGGTTGGTGAACGCCCGCTATCTCGCCAAGCGTCAGCGCAGGTCGAATACAGTGCTCAGGGCGGTGTCGATGCCCCACTGGTCCTCGGGGTGGAGATGTCCGACCAAGCCGCCTAGACGGGTGCCCTTTGGACATCAAAGCATCATCTAAGAGAGATGCTATGATGTCCAAATGCGAACGACGTTGACTCTCGACGACGACTTGGCCGCGGCCCTCAAGGAACAGGCTCAGCGGGTGGGGCAGCCGTTCAAGCAGGTCGTCAACGACACCTTGCGGCGGGGCCTGTCTCCGGTGCTCGCCGAGGTGGAGCCCGATGAGGGCTCCTGTTGAGTCTGTGCGCTCGCTGTCTGTGCGCTCGCTAGACTTGGGCTGCCCCGATGAGCAGGATGGGACTTGCAACGAGGATGCAAACCGCTATGACGATTCCCGCGACCGCGAGGCTGCGAGGGCCGGGATTCGTGTCGCGTCTGCTCACCCCCATTATCGAGAGCCCGAGCCCTATGAGCAGAATGACATAGCTCACCTCGAATAGGCGGAGCTGCGGAACGAAGAACCCCATCGGGAACACGAGCACAAAGCTGATCGAGCACCCGAATCCAACGACGGCCGCTTCGTCCGCGATTGGAGATTTCCGCCTAGGTGTGCGACTTGAGGCCTTGGTAGCGAGGTCGTGTTGCGTTTGTTTCGAGGGCTCAGGGTCCAGCGGTGGTGGGGGAAGATCAGACATGACTCTTCAAACTACCCTGAGTTGGCTAGCGGCATGAGATATAGCCAAGATCCACGCGCCGCAGCACCAAGACCGAGCGACAGTGCAAGCCGGTGCCGGCGACGTGTTTCGCGCCACTGCGACAAGCGGGTTCGGTCGCCGAGGGATGCGCTGTGAGGTCGCAGTCTTGAGACTGGAGGCTATTGGCCCGAGCGCGTTGCTTCCTGCTCGGTGTCGGCTCCGACTTCAACATGGGTCACGAGAATGCGACGAATCTCGCGCGCCGAGAGTATTGCCTGACTACTGGGAGAAGGCGTAAGTGGTTCGCCGTCTGAACCTAGAATCGTAAGGGGCTGCCCAATCACCAGTTCACAGTCAGGATGATCCTCTATATCGGTATTGTACCACACTAGAGGACCTGCAACGTAGCTGGGCGAACTCCACCGGTAGAGCTTGCCGAGCATCACCCAACGGCTTGGGCAGTTCGTGCTCTTTCGATGCTGTCCCAGAGCGCCTCCGCTTCGGTGACTGCCTTGGGAGAAGGCTGACCGACCTCCTTGATGAGTCCCTCCAAATAGCGGTCCGCACGCTCGGTTTCGTCCTGCCTGTGATCGGCTCCGCTTCCGTCCCCTCCACGGTCCGCATCGCGAAGCAGTGAGGGTGGGCGATGCATCGCGGGATGGGCTGCGCTCAGGGCATCCGCAACCCTCAAGCGCATCCGTCGCCTGACATCACTGAGCAGGAGGCGCAAGAGCAACTGGCCGCTCTGAGCGTGCTAGCCCGATGGGTGGACGAGCGCGAGCCAGTCGGTGTGGACGATGACGCGGCAGGGGAGTAGGTAGCTCCCGCCAACTCGTCAAGCCCCACCGCGTGTCCCCCGGTCGGGGCGTGATGCGGTGGCTAACGTGCGGCGGCTCGCTGACAGCAGAAGGAGAAACCTCATGTCAGACCAATCCCCCCACAGTCCCGCGCCCGCCTATCCGCCATCTGGCTCGCGTGAGCCGGACTGGACCACAGGCCAAGGCATCGGCTTCCTGGTGGCGCTGCCCGGCTGGATAATCGTCGGGCTAGCGGCGCTTGTTGGTGTCATCGGTCTGGCCGCTGGCACCTCTGGCACCGCTGTCGGTGCGGGGGGGCTGCTTATCATCGTCGGCATGGCGCTGTTCGGCACAATCACCGCCATCCCCGGCACCATCGTCTTCAACAAGTGCAAGCGTCGCTAGCGGCCTGCACAACACTACGCGGCCCAAGTGTGAAGCGGAGCCACTTTCTTGGCCCCTCGCGGCCCCCGACTCGCGTTTGTGCAGGTCAGCGGCCCGCAAATGTGAAGTAAGCCGTGAACCAGGGGAACGCCTCAGACTCGGGGAATGTCGCGAACAGGAAGTCGTGGCCGATCTTGAGGGGGACCCGGTTGTGAGTCCAGGTGCTATGGGTGTTCTTCCGGGTCGTTCAGTCCCTCAGCGGCCGTCCCCTGCGAATAGTCCTCACCGACACAGTCATCTGAACGTCTCCGAGGGCCGCGCCTCGGTCCGTAACGCCTATCTTGTGGCACGGTTGCTCTGGGAGGGGAGGTTCGCGTGACTAGAGCACCGAAGTTCGCGACGAACGACCCGCCGCGGGCGTATGTGAGCGACGCCGTGAACGATCTGCTCGCCGCTGGGCGTTCCATGCACTCCAATGAGGCGCTGCTGTCCACCCCCTATTTCAGCCCGGAGGGGTTCCGCTGGATCGCCGACGAACTGGCCGAGTACCCGAGCGTGCGGCTGCTGCTGGGTTCCGAGCCGACCGCCACGCGGGACGGGAGACTCCCGACGCTGCCCAGCACATCGGACCGGAAGGCCCTCGATGTGTGGATGAAGGCGCAGGCCGACGCGGCCGGGCAGGACTACCAGCGCCGGCAGAACGCCGGGCGGCTCGTCGCCTGGCTCCGGGACCAGAGCCGCGACGTGCGCGTGAGGATGCTGCGCGGCCAGTTCCTCCACGGCAAGGCGTTCATCGCCGACCACCCGGCCGTACCACTCGCGCTCGCTGGGTCGTCGAACCTGACTCATGCAGGGATGCGGAGCAACGCCGAGTTGAACCTCGGCGTCCAGCAGGACGACGCAGCGAGAGTCGTGCAGTGGTTCAAGTCTGTGTGGGGGCGTGCAGAGGACTACAAGCACGACCTGCTGAGCATCTATCTGCCGCTCTTCGAGCCGTGCTCGCCGCACGAAATATGGCTGAGGATGCTCCACGCCTGCTATGTCGACGCGCCGGAGCCGCCCTTGCCGCCCGGAGAGGAGTTGCTCTGGTATCAGCGCTCGGCGGTGCCGCGGCTGTGGCAGATGCTGAACGAGACCGGCGGGGCGCTGCTCGCCGACGAGACCGGGCTCGGCAAGACGCATGTGATGGGCGCCCTCGCGCGGCTTGCCCTGATGGAGGGCGGATCAGTGTTGGTGCTGTGTCCCGCCGCGATCCGCAAGAGCGTGTGGGAACGATGGAAGGCCGGCGATTCCGCCCTACAGGAATCGCCGCAGCTACGGCGCAACTTCAGTGTCGTCTCCTATGAGATGTTCCGCTCGCAGGTCTTCAAGGTGGTGGAGGAGGTGACGAAGCAGGCGAACCAGCAGCCTGACAGCGAACCAGTGCCGCTCGCGGAGATTCGACATCGCCTCCGCCGAGAATTCGACTACTCCGACTGCTCGCTGATCATCTGCGACGAAGGCCACTACCTCCGCAGCATCGGATCGCAGGCCCGGCTCGCTTTGCGGGCGCTCATGACGGTCGGCGAGCACCGCAAGCGGCTGCTACTCGGCAGCGCCACCCCCATCAACAACGCTCTCGCCGATCTCAGGAACCTGTTGTCACTGTACATGGACCGCGACGACGCCCTGAGCGGTGCCGGGGTCGCGTCATGGCGGGAGCAGTTCGCTGAGGCAGAGGCACAGCTCGGGGGCCGCGCTCCCAAGGAGCCGGCGCACCGCGGACTATCGGCGGAGAGCCGCGCCGGGCTGGACAGAGTGCTGGAGCGGTCGATTGTCCGCCGGTCACGCGATGCTGTCATCGCAGCACAGCCGGAGGGGGCGACCATCACGCGCGAGGACGGCGAGATTGTCGAACTGAGATTCCCCGAACCGCGTCTCCGTCCGCCGACCACATGGGGCATGACCGACGAGCAGGAAGACTTCGTGGAGTTGCTCTGCGAAGCGCTGGACCCGCGCGGCGAAGGCGACAACTGCCTATGGTTCCCGCACTATGAGCCCGAGAGGTTCAAACGGGAAGAGCCGTCCGACAAGGGCGGCAGCCGGGTCGGTCTCGTGCGGTCTCTGGTCCTCAAACGCGCCGACTCGTCCCCTCTGTCCTTGGTTCGCACGCTGCTGCGCCTGGAGCGGGTGGCCGGCGCCTGCATCGAGCACTTGGACGATGAGGCAGAGCCGCGCCTGCTGCGCGTGGACGATGTGTTCAAGGGCGTCAAGCGGGCTAGGCGACGCAGCCATGTCGACGAGGACGGCGACCCGCTCGACGCGCTGCGCCAGATGCTCGACGAAGACGAGGACGCCGACACTCCGAGGCAGAAGGCCGACTACCTCGTCAACAGGATGCGCGAAGACCTCGCCGCCGACAGGGAAGTACTGCAGCGACTGCTCGCTCATCCATGGGTGGACCGGTTCCGGCCAAGCGGCTTCGCGGCGCAGGGGGGCTCGGACGACGAGACTCCCCACACAGCGAACGCCGCAGACCTGCGCGCTGACCTGAAAGTGACGGCCCTGCTGGACCGTCTGGCCGAAATCGCCAGGCACAACGACGCGAACGCCCGCAAGGTGCTCGTCTTCACCGAGTACGCCGACACCGCCGAGTATGTCCGCGCCGCAGTGGCACACGCCGTCGACGAGCAGAAGCGCCCGGACCTGGCGCGGTACGCGAAGCGGGTGGCGCCAGCGGTTACCGGAGGGATGGACGAAGACAAGCGCAGGATCGCCGAGCGGTTCGCCCCCCTCACGATGCATCCCGGCAACGGCACCGACAACCCCCGTCCCGACGATTACGATGTGCTGGTCTCCACCGATGTCCTAGCGGAAGGACTGAACCTTCAGCAGGCCGGCAAGGTCATCAACTACGACATGCCGTGGAACCCGACCCGCGTGACTCAGCGGATCGGGCGGGTGGACAGGCTCGGCTCGATGCACGAAACGGTGGAGAGCGAGAACTTCTACCCCGATGAGTCCCGCTGCGAGCCCGACCCCACCCAGCCCAGATGGAGGGTGCGCAACACGCTTCGATGGAAGCTTGCGGTGATCGAAGAGACCCTCGGCGCGCAGGCGATCTGCCCGACCCTGCCAGGTGGTTCTGTCCGGGTGCTGGGCGCTGAGACGCTACAAGAGGCCGACGCCGAGGTCCACTTGACGGGCCTCGACCTGCGCCGGGCGGCGTGGGGCGACATCCTCGCCGCGCAGAAGCACGCTGAGGAGCATCGAGCCGTACTCGCAGCGATGGAGCCTGCCGAGCGGGCTCGGCTCGCTGGATGGCCTGCCGGCGTCCACTGCTGCTACAAGGTGCCCGATGTCACCGCTCCGACATTCGTGTTCTGCGCCATGACCGACTCCAGGGAGGCTGAGGTGCTGGCCGTGCGGCGCGAGCAGGCCGCCGAAGGGCACCTGAATCTGTCCCCTTGGACCCGCTCGGACGAACTGCCGCAGAACCGCAGCCTGCTGCTGGAGCAGATCAAGCCGGCGCTTGACGAGCCGCAGGCTGGAGTGTCCGACGCAGATGTGAAGGAGGCGCTCGAAGCGTGGGCCGCGACGAGGACCCGACTCGCTGGCCACGACACACGCGCAGGCGCCCCCGCGACGGGGCGCGGGATGGGCGCGGCGCTGGAAGCGATCAGGGAGATGCGCCAGCACCTGCCAGAGCACCGAGTGACGGCACTCGAGGAGGCTTACCGCTTGCCGTGGTCCGACGAGATCGTCCGAGGCGTGCGGAGGACGCTGCGCCGATGCCAGGAGGGCGGCCTGGGCGTCAGGCAGCGCTTTGAGCGACTGGAGGACTACGCACACGCCAACCGCATGATCGGCCAACAAGCCCAACCGGACGCTTCGCCGAGAGCGGGCCGGGCCGAGCCGACACTTCACTCTTGGTTGCTGCTGCTTCCCGAATCGGATGAGGATGAGGCGTCAGCGTGCAGGCAGGCGGAGACAGCAGTCTGACATCACCGAGCGCCTCAACGAGCGCTTCGGCACCGACTACACCGAGTCCGAGAGGCTCGGCTACTCATCTAGCGAGGGCCGCCGCGGTCGTGGAACGCTACCGGGACTTGCCAATCGGCCTTGCTGACGCGTCTTTGGTCGTGCTCGCTGACCGGTACGGCACCGACATCATCGGGACGCTCTCACCGAACCGTGTCCGACGGTCGAACACCGGCATGGGCGACGGGAGTCTCCCGCCGGGGTCGCTCACCTGCGATCCTTGAGACATCAAGGCATCATCGTCTAGAGATGTTATGATGTCCGCATGCGAACGACGTTGACTCTGGACGACGACCTGGCTGCGGCGCTCAAGGAGCAGGCGCAACGGGCGGGGCAGCCGTTCAAGCAGGTCGTCAACGACACCCTGCGGCGGGGACTGTCCCCGGTGCTCGCCGAGGCGGAGCCCGACTACGAGGTCCGGCCCCACGACAGCGGTTTCAGGCCCGGCGTCGATCCGTTGCGGCTGAACCAGCTCAACGACTCGCTCGAGGCCGGCGACTTCGCGGGCCCGCCGCCGCAGTGATCGTCCCGGACCTGAACCTGCTCCTCTATGCCCACAGCACCGGCGCCCCGCTGCATGAGCCGGCGCGGCGATGGTGGGAGGATCTGGTGAACGGAACCGAGCGAGTGGGGGTTCCGTGGCTGGTGGCGGCAGGGTTCGTGCGACTGCTCACCCATCCCAGCGTCCTGAACACCCCAGCGGCTCCCGAGGACGCGGTCGACCTCATGGCCGAATGGTTCCGCTCACCCGGCGTCACACCGTTGAACCCGGGCACTCAGCACATCGCGATCTTCCGCAACATGCTGCGCGCCGCGGGGGTAGGCGGGAACCTCGTCACCGACGCCCACATCGCCGCGCTGGCCATCGAGCACCAGGCCGAGGTCCACTCCAACGACAGCGACTTCGCACGCTTCCCGGGACTGCGTTGGCGCAACCCGCTTTGACCCCACACCGCCCCAGCGCCTTGACGCCCTATGGAATCTCGGAATCTCACCCCCACAGTCATGACGAACCCGACGGGAGTTGGCAGACACCCCGCCTAGGGTAGGCTGCGTCTGCTGCTGCCACAGAACGCGAGTCTCATATGGCGCTCACACGCCGAAGCGCATAGGATATACAGCATGAAGGCCGCTGGACGGGTTCTCGCTATCGCATTGATCGTCATCCTGGTGGCTACCGCCTGCGGCGGCGACGACACCGGCCAGGCGAGCGGCTACTCCGCCGACAACATCGGAGCGACAGCCAGCGCTTCGATCATCGGCGTGGACGGTGCCCCGATGGGATCGGCGTCGTTCCGGCAGGGCCCCACGGGCGTGTTGATCACGGTGAGCGTGTCGGATCTCGCGCCCGGCGGTCACGGGATCCATCTGCATGCGGTGGGCGCTTGCTCGCCGGACTTCAAGGCGTCCGGCGGCCATATCAACCCCAGCGGAGAGGAGGGACTGCACGGACTGCTCGGCTCCGGCCCCTCCGATTCCGGCATGGACCACGGCGACCTGCCCAACATCTATGCCGCTGCCGACGGCGAGGCGAAGGCCGAGTTCTTCACGACTCTCGTCACCGTGGACGGCGGAACCATGCCCGCGCTCCTCGACGACGACGGCTCGGCCGTGGTGATCCACGAGAACCCCGACGACCACGTCACGCAGCCGATAGGCGGCGCGGGCGGGCGCGTCGGCTGCGGGGTTGTCGAATAGACACCCCCTGGGGTAGCCAGCCGCCTTCGTGGCTGACCAACCGCCGCTGGATCTGCACCGCCGCCAGGCCGCCGCCATCGGGTGGTGCCCCGGACGGCCTCCTCGTCGAGTCGTGCGGATGTCGCCCGGACCATGGAGCCGGAACGCACCACGATTCTGTTAGCATTATTGCATGCAGAGTACGAGTGTCCGGATTGACGGCGCGACCCATCAAGAGATCAAGAAGCTGGCGTCGGCCCTCGGCGCGACCGTTGGTGACACGGTTGCGTTGGCGGTTCGGCGCTTGCGCCAGGAGCTGATCGGCAACGATCTCCGCGGCGGGTTGACGGACGATGAGACGAGGTGGCTCGATGCTGACCTCGGGTGATGTGGTCGATCTGGACCTTGGTGCGCCGGCTGGGAGCGAAGCAGGCTTCCGCCGTCCGGCGGTGGTGGTCAGCGCGCAGCGGGTTCTGGACGCCGCGCCGAGCGTCGTCCATGTCGTGCCGCTCACATCGACCGTTCGGGGACTCGCTTCGGAGGTGGAGGTCGACGCCGATGCGGCCAACGGCCTCGATCATCGATCGGCGGCCCAGTGCCAGCACATCCGGGCCGTCGCCGCCCGGCGGATCGACCACGAGCGCGGGAATGTCGGAGGCGCCGCATTGGCACAGATCCGCGATCTCCTTGGACTGATTCTCGACATTCCGAGCTGAATCACGTCACAGGATCAGGTCGGTGAGCACGTCGGCGGCCACGGCCACGACGAAGAAGTAGGCGAAGGGCTCGGGCGATCGCGGTCGCGGGTTCGGTGCCGGGGTCTAGAACTCCTGCCACTTCACCGTCGGATCGCCCCAGTTGTCCACCCGCCGCATCAGCTCCGCGTCGGCGCCGGGCACCACTCCCCACAGACAGGCGAGCCAGACCAATTCGTTGATCTCGTCGGCGGCGTAGATCTGAGCCATCAGAAGATTGTTCGCCGCGCCGTCGTAGGCGGCGAGGATCCGGTCGGCGACCCGCGGCTCCCGGTCGTGGCGCTCGAACAGCAGCCACAGGCAGCACAGGTCCACCTCCGGCGGGCCGACCTCGATGAAGTCGAGATCGATCAGAGCCAAGGTCCGGTCACCAAGACGCACAACGTTGGGCGGGTGAGGGTCGCCGTGTATCAGCACCTGCGGGTGTGCCTCGCCGCTGAGACTGCCCCAGCACTCGGCCAGCGCCTCCACCCGGCGGAGAAACACCTCCTCGAGGAAGGCGCGCACATCGGCCGGCACGCCCCTCGCCGTCATCATCGGCAGCCGGTCCGCCCAGCGTGTGAGATAGGACACGCTGGGATCCCAGACCGTCAGATCACCGGTCGCCTCCGTGCGGTGGCATCGCGACACAAGCTCGACCAGCGCTTCCAGGGGGACCTGCCCGGCGGGGGAGTGCATCGGCCAGAAGGTGACGACCCGACCGTCGCGCAACCGGCACGGAGCGCACAGCGGAGCCACGAACGGCGCTCCCGCGGCCGCCAACTGCTCGACAAGGCGCAGATGGGCGGCGTGATACTCGAGGGGCCGGCGGCTGGTGTACGCCACCCTGGCCACGACCTTGCCGTCGAGGCTTCCCAGTACGACGTGGTTGCCCACCCGGAGCGGCCTGAACCCTGCGGCGGTGAGCTCCAGCCCACGAGCGGTGTCGTGCACCAACTCGGCGGTCCGCTCGACATCCGGCTCGGCATGGTCAACAGCCTGGGCATCCACAGCCCGCGACGATAACGACCCTCACCGGCCCCGGGCCTGACTCTCACCGGCCCCGGGCCTGAACCTCACTGCGGCTTGCTCAGCGCAGGTCGAAGACCGTGGTCAGGGCAGCATCGATGTCCCACTGCTCCTCGGGGCGGAGATGGCCTGCCCGATCGCCCAAGCGGGTCGCGTCGACCGCACCGACCTGCTCGACGAGCACGATCGTCTTGCGCCCGTCCAACTCGATGGCAGGCCTGAACGAGGCAGGCCGGGCGCTGGTCGAGGTCGGCGCCACCAACACGACCGAGCGCGGCAGCAGCGCATCGGACTGCACGACCACCCCGAAGCGCCGGCCCTGCTGCTCGTGGCCCACTCCCCGCGGGAGGCGCAGCTCGAAGATGTCACCCCGGCGCACGGAGTCGCTCCCGGCAATCCCGAGTCGAGCCGGTGCCGCGGAACTCACTCCGGTGCACGTAGCTGTTCCATGAGAGCGGCGACTGCGCTCATCTCGGCCCGGTCCGTGCCGTCGGCCTCCAGGGCCGCGACCTCGACCGCCAGCGCCTGCCGGGACCGTATCCTCGCTGCTTCGTGCACCAGAGATGATCGGATGGCCTCCGACTGGGTCAGGCCCTGAGCCTCCAACTGGCTCAGGGCGCGCACAGCCTCCTCGTCGAGTCGTACCGATATCGCCCGGGCCATGACGCAAGCGTATCACGATATGTGATACCGGTAACAACGCCGCCCCGGACGCGACCACCACGATGGTCGTCACTACCACCGTGCCGCCCGAGCCCATCGAGGTGCTGGGGCAAGCGGCTCCCCGACCGCCTGCCCGTAGTCCTCGTGGGCGGCACAGCATCGGCATTCGTTCAGCGGGCGGGAGTATGTTGACCCCGATGGGCGAGGAGGCTGAACGACTGCAGGTGGCCCTCCTGCGGGCGCTGTGGGTGCTCGCCGGCGGGGCCGGCGCGTTCGTGCTCACACTGTTCGTTCCACCCGTCGCCCTCGCCGCCGGGCTCGGTCTGGCCGCGGTGGCGTTGGTGCGCCGCCGCGCCGGCGCGTTCAGCATGTTCACCGTCGGCTTCGCCATCTGGTGCGCCGTCTACGGCGGGCTGGCCGTCTTCGGTGCGCTCACCGACAGCGCCGGCTCCGGCGTCGCTACCGGTGCCGGCGTCTCTGCCGATGGAGGAGCGGACACGGTGACGATCGCCACCATCGGCACATACCATCCCTTCGACTTCATCAACGACGAGGGCGAGATAGACGGCCTCGAACGCGAGTTGGGCGACGAAATGTGCCGGCGCGCCGACCTCGAGTGTGAGTGGGTCATCAACGACTGGGTCGACATGATCCCCGACCTCGTGGCCGGAGAGTTCGACGCCATCTTCTCGGGCATGAGCATCACCGCCGAACGAGAGGAGCTGATCGACTTCACCGAGGCGTACTACCCGCCGGCCCCTTCGGTGTACGTGGCCAGGGCCGGTGAGGGCGACGAAGCCGTCGAGGGCACGGTCGGCGTGACGGCGAACACCATCTACTCCGACTACTTCACCGAGTCGGGCAGGCCCTTCGTGCCGCTCGACGTCTCCGCGAGCGCAGTCGATGCGGTGCTGGACGGCACGGTGGACGCCGTCCTCGTGGACCACGGCTATGCCGTCGAGAAGCTCTCGGAGCATGAGGGCCGGCTGGCGATCGTCGGCCCGTCCCTGTCGCTGGACAGGGGTCTCGGCATCGGCGTCCGCAATGGCAGCGAGCTGAAGCCCAAGCTCGACGAGGCCCTGGCGTCGATGAAGGCCGACGGCACCGTGAACGCTCTCATCCTCAAGTGGGTCGGCGCCGACGCATCCACGTTCGAGTAGCAAGGCCGAGAGCCCGATTCGAGGCCGGCTGTCATAGCCAAGTCCTAGAGTCTTGCCATGACACCACCTTGGCTGACAGGTCGTCGAACCCCGTCATACGTGAGGCGCGGGTGAGGCATGGCTCATAGCAACCCCTACGCGGATTACATCGAGAGCGCTCGAAGCCGGATCGACTTTGGCGATATCGAAGAGATCGCGATGTGGAAGCGCGAGATCATCGAAGGGCTTCGCCCAGCTCTCGATGCGGTACGCGCCGGAACCAGCGATTGGCCGTCCTTGGTGATCAAGGGCGTCAGCCACGAGGATGACATCGTCGACTGGCGTGCCTTCGATCCACTGAGGAAGTGGTTCAGGTCAGGATCCGACGATGCTCTGCATGGCTGGCTGAACGGCGACGACGACGCCTTCCTCGCGTTCGGCGAGGATCCCCAGGATCTGCCGGTCTACAGGGTCACCGGCTCGGTGAAGAGGCCGACATCCTTGTCGCACACGCGGCTGCGGTTCCCGGGCTGCCTCCGGTTCATGCCCTACGCGGAGCCGGTGCTCGACCTCAAGCGTATCTCGAAGGCCCAGGCCCGCCGCTGGCGGACGCTCATCCGGACCCCCGAGTCGTATCTCGGTCCGTAGATCAGTCGATCCCCACGGGGGGTGTCCCTGTCTTGTTGTCAAGCCCTTCTAGACGGCCACGGGCGGCGCTTCGGCGGACGGGGCTCGGCCTGGGCCGCGGTCAGCGTGCTGGGCGGCGCCGGCGGGCGGGCCATGCTCGACGGCGCTCGGGGCGGCGACGGGCTCTCGGGCTGAGGTGACCGGTCAGCGAGGGGGAGGCACCGTCACCGGACCGGATCAGCAGTACGCATGGCGAGAGAACCCCAACAGACAACCACACCGTCGGTGCGCAGCCCGCACGAATGCCACGAGCCGGCGGTGACCGCGCTGTAGGCGCCCGAGGGCGCGTCGGCCTCCCCGTAGAGGTTCCGGCCCCAGCATGTGATGGTGGCGTCGGTGCGCAGCCCGCACGCATGGCTATCGCCGGCGGTGACCGCGCTGTAGGCGCCTGAGGGCGCTGTAGCCTGCCCGGAGCGGTTGTCGCCCCAGCATGTGATGGTGGCGTCGGTGCGCAGCCCGCACGAATGCCACAAGCCGGCGGTGACCGCGCTGTAGGCGCCTGAGGGCGCGTCGGCCTGCCCGCCGTCGTTCCAGCCCCAGCATGTGATGGTGGCGTCGGTGCGCAGCCCGCACGCATGGCTATCGCCGGCGGTGACCGCGCTGTAGGCGCCTGAGGGCGCGTCGGCCTGCCCGCCGTCGTTCCAGCCCCAGCATGTGATGGTGGCGTCGGTGCGCAGCCCGCACGAA